>Ga0265297_10000334_pt1 | contig 152932 bp, 256 predicted proteins | sample Munlanlwell13791_FD_192502 | JGI IMG/M metagenome (GOLD analysis project Ga0265297, IMG submission 192502) | Leachate microbial communities from a municipal landfill in Southern Ontario, Canada - Leachate well 137-91 | ecosystem: Engineered > Solid waste > Landfill > Unclassified | place... | reverse complement strand
GTGCCACCGCCAGTGCCGCCAGTGCCGCCAGGGACGCCTGGGACGTCGCCAGTGCCGCCTGGGACGCCGCCAGTGCCGCTATTACAAAAAAACTTGAACGCAAGATCAAACAACTGGCAGGGATAACATGACCACCACGCAAGCGGTCTGCGAGAGCATGGGGTGGGAGATCAGAACGGAGAACAACGGCATATCTAAACTTGTTTTTATGACCGACGAAACATATTTATTTAGACTCGAAATGTTTAAACCGGAGTCAAATATCGTTCATGCCAAAATGCTCCAGGCGCGGCTGGTGGAGGAGGGGTGGAGCATCCACATAATTCAATATACTAAAAATAATTTTGAAGCATATGGCGTTGCTATTCGTCATCCGGGAGTTATAGAAACTGGTTCTGAATATCAATCAGAGCCGGAAGCCATCGTTACGCTGTACTGCAAGGTAAAAGGTATTGAGGTGGGGAATGAGTGAAATTAAATTGAAACCGTGCCCGTTTTGTGGTGCTCCCGCCTTTTTATGGAGAACCGTAAATGGCTATAAGGTCTCTTGCGAAAAAGATTGCGTAACCATACCGCCTCGTTTTGATGTTTCATTTACAAGTCCAGATGAAGCAGTAAAACATTGGAATCGCCGTACCGATTACAACCTCGCCCTGGACGATGCGAAGGGGGCGGTGGACTTATTGGATGACAGGTTATTCACTTGGCCGCAAACTGGTGGAAAGAATCAAGTAAAAGCCGCCATCGAGAGGCTGAGGAAGAAGGGATGATTAAAAAAATTGAAAGGAATGGTGGAAGCACTGTTGAATATATCCTTGAAATACTCGACAAAATAAATGAAATCATAGAGGTAATAAACAACTCCGAACTGAAAACTAAAAAGATGAAACCAGGAAGCGCCTATGATTTAAGCGCCATCGACCATAAAATGCGCGGGCGCTTAAAATGACCCCCCCCATCGCTTCGATCCTTCCCGCCCTCAGCATGTCCATGGGGGAGTCGGGGGCAGAAAGATGCTAAGTCATCAACAAATCAGTCACATAGAAAATTCTGGTATATTGCAGAATACAAGTGTGGTTGTACCGAAGATTCTTTTAAACGTAGAGAATTGCTAACATATTGTGCTAAACACGGACAAGATAGAAAAAGAATTACTAAATTACCATGGCCGACACCATCAAAAGACTAAGGAGAAAATATGGCTGATATACTTGGAATAGTAATAATTTTGATTTTAGTTGTTATTTTTCTTTATCTAAATACTCATCATCATTCTTGTAAATGGGAAGAATTTACAAAGAGAACAACTTATTATGTACCGCCACTTTCTTCAAATAATTGGTACGCAAAAACAATTACTTATTACGAAACATGGCAAAGAAAAGTATGTACAAAATGTCATAAGGTTATTAAGGAGGGAAAAATATGAGTATCAGTGTAGATGTAGATGTAGATATTTTTTGTGCTTGTTGTGCGGAATCAATAAATGATGAGGATGAAATTGTATGCAAAGAATGCTATGAAAAAAGAGAGAAAAATATAAAAAATGATATTGAGATTTTAATGCATAAACTTGAAAATCTCTTTAATGAGGCTGTTATTAACAAACCAATTACAGTTTCAGGCAAAGATGCACTTTTTATAAAAGATGCAGTTCGTTGTTTTTATACAAAATGAAAAAAACATTTTTTATTGGTTGTACTCATTTCAATCATACAAATATCATAAAATACTGTAATCGTCCATTTTCTTCAGTAGAAGAAATGAATCAAACGCTCATATATAATTGGAATATTAAAGTTCGAGAAGATGATGATATTTATGTTTTAGGAGATTTTGCTCTTTGTTGCACTCCTGATTGGGCTGGTGATTTGTTAAAAAATCTACATGGAACAAAATTTCTCATTCTTGGTAATCACGATAGTAGATTGAAAAGATATTCAGTATTCAAAGATCAATTTATTTTTATCAAGCAACGTTACATAATACCTGATTTTTTAGGGTCGAATATCCTACTAACACACAGTAAAACTTTTTGCAGTTCTGATTCTAATTGGCATGTTAATCTGTATTGTCATAATCACGCTAAAACAAATGAATTTACTAAATCCAATGGTAAAATATTTTATAATATTGGCGTAGATGGTAACAATTTTAGTCCTGTAAATATTGATGATATATGGGGGTAAAAATGAAAAGTTATAAACAGAGAACAATTGATGGTTGTAAAGAATTAATAAAGAGATATACAGAAAACAATCCATCTTATCGTTGCCCCTTTTGTAATATTTACAGGGTGGGAAATGATCGTAAAGGATGCGTTGGTTGTTTCATGCATAAGATTAAGATTTTTAACAATGGTCACTATGGATGCACTACTTTTTCTTCTTCTATAACTGCTGCTTTTATGTATAATAAAACACAAAAACAGAGATTGAGACGAGCAGGATTTCATAAAAAATGTATTCCTATTTTACAGAAGATTGATGCAAAATATTTTACGCCTACAGGTTGGAAAGAAGCTGCATTTAAAAAAATAAAAAGAAAATGGTAAAATACTTAGTTTTTACAAAAAGTATATTACAATATTAACATGAAAGCAAAAGAATATCTAGATTTGTATTACAGAGGTAAACCAATTGCAGATTTCATTCCACTATTTATAGAGGAAACAAAATCTCTTATCAAGATCCGACATGCTAAAAGTGATTCTGCTATTGATTCTATTCTCAGGGAAATGAATCAAAAATGGTTAGTGCTTTGTAAACTAAATCACAATTTTGTATCTGATGATTATATGACACAGATAAAGAAAGAAAAGTTCGCGCAACACGAAGAGAAGCAAGTCGCTTCTCTAGGACTTCAAGATACAATGTGTGATATTTTAGCTTTACAAAACGCAAGCAAGAATGAAGCAAAATTATATAGAAAATGAAAGATAATGTTTATTATAGAAATTATTATCAAACAAATAAGGCATGTATTCTTGAAAGACATAAGAAATTTGAAAAAGATAAGTATGATCGAGATTTAGTTCATAGAGAAAAAGTGAAACAAATATCTAAAAGTCGTTATCAACCTAAAATCAAGGAACAAAAAATTTCTAAACCAATACTTACATTACAACCAGTAATTCCAAAAACTTTCACAGTGAAATTCAAACGAAAATTAAAACAAGAAAGAGTTGTTGTCAAACAATCAAACAGTTCTCAAATTTTATTAAAAATATTGGAGGTTCATAATGAACAAAAAACAGCGTAAAGAGTACAACAAGGATTATCACCAGAAAAGAGTTCTTGCAAAAGAAAGGATTGAGAAATATCTCAGCACTCACAAGGTGAACAAATCAAAGTGTTTGGTGATTTTCAATCAAGTGACAAATCGCATCAACAAACTGAAGAAAGGTGAAAAGGTTGCTATTCAAATTCCCAAGGGATCTTATGTTTCCAAAGTCAACAACATCAACAAGAAGACTGGTAAGATCAGTTTCATCACCCGTATTGTCCTCAATTCAAAGTCAATCAAGCTAAAGTAGTTCAAATATTTTTATTTAGGAGGTGGTTAGATGAAAATAAAGTTTGAGGATAAAAGTGTAAAAGATGTTCAAATAGGTGATCATGTTATTGTAAGAAATTGGGACAAGGAATTGGTTGAAATTAAAATTATGGATATTTCACCAAATAAAACTCTATTTAAATTCATAGTAATATCACCGCCCCTTACTATACAAAAAGAAATTTGGAAAGAGTTTAAAAGAATTTGTCTTTTAGATTTACTAGAGAGGAAAACAGATAAATGAAATTTCACTTTTATTACGTTACTTTGATTGCTGCTCTTGCACTTGAAAGTTTTGCTGCTTACTATTCTGTATTTGGTTTATCAGCTCTTCTTGGCAAAACATTTGCAATCATAGGCGGGGCAATCACAATTGAATTTGGAAAAATTGTCTTGGTTTCCTACATGTACAATTGGAGAAAAGAAACACCAAAGATTCTAAAATCATTTTTATGGATTATAGTTTCTTTTGCTATGCTTGTTACATCGTTAGGAATTTTCGGCTATTTAACAAATTCCTTTCAACAAAGACAAGGAAAAGTTTTTGATGCTAATTCAGTAAAAACGAGTTTCAATGTTCAAAACATTGATCTAGTTAAAAGTGAAATTTCTTTGTTAAGGGGACAAATTGATTCAGCTAAAAACCGTTTAAAAATCCTAAATGATAGTCGAACAGCTCAAGAAAAACGATTGAGTGATTCAATGACAACCCTAAACTATCGTTTTATCAACAATCTTCGAGCTGATATTATAAAGGCCGATTCTGACATTGAAAAAACAAACAATGAGATTTCCAATCTCATTTCAAAAATTCAGCAAAAAAATATCGAATTGGGAAAGATACAACAAAATAATTTTGAAATTGAAAATACCAATACTGAAGTGGATGTAGGACCATTGAAATTCATTGCTGATATTTTTAAAAGAAAGATGAAAGATATTGTTAGTTTCATAATTGGTATTTTAATGTTTTTATTTGATCCTTTTGCTATTTCTTTATTCATCATTACCAATTTGCAGATTGCAAAAATTCATAAAGTTGTCAATCCAGTAGAAGTAAAACAAAAAAGAACATATACAAAGAGAAAACAGAATTCTATTGCTGAATTGTTTTATAAGGAGAAAAAATGAGTGAAATAAATCCACCAATTATTGAATTTACATTTAAATCGGAAAATAAAGAGAGATGAATAATAATTTATTTGGGATAATTTACAAGTCAACAATTTCAATACCTGAATCATCTTTCTACAATAAAATTTATATTGGAAAATTTCAGTGTAAATCCATTGAAGAATTTAAAAATTCTAAATATAAAGGATCTGGTAAATATATTTTAAGAATATTAAGTAAATATGGTAAAGATAAAGTAAAAACAGAAGTCATTTATATGATGTTTGATAATGATATACAAGATAAAAAAGAAAAACATCAACAACTAGGTAAATGGGAAAAACATTTCATAAAATTATATAATTCACAAAATCCAGAAGTTGGAATGAATATAGCACCTGGTGCAGATGGCGGCGATTTAAGAAGTGGTAAAAAGAATTCAGAAAATCACAATAAAAGAATAAGTATTAGTAATACTGGTAAACGTCGTACATTAGATCAAAAAATACTAATGTGTATTAAACATCTTGGTAAAAAACAAACAAAAGAAACAAAAGTAAAAAGAAGTAATGCATTAAAAAAACATATAGTTGCTACTACAACAAGAGAAAAAATTAGAATTAAACATCTTGGTAAAAAATTAACAAAAGAAACAAGAGAAAAATTAAGTAAAGCAAATATATTAAAATGGGAAAATTGGAAGGAAAGAGGATTCAAAAGAAAATATAAGAGAATTTGTGTAAAATGTAATTCAACTTTTATATGTAATAGTGGAAGAAAATTACTATGTCCTTTATGTAAAAAATAAATATATTTAAGGAGCATATATGAGAGAAATAGAAATTTATGAAATTGGAAAATTAATTAATTATTATCACAATGTTCCAAAAGAAGTTGCATTCTTTATGGAAAAGGTTCTCTTAAATTTGATCTTCCTTGTTAAATATCAAAAACTTACACCAGCAAGAGAAGCTGACCTAAATGAATATTTTAGAAGATTAAAAAATGTTCATTTATCACACTACGAGAACAATGAAAAAGTACGTGTGAGAGTTCTCGTTAAACAGAAATCACAGTGGAAAAAAATATTCAATATTGGATTAAAGAATGTCCAAGAGTTGATAGACCTGAAACTATATATCAATGGTTATGAGTTCGATTACAAGGATTTACTATTACAATTTAAGGTAGGTTAAAAATGAAAAAAACGTTTAAACAAAGAACACTTGAAGCACAGTTAGATTTGATCAGACGATATGAAGAAAATGATCCACCTGTTGATTGTCCTTTTTGTGGTATTTATTGGGTAACAAATCATAACTGCAATTGTATAGGATGTTTTATGGCACAAAAAAATACAGAAAACAAAAAATTTGCTATACTAGGATGTAATCGATCTCAGATATCTGGCGATATAAGAGCAAAATTAATGCAAGCATATACTGAACAACAGAGATTAGATAGAGCAGAATTTCATAGAAAAGTTCGTCAAATTCTATTAAAAACTCCTGCTAGATATTTTACACCAAGTGGTTGGAAACAATTCAATATTCCAAAGGAGTGGTAAGATGGAATCTAACGTATTTTATAAAGTTGTTAGTAAAAAGAATGGAAAATTAGTATCAGCTTGGATATCAACACACAAATGTTATAGTACTATTGCAATAGTTCAGTATAAAGTTAATAAATGGGTAGGAAGAAGAAAGAATTGTGGACCAATGGCTGTTTTCTTGTGGCAAGAAGATGCAATACATTTTCGAAAATGGTTTTGCCCAGATGGTTTTATCTATACTTGTCGGATTAAACCAAGTCACAAACATATATTGTGGATAACACTTCCTAATGGTGATAAAACATATGGAACATCTATGCTAAATACTGTTTATGCTAACAAAGTAAAATTACTAAAAAGATGCTGTTTTTAAAAAAAATATTTTTCTATTGTTTTTTCCACAAATCTATATTATAATATTATTGTAAGAAAATTTAAAGGAGGTTGATTATGGCTTATATGAGTAGAGCGAAGAGGTTGCAGGAAGTACTTGGTAACATCGAAGGTGTGAAAAGCGATCTGGAAGACATCAAGAGTGAAGTTGAATCTCTTGAAACTCCCGAAGAGATTGAGGAACAGGAAGAGCTTGAAACAGAAACCAAAGAAGAGCCTGTTGCTCCTGTCAGTAACGATGCTTCTGTACCAGTTGCTCCCGTCATTGACGGTGTTCCTGTTGTTGCTGAAGTTCCCGAGACCAAATCTGAAATCAAATCTGACTATGAAGCTCAGTTGTCCGAACTTCAGAATAGAGCTACTCAGGCTGCATCTTCTTTAGATTTCAGCGAAGTTGAAAATCTTCGTGATGAAATCGAGAACTGGAAGTCAGGTCTTGAGGGAACTAACCTCGAAAGTTCAAACAAGTACGAGATGCTTTCGAGTGCCTTTGATTCTCTTGATGCTGCCATTTCAGCGTTTGAAAGTGTTGACAGTTCATTCAGCGAAGAGCGGGAAGATCTCGAAGGTGAACTTGATAGCGCGATTGGCTATTTGGAAGAAGGTATTTCTGAACTGGAAAATGTCGAATTTCCCGGTATGTACAGCTGATGTCAAAAAAAAGAATTGCAGTTGATTTCGATGGTGTAATTCACGCGTATACCCAAGGTTGGCAGGATGGGAGCATTTATGATGCCCCCATACCTGATGCCTTAAAAACGATCATCAAACTGTCACATGAGTTTGAGATCTACATTTTTACGACAAGAGCCAGAAAAGAGATCAATCAGGTAGATTCTATCAGAGATTGGTTGATTTATCATGCTACTGCGGAAGGTTTACCAACCAAAGTTTTTGAAAAAATAATTATCACTAATGAAAAAATTCCTGCTATTGCTTACATTGATGATAGAGGCATTCGTTTTACGAACTGGATAGACATAAAGAAGTATTTCTCATGAAAAAAATCGAAATTTCAAAGGGTCCTTGGAAGTTAAGAAATCTTCCTAGATCAGAATCTTGTTTTATTGAAGCTCCAAAAAATTCTAAAATGGCTTATGGTTTGGATGTTTGTGGTGATGATTATACTGGTTATGGCGATGAAGAACAGCGTAACAAGAATATGCAAGTGATGGTTGCAACACCTGAAATGTATGATCTTATTTTCGAAATTGCTGAACGTGTTCTTGATGCAAATGCCAGTCTTACAGAGAAGAAATATTACTTAGAAGCAAACAAAATCTTGAAAAAAATACATGGCGAATAACAATATAAAAAAATCTGAAAGTCAGAAAATTGAAAAACCTAAATATAGAACTTTCAACAATGGAGATCTGATATTAGATCGTGATGGTCATTTTTATATTGTTGATGAAGTGAATAAAAAGGGTGCTATGTTATATCATGCAAATCCAGATGGTACAAAAGGAGAATTCTATAGTTCAACCAATTGGGAACATAACATGCATGATAATGATATTGTTATTACCGGAAAAACACCACAACAGATAGAAGATGAAACTTTTGCTAAAGTTCCGAGTCTTGTTGATGAAGAATTCAGCGAAGATGATAATCAGGAAGAAAGTGATTCAACAGATTTGGTTTCTGTCCATGGAAATTCAAAAGAAATTCTTTTAGCAACAAAAAAATCCCTTGAACAAAAGCAACAACAAATCGAAATATTTCGTCGTATGATGAAAATAAAAGAACAAGAACTAGGCTATCTTGTTCGTTGTTATCAAGAAAAGGTTGGAAGAATTGTAAAAGTTCTAGGTGTATTTCATGTTTATTTAGGTATTGATGAAAAAATTGAACAAATACAAATGGGAGAAAATGCACCAGCTAGCGACTTAATTCATTTCAGACAACTTGTTTTATATATGGATGAAGAGGTTGGAACTTGCGAAAATGATGGAATTGATTTTAGAACAACTCACGAATTTGATGAATGGTTGCTTTTGAATAAAAATTATCTAAGACTAGTTCCTGAATCTAAATGTGTTGTAGCAATAAAACCAAGAAGGTATGATAAAGATTATGGTGATTGGAGAACGAATGCCCAACTTAATGCTTACAATCATCAAACATTTTTCTTAATCAGAAATGGTGAAAATCTCTATAAAATAGATTCTGAATTACAAATTTCATCTGATTACTTTTTCCCTGATCCTGAAACAATGAACAAATTGTATGAACTGATTGATTCCTCAGATTCAAGTTATGATCGAGACAAATACAAAGACAAAATATTTGAATACAAAAAAAGAGTTATTTTCATACAAGGATTAATTGAACGAACCGCTATATTTGGTGAAAATAAAGACATCAATCTTTCACACCCAGAAACATATGAGGGTAAATTAAAATTCCTCTACGATGGTACTTTAGCATTGCCAAATGGAAGATTATTGTGGAGAGATTGGATAAAAGAAAACACCAAACATCTGAGATTGGGTTCGAGAATCGTATATGCTGGTGTTAGAGGATATAATTATAAAGAAATTGCATCATCTCTTTTTCCATACAATTATAGAAACTGTGGCAAATATCCGTCGAAGGGTATTTACAATATTGATTCAATTGAAGTAGATTACAATTATTATGGACATGGAACTAACATAAGTACAAAAAAGAAATGGAAAGAATTTCAAGACAAAGAAATTAACAACAAAAAATATATTTGTCATTTTAATCCAGGTGATACAATTTATAGTTACGATGGTTGGAGACCCGTTCAACATGAAAGAAAAAACTCTATTCCTTTTTATATCTATGATAGTTATGATAATGTAATCAATTTTGATGCTGCAACTTCTGAAGATTTTGAATATTACTTAAACAATAGAATTGATCGTGAAAATTATCTTGATATGTTACCTTTGTTGATAGAATTGAAGAAATTAAAAAAAGAAGAAGAACTTTGGGAAAACAACTTTATTGAATTTGTTAGAAGTAGAATAGAATCAGAAAATACTGAAAAAGTTATTGAATTGATTAAAGAAGGAATAAAGTGGTGGAAGTTCAGGGTAACTCAAGTTCGAGCATTGAAAAAAGAAGATGCTAAAGCTGTTCGAATGATTCAAAAATATGTTGAAGTGAGGGTAAAGAAATGAAAGAAATTTTTGCTTATAAAGTTGTTCGTGAACGAACTGATGGATTGTATTCTAGTTGGGTACGACATCCTGATGCTGTAACAAAGTATAAAATTGGTAAATGGACAGGAAGAAGAAAGGGATGTGGTCCTCTAGGTACTTTTAAGAAATTGAAAGATGCTAAAGAATTTCAATTTCAATTTTGTAGAGTTTGTGGTGTAATATATAGATGTAAGGTAAAGGTAAGTAAATATGATTCTTTTTGGTTTTGTACATCTGATAGTAAAACCTTCTCCATATTTAAAAATACAATTTTTGCAGACAAAGTTATGTTGTTAAAGAGGGTAAAATGAAAGAAGAATATGCATATAAAGTTGTTAGAAAAGAAGATAAAAAACTATTGTCTGCATGGGTACATAAAATTGGGCCTGCTGCTTGTAATGCAATTATGGAATATAAAATAGATAAATGGATTGGTAGTAAAAGTGGAAATGGACCGTTAGGCACTTTTAAATTAAAAAAAGAAGCTAAAAAATTTAAAAATAATTTTTGTCCTAATGGTTTAATTTACAAATGTCAAATTCAAAAAAGTAAGTGGGAGATTTTTTGGTATTTATACTTTGATAGAAAATATTTTTCATCATCTAATGGTTGTGATACTATTTTTGCTAGAAAAGTAAAATTATTAAAAAAGGTGGGATAAATGTCAATTGTAAATTTAACGCATTATGACCTCGATGGAGTTGTTTGTTATATTCTCTTAAAACATCTTCTCGAAGATATTCGTTACTACTGTTGTGGATATGGCAAGCTTGAAAAGAAGGTTGACAAAATAATTGAAGATCAATGCATATTTAATATTGATACAGTTCTTGTAACAGATATGGCAATCAATGTTGAACAATCAAAAAAGTTACATGAAAATTTCTCAAAAATATTTCTATTTGATCATCACGAATCAACTGAACTTCAAATAGATAAATTAAGACCTTACTACAACAATATTTACTTTGATAAGATGGTTTGTGGTGCTAGTATTGTATATCGAGAATTCAAAGAATCATTACAAGGAAAACTTTCAAAAGAGATTTTTGATCAATTAACAAGATTGGTTGAATTGACTGATATTTACGATTGTTGGAGAATTGATCACTCCGATTTTTCTTTAGCTTACTATTTGAATAGTCAATTTTGGTTTTACAATTGGGATATGTTTGTAGCTAGATTTTACAATGGATATACAAACTTATCACAAGATGAATTAAATAGAGCAATTCATCAATTGGAAGTCAAAAAGAAATTGGTTGAAGAATCTGACAAGTTTGTATTCAACAAAAATGCTATCCTATTTATGAGTGATCAAGCAACTGAATTTACAAATGAAGTAACTTTAATAGAAAGGGGATATCAGTATTATTTTGTTTTTACTCCAAACGAGCATAAACTTTCAGTTCGAATTCGCAAAGAAGGCATTGATCTTAGTAAAACTTTTGATAAAATGAACAGAGAAATTGTGAAAGATTGTGGCGCTCATCCATATGCAGGTGGCATACAACTCATTCCTGGTTACAGTCAAGAGCAATTTGAAAATCTCATCAACGACATATACAATCTTTCTGAAGAACAGCTCAGTGTTAATGAAACAGTATCAAATACATGAGAAAAATAAAAGAAAGGGATAAAAACAAATTTTATGAAATTGTAATGGAATTTCACAATGGTGGACTTTCTTACATTAATTCTATTTGTAAAGTTATTGAAATGTTAGATTTGAAATATACAGAAGTTGTTCGTTTGATGAAGGATGATTTAAAAGAAGAAGTTAAAAAAGAGGGAATAGAAAAACACTTACTAAAATGTAAAAAATGTGAAAGTATAAAAAATATATTTACTGGAGAATAAAATGAAATCTTACAAACAAAGAACACTTGAAGCACAATTGGATTTGATTAGACGATACGAAGAAAATGATCCACCGATCTTTTGCCCTTTTTGTCAAATTTATTTTTATCCACATACAAGTACAACTAGATGTAAAGGTTGTTTTTTAAAACTTAAAGATCATAATTACTGTATTGAAACAGATTCATTTATGAATTCTTCACGTATGTCATCACATTCAGAAGAAGAAAGATTAGCACGTGCAAAATTTCATAAAAAAATGCGAAAAATTTTATTGAAAAGAGATGCAAAATATTTTACGCCCTCTAAATGGAAATACTTTCCAATAAATCTGAGGTGGTAAAAGGAGATAACATGCAAGAATATTTTGGAACTGTAAACATACTAATCTTTAGTATGAAAGATTTTGATCTACCAACAGCAGTAGAAATGATTAATAATGAAGGCAGTGTATTTGATAATTTAAAAAATTACACAAATGAATTAAAAGAGCTAAAAGATTGGTCTACTTTTGATATTGTATTTTTTGATTCAGGTGATGGTATATTGATAGTTCTCAAAGATAATACATCCAAATTTTCTGTTCCAGTAACACAGATTCAAGGCTAAATTTTACTAAATAAAAATCAATTGTATAATATAATAGGTACAAATGGCACAAGTAATTGAATATTATCAAGAATATTTGAATTTGAAAGCCCATTTCAATTCCAAAACCTTTATCTATGGAAAGAATTCAGTACCATTTATCGTTCCATGGAATAGAGAATCTGAATTGAAAAAAAACTGGTGGCGAAGAATTCAACAAGAAATAACGCTACTTGAATTCAGAAAAATGTGCATAGCAAATTTCTTAGTCAAACCAAAAACTTACTATTTGTCGTTAAAAGATAATTTAGAAATTGTTGTTGATTTTAATCGTTATTGGTCAAATTATGTTTATTGGTTTGAAAAGGATATGAATTACTTAAATTCAAATCCTGCACAGGATATCTGCAAGGAAATCAAATCTAAAACCATTCGAATTGAGACTCTTATGTTTTTGTTCAAATTTATCATAGGCGGCTTTATATTAAATGGTGTTGCATATGATTGGCAGAATACAAGTATTAAAGACTCGAAATATTGGGGTGAGTATGAATTGAGAATAGAAAAATATTTGAAATTAATAGAAAATAAAATAAACTGGAAAGATTTAGAAATTGTATTACAAAAAACATTACAAGGAGAATAAATAATGCAAGAAAGGAAGGAAGGCGAAGTTACTTTAACTTCAAAGCTTAGGGATCAGGGATTTGCTTTCAACAACCGAACATTTGAGAAAGCAAGGAAAATGTCTGAAAAGACTTTTCAAAAAGAAGAAGACAAACGCTTCTGGGAACCCAAGAGGGATAAATCTGGAAATGGTTATGCTCTTGTTAGATTTTTTCCTGATAAGAATCTAAGTTCAGAGTTTCAAATTGTTGAGCATCTTCAGCATTACTATCAGGGATCTTCTGGTAAGTATTATGTTGAGAATTGCCCAACAATGGCTGGCCAACCTTGTCCAGTATGTGAAGCGATTGCGCCACTATGGCAAACGGGTGAGGAGAAGGATAAGGATCTTTACAGGTTGAAGAAGAAGCATCATCACTATATTTGCAATATTTACATAATTGAAGATCCTGTTGAACCAGAAAACAGCGGTAAGGTTTTTCTGTATGAAGTTCCAAATGACATTTTCAAGAAGATCATGGAAAAGCTAGAACCGAAATTCCCTGGTGAAATCAAGATGAATGTTTTCAATCCTCTTGAATCTTCCAATTTCAAGATCAAAGTTTTCACTGAATCCAAACAGATCAACAACAAGAAGGTGGGGGTCAGAAATTACACTCTTTCGGCTTTCTCTGAAACTATCGAGCCTGTTGGAGATGATGCAAAGATCAATGAAATTTGGCAACAGTGCTGGGATTTAAAGCAACTACTAACAGAGAAGAAGTATGCCATTCGTTCATACGATGAAATCAAAAAGAGATATGAAGAATTCTGTCAGCATAACAGTGGCACTTTTGCCGCCTCGGCTTCAGCTCCTGCTCCATCTGCTCCTGATATCAAAGATGTTCAAACGTTGTTTGCTAAAACAACTGAACAGCCTTCTACACCAGCTTCTGCTCCAGTCGCAACTCCTGTCACACAACCTGCTGCGCCAGCTCCAGCTGCAACTCCTGCTCCCGCTCCTGCTGCTGTAAGCCAAGAAACTCAAAGAATTGAAAATGAGCTAATAGGATTGAATGAAGCAGCTGCCAAAAACGAAGAAATTAAGATGGATGCTGATTCAATCTTTAGAGATTGATTTAGTAGAATGAAAAGGGGTAGTAGTTTAAAATTATTGGCAAAACTTCAGCTACTGTTATTCAGCATGCTGCAATGTTGGTTCGAATCCAACCTACTCCATGTTTTATAAAAAAGAGGTAGTAGCTCAATTGGCAGAGCTTCGCCCTTTTAAGGCGGAGGTTGCGAGTTCAAGTCTCGCCTGCCTCATTTTGTCCGAGTAGCTCAATGGTAGAGCATCTGGCTGTTAACCAGATTGTTGGAGGTTCGAATCCTTCTTCGGACGCAAGCCCCTGTAACTCAATAGGTAGAGTGATGCATTTGTAATGCATGTTGTGTGGGTTCAATTCCTACCAGGGGCTTTTCTTTTATATAATCAATAGTTGTAAAAATGATGATGAACTTGTATAGATCTAAGTAGCTTACGTGTTACAATCAAAAGTACATGAGAATCTATATGCTCTTCTTTAGATCCTGCTCAGTAAGAATCTTAAAAATGAAACCATTCTGTTTACACCACTTATCAGCAGCTTCCCATTTAGATCTGTTGCGAATATAATCATTCACTGTGTTAATATACCCTTTGGTTATTCTTTTAGGTTTTGGAGGCGGGGAACAGAATACTCTTGGTTTGATTTCAATGAGAATTTTGTAAATTGACCCATCTTGACCTTTTATTTTCAAAATGTTATCAGGAAAATAACGGTGCCAGCTTTGATCAACTGGATAAAAATATGGTATATGAATCTCTTCACTTCCCCAAGCAATTACATTCTCATTTCTATCAAAGGATTTGAAAAAATGCCTTTCAAGATTAGATCGACAAATTATGCCATTAACATCGCCTGCATATTTTTCTGGGTGTATTGGAAAGTATCGTTTTGGTTTTGGATATTTCATAAAAATATATATATGAAAAAGAATATTTCTCTTATAAATATTTTTAAGAGGAATACATATGTCAGAACCTACAACAATATATTATCCAACAGAAGTATTTGAGAACATAAACTCTCAAAAAACAGCTTATGGGAAAACAACTGATAATATAAATCGATATTGTCTGTTTAAATGTCGTGATTATAAGATGAAAGGTAAAGACACTCAAGAAGTTGAAATGAGCGTTGAAAATTTATTTCACATAGGGCTTGCTTTACCAAATGATCTTGGTGAATCTATTACACAAAATTGGACACCTGGTACAATGGGATTGAAAGGTGTATTAAGCAATATTACAAATGCAGTTCAACAAAAACTTGGTGGACTTGCATTTCGAACAATTAGTTCAGCAACTGGAATAACTTCAAACCCAGCAGAAGAATTAATTTACTCTGGTCCTGAATTTAGATCATTCACTTTTAAATTTGATCTTATGCCAAGAAGTAAGGTAGAAGAAAATCATGTCAAGTTAATTCTACTTCTTTTCAAAAAGTTTTGTTTACCTCAAATGGGAGTAGCTGAAGCCTTTATTTCATTCCCTGCTATCTGGGAAATTCAAATAAATGGTATCGATGATGAAGAAATAGATGAATACAATTTACTTGACTTTGGTTTTAAAGACAAATACTTTGCACTGACTAATTACAGTGTTGAATATACACCTGAGGGTTCTTTTACTTCTTTTCATAGTGGTTGGCCAACAAAAGTTTCTTTACATCTTACATTCCAAGAAACAGAACCTTTGTATCGAAAGAGATCTGATAGTCTCAATACAGATACAAATATTTCAGATTGGTTAGCAACTGCTTTATCTAGGGATAAAAAATGAAATTGTTAACAGATAAGATATTTTATGATGAAATTGAAGTAACAGATATTTTTAAACGATTTAAATTTCTTGACACTTTCAAAAATGATGTAAGATTTTATCAAAATTATTACATTCAAGATAATGAAACACCAGAGGATCTCGCTGATAAGTTTTATGAATCTACTGCTTGGTGGTGGTTGATTTTACTATTCAATGAGATACAAGATCCATTTTTTGATTGGCCGCTTTCTTATATGCAGTTAGAAGCTTGGGCAAAGAAATTAATTCCAACATGGGAAACTGATTATCCAACTTATTATGCCAAACTTCAAACCCTTATTACATCTAACGAAACACATCGAAAAATAAAAATACTGAGGGCAACATATTTAAGTGTTGTGATCAAAAATATTAAGGAGTTAAAATGAAAGTAAAAGAATTGTTTGAAAATGAAATTACTTATCTCAAAGCCATAAATGCAAAAAAAAGACAAATTAAAACAATTGAAACTGGAATCAAAGAAAAAAGATATATAAATTTGACTGCTTTACGACAGAAAGATAAAATTAAAGAATTAGAAAAGGAGATTGACATGATTCAAAAAACCATTAATAAATTAAAAGTAGGCGGAAAATGAAAGTAAAAAAATTATTTGAAGGCAAAGAAGAGAAATTTGGTGTTAAAACCATAACGGCAGATGATTCTAAAACAGTTTATTTTAAGACTAGAGATGAAGTAGAAGCCTATTTCAAAAAGATGAAAGAGAAGTTAGGGTCAAAACTGAAATCAATTATTAAATTAGAAAAAGATATCAATGGCTGGGGTGCATTGAGAGAAGAGGTTGAAGATGGGGCTCTTAGAACTAAAATTTCTCAATTGCTACAAAAATATGGAATGAATCAACTGGCTGCAAATTCTAAATCTTATTTACTATTAAATTCTGAACATCAAAATGAAGATTTCATAAAAAATGAACTTGAAAAGTATAAATCAGATCTATCTGCTTCAAAAGAAAGTCTTGTTCAAAAAATCTTGGAATTAATTAAAGAACAATGAGTTTTAAACATATTTTCGAAAATCAAATCTCTTCAGTAGAAATTTCTATTGATTTAGAATCTCATACTGGAAAGATAAGAGAATTCGAAAATTATTTCTCTGAATTAGAAATCATAGAAGATATTACAAATTTTACACTGTCAGGTTCTATGACATTTGCTGATACAACTTCTGTCAAGGAATATCTACCAATCATAGGCGGTGAAAAACTAAGAATCAAATTCCGTACTTCTGAAGATTTCGATTGGTATGAAAAAGAATTCATAATCACAAAAATTGGAATGGAAAATGTTTCAAATGGTCGACACAAAACTATTCAATTATTCTTTGCTTCAGAAGAACTTCTAACTAATTTCAAACAGCAATATTCCAAATCTTATAAAAATCAAACACCCTCAGAAATTTTAAGTAATATTGTAACAGATCAGTTAAAAAGTAAAAAAACACTAGTAACTGAAAAGACAGCTAACTCAATGAATTTTGTTATTCCTTATTGGAATCCATTTCAAACAATTCAATTTCTAATGAAAAGATCTATTTCTTCAATTACAAAGGATTCGGGGTATTTGTTCTATGAGAATGGAGAAAGTTTTAATTTCGAATCTATTTCAGGTATTTTTCAAAAGAAAGCTGAAAAAGAAATTCTTCTTCATCAATTGAGAAATGCTGATGCCGAATCGATTGCTGCTTTCGTTGGCGTAGCAAAATATCAGATGTATTTGAAAACAACAGACTTGATTGAGGATATTCGAAAAGGTATTACTGGTTCATCTGTTTATACTTTCGATTATGGCACAAAATCTTTTATGAAACGAGAAATGGAATGGGAAAAATTTACAGATAAGAATGGAACAACAATTGGAAAAAACAGCATCTATGTAGATGGTTTTGTTCATAAAGATGCTCGAGTAGATGAATTTACTGATTACGTAAATGATCGTCTTTTAGATGGAGTTGACTTTCCAAATGCAATAAACGATCAATCAAAGATCTTTTTACGAAATAGAAATCTTTACAACATATTGAACAATAATTCAATTGTAATTGGCAAGAGCGGTGATAGTGAATTGTTTGCTGGCTCACTGGTAAAAATAGAACAAATGGGCGGGGAACAAAACACAGTAAATGAGAAGTTGTACGGAAAATATTTGATGAAGGGCATTAAACACAAGATCAATTTAACAGAAGGTTACACACAAGTTGTATTGCTTACAAAACCATTTTATAACTCAGATCCAAATAACATAACAAAAAATATAAATGGCAAGGTAAATAAATGATTATTTATTGCATTCGAAACAAAATCAATAGAAAATGTTATATAGGTAAATCTTCTTTTTATAATTCTAATGAAGAATTTCAAAAATCTAATTACTGGGGTAGTGGGACTTATATTCAAAGGGCAATTCAAAAATATGGATTAGAGAATTTTGAAAAATGGGTTTTAATTCACTGTAAAAATGAACAAGCAAATTTTTATGAAATTTTATGGGTTAGAAAATTAAAAACAAAATCCCCCAATGGCTACAATTTGACTGATGGTGGAGATGGCTGTGTAAACTCAACAATCGAAGTGAGAAAAAAATTAAGTGATTCGAATAAGGGCCATATAGTATCTGAAAAAACTCGAGAGAAGATATCAAATTCAAAAAGGGGTCAAAAATATGGACCTGTGTCTGAGATTACAAAAAATAAAATAAGAGAAAAACTAATTGGTGTTCCTAAATCAATTGAAAGTGTTGAAAAAATAAGATTGTCTAAACTAGGAAAAAAATTATCAGAAGCTCATAAAAAATCAATTGGATTGGGACAAAAAGGAAAAATTCATTCTCTGGAATGGAAAAATAATCAAAAAACAGGACAAAAAGAATATTATATTCACCATCATGGAAATAGACTGGGCATTAAAGATTCTGAAGAAACTAGACAAAAAAAGAAACAACCAAAATCCGAAGAACATAAACAAGCTATATCAAAAGCGATGCAACAAGAAGAAACAAAAAATAAGGTTTTGTTAAGTATGAGTAAAAAAATTAATTGTTGTGTTTGTGGAATAGAAATTATCAGAACTGGTTTTAATCAAAAAAAATGCCCAGGATGCTAAACAATGAATAACAAACCTTTCTATTCGAATGATGCTGATAATCTTACGAAAATAATCTCAGGAAGAGTGAACAAATGACTGTACTAGAAATTTTATTTTTGATCTACATTATTTTATTTGTAATTAAAGAAGTTTTCTTCTTCTTAAGTTTCAATAAACGAATTGCAAATATTGAAACCATAATTGCTGCACAATACACAAAAGAGAGTAAACAAGTGGGGTTTATGAATGAAAGTTAGTAAGTTGTTTGAAGAAATTGAAAGATTAAAACCATACAAATCTATACCTGGTTTTGAATCATATGGTTGGAGAGATGACCCAGCAGCATTTGTAAAAACAGCACCATTAGAAATTAAAAATAGAAAAAGATATGCTGAATATTTAAAAGATAGGAAAAAGAGATATCAATACAACGATCGAGAATTAGGTCAACATGGTTTAAGAGTTGATGCACAAAATGAATGGCATGCTCATTATAAAATTGAGGATTTTGAAAAAGCAACAGAAGAGATTGAAAAGGATCTTAAAAAACTTCATGCTAAAGGATTACACAATGTGCTGCAGAAAACTCTTATAAATATTCCCAGTAATTGGAGAAATAAGATATGACTTTGTACAAAGCTGTAGTTGAAGACAATAATGACCCGCTCAAACTGGGTAGAGTTAAAATAAGAGTTCTTGGTGTTCATACCCATGAGCTGTCTCAAGTTCCAACAGACGATTTGCCTTGGGCAAATGTTGATCACCCTATTACATCTTCAGCAAACAGCGGTGTTGGTCAATGGTCAGTTCCAGTAAAAGGGAGTTGGGTGAGATGCTTCCCTGAAGATGAAGATCTTCAACGTTGGGTTGTATTTTCAGCTATATCAGGTGTTCCTCAAGAAGTGGCAAACACTTCAATTGGGTTTAATGACCCATCAGGTGAATATCCTTTATCAGATAGAGTGCCAGAACCTGATATGAATCGTCTTGCGGCAAACAGAGATGTTGATAAAACAATTATCCCAATTAAAGTAGAAGAAGTTGTTAAGAATATCAAAATTGCTTCTCTGATTATCCGGGGAACTGATATTAACAGTTTTGTTAAAGCAACCGATCAAGGTCAAAAATATACAGAACCTCAAGAACCATATAGTGCTGAATATCCTTACAACAAAGTTACAGAAACAGAACCAAAAGACTTTATTTCAGGCCACATAGTAGAAATGGATGATACACCTGGAAAAGAAAGAGTTCATGTTTGGCATAAATCAGGCACATTTATTTCAGTTCATCCTAATGGTCAATCTGTAACAAAAGTCGTTCATGACAATTACGAAATGAATATGAGAAATAAATATGAATTTGTAAATAACTCTCGTTTCATAACAATCTGGGGTGATGATAGATCTATTGTAAAAAAATCCAAACAAACAGAAATTTATGGTCGAGAAGCTATGTATGTGAAAGGAAATTCAATAAAATATATTTCTGGTGATTTTGCTTTACATGTAGGTTCTGAACTTGTAGATGATCCAGAAGACCCTGATTGGATTTTAAAAAGCAAGAAAAAAGATAGTTCAGGATCTTCTGAAGTTGAAGCAACATCACCTGAATATACTGAAATAGGAGGTAATGCAAATATTTTAGTTGAAGGTGGTGTTCATCGTGTTACTGGAGCTAATGAGCATATTACAGTAAAGGGTTCCTATTATTGCAGAGTAACTGGAACGAGATCAAATACAAAAAATCTTGTTGGTAAAAAGGGGTGCTATACAATTGAACCTGAAGATGAATTCTTAGTCAAAGGTCATAAAATGTCAAGAATATGGGGTAATCAAATTATCTTGGATAAGGGTTGTGTGAATGGGTATTCCATCTGCCCGTTCATAATGCAATTTCACATGCACAAGTCATTCTCGGTACGTAGTAGTTTTTAAAATAAAATGAATGAATTTTATATATAATGTTAAAGGGACAGCGGATAGCTACCGTTTTTCTGAAACTCCTATTAGTAGGAAATTACCTTTAACATTATTAAATGACATAGGAGGTCATAAGATGGTTATTTATTGCATAGAGAATTTAATTAATGGTAGAAAATACATAGGTTATTCTACTAAACTAAATTCAGAAGAAGAACTTCAAAAATCTAATTATTGGGGATCTGGTATTTTAATTCATAAAAAAATATTAGAATATGGAATTCAAAATTTTGCTAGATGGGTTATATTGAAAGATATTTTTAACATCGATGAACTAAAAAGATATGAAATTTTATGGATTAAAAAATTACATTCTCATGTTTCAGAATGGGGCTATAATAAAACTAAAGGTGGTGATGGTGTAATTGGATATAAATGTACAGAAGAACAAATAAAATTAAAAAAGAAAATAATGAAGGAAAGATGGGCTAATATTGAATATAAAAATAAAATGCATATTGTTATGAAGGGAAATAATTTAGGTAAAAAAAGAACTATAGAACAAAAAGCAAACCAAAGTAGAAAAGCAAAGGGAAAACATAAATCTGAACTTGCTAAACAAAATATGTGCGGTCATTGGTCTGAAGAACGTAGAAATAATTATGGACAATATCGTATTGGAAAAAAACATAAAAAACATGCTAAACAAAAACATCAAGAATCAAATATAAAAAAAATATGTAAACATTGTGGAACAGAAGATATTACAAAATTTTCTTTTAAAAAATATAAATGTTGTAAACAATGTTATAACAATGCAATAAAAAAATATGCGAAGAATAGGGCTTGGAAAAATATAAAATATAAAAAAATATGTCAAATATGTCAACTTAAATTTGAAACTAAAGGAGCTTCACAAAAAATATGTAATAATTGTAAAAATGATATCAAAAGGGGGGAAGAAAAAAACAGAAAAATATATAATAGAAAATTTCATTTGATCTGCAACAAATGCAATCTACCATTTTTAGGAACTGGAAGTCGTCAATTACATTGCGAAAAATGTCTAAACACTTTATAAATATTTTATAAATGCATTGAGGAAAAATGGCTGAAATTATTTCGACGTTCGGTGAAAGAGAAATAGAAAACCCTATTACCATCACCAAAAAACCAACATACTCGTACGGTCTTGTTGTAAATGAAATTCAAGGCATGTCAAAACATGTAAAAATTGGTCCTATCACAATTACATTAAATCTTGATTTTGTTCTGCTTACGGATATTCTTGGCATATCTTCTTTCATGCTAAAAATTCCTTCACTTCCTTCAATTGATTTACATCTTCCATCTTTACCAACAATAAATGTTGTTGCATCAATTCCAGTTATCTTACCAGTAGTTGATATAATAGCAGTTCCAACACTACCAACCATTACAGATGTTTTACCGTCAAGACCTACAGTGCATAGATATCCAACAGAAGTTAATGTGAACATATGACAATATCAGGAAAATTAACTAATTCATCTGGTGTAGGTGTACCAGATTTTCAAATTTTGGTAATGAATGCTGGGACTTATTTTGAAGATTATGTTGCTACAGGTGATATTTTTTCTGATGAAAATGGAGATTGGTCAGCAACTGTTCCTGCTGGTAGTTATGTCATTATGTTTTTTGATGGTGGGGTAGGAACTTATGAAAATGAATGGTATAATAATGTAGGCAAAGGAACATACGAAGAATCATATACTGCAGAAAATTATGCTCTAGCAACTACTGTAACAGTAACAAGTACGAACATTACAAATCTCAATGCAACGCTTTTACTTATTGGAGAAAGTGAACCTGGAGAAGAAGAACCTACAACATATACGTGTTTATTAGGGTATCAAAAAACTTGCGGGTTGTGTATTCCACCCCCAATTCCTGCTGCTAAATACGGATGCCAATGTGAAAGTTGTAGATGGAATTGCTGGGGAAATCTTGGTATCAATTATTCTTATACACCTGTTGTTGAATATCAACCAGCAGGATGGGAAGATCTATCTGCTGAACAAGGCGTAAATTTTGGAACTGATTACTATAAAAATGCGATTACATATGTTCCTGCAAAACTACCAATAAATGATATTATTCAATCTGTAAAAAATGAAGTCAAAAAAGTAACAGAAGAAGTTGCAGCAAATTCGCATATTAATGGACAAAATGATACTGAGGAAGATTCAAATTCAATTTTTAGTGATTACAACTTAGATCCCACAAAAGTTGAGGATCAAATACAAGCTCAAAAATTAATGCAATTTGAAGCCCAGAATGCTGCTGAAAAAATTCAATCAGTTTACATTGCAGAAATATTAAAAGCAATTGATAAAGAATTAGCTTGTATTTGGGGTCAATTAATAAATGCAGTAAGATTGGTTGGAACTGCTGCAGAACAACTATACAAAGGTGAATTAGTTCACGTTTATTATGGAATTGATCCAGTTACTTCAAAATCAATTGTTTGTGTAGAAAAAGCAGATTGTGAATATCCAAGATTTGTTGGTGGTTTGGATGATCCTTGGTTAGATTTAACTGAAGCTCAACAAGCAATAACACCTAGAATTTCTGGTGAAAATAGAAGAGCAGATGGGTATGTAAAATTTGATACTTTTCCAGGGGCTCAAGTTACTGTTTGGACAGATGGTTTAAATGAAAATGTTTGTATCGCAGAACATGATCCATTAGATCCTGATTTAGATATTGATGATTTATCTGATCCTTATGATACAGGAAAAAATTACAGATATGAAGGCAAAAGATACTTTTTATCTCATAATGGTTATGTAAGCATTGTAGCATATAATGGTGAATATCAAGGAACACAGATTGGTGGTTTTTCACAAGAAGTTGGAATAATGCATCCTAAAGGATTGATATTCCAAAATTTTCCAATTACTGTTTTTCATTATTCACAGGAACAAAATATATGAGGAATAAATGACTAAATGGCCCTTAGCACTTTATAGTGGAATATTTGAAGAATTTAGAGAAGGAGATTTACTTCCTATTGAAATTATTCCTCCTCTTTCTCTTTCTAGTCTAAGTGGAGTTCCTGCTTTTGGTGGCCGTGAAGGCTATATGGTTGTGGTGAATGAAACTGGAGATGGGATAGATTATATAGCTTACGATCCATATTCTGCTGGTGCAGGAGCAACTGGACCAACTGGACCCGCTGGAGTAACTGGACCAACTGGTCCAGCAGGAGTTGGATCAACTGGGCCTACAGGTCCTACTGGATTGAAAGGTTCCACAGGATCTGCTGGAGCAGCAGGAGTTACTGGGGTGAAGGGTTCAACGGGAATTGCAGGTGGATTAGGTCCTACTGGACATACGGGGTCAACTGGTCCAGCTGGACCTACAGGAGCAGCAGGAGCAAAAGGAACAACGGGAGCTAAAGGAGCAACAGGAATAACTGGACCCACAGGACACACAGGTCCAGCTGGTGCAACAAGTGGAATTGTAGGACCAACTGGCCCAACTGGGGTAACAGGAGCTAAAGGAATAACTGGACCTACAGGGCACACAGGTTCGACAGGTGCGGCATCTACAATTCCTGGCCCTACAGGACCTGCAGGAGCAACTGGGCCTGCTGGGTCTGGTGGAGATAGTATTAATATTTTACAAGTTCAAGTTTTCAGTTAGGAGAAAACAAACATGGCAACATTCTCAAAAGTTGGATTATCAGGTTCTACAAATGGATTAGGAATTAAAATAAGTGCTACATCAACTCCTGGCACACTAATACATGTATGTCCAGACAATGAAACTGATTGGGATGAAATATGGTTGTATTGTGTGAACAGTTCAACATCTGATGTCAAATTAACACTTGAGTTTGGCACTCATGCTGTACCAGATGGTAATATTGAAAAAACAATACCAGCCGAAAGTGGTTTATATTGTATCATACCTGGATTGGTATTGCAACACGCATTAGAAATAAACGCTTTTGCGGGAACTACTGACGTTTTAATCATTTATGGTTTTGTTAACAGGATTATAGCATGAGTTTTAATCGTAATCGACAAAGTGTTGGTAGCATTCCACAATTATATGATGGCGGATTTTATTACTTAAATGCCGAAACTAATGGACTTGATAGAGGTGGAACATCTGCCAGTAGTTACACTAAATATGCTGCTTATGTTAATATCAAATACCCAATTTTTATCAAACAAGTTTTATGGGACTTATATGCAGGAACATACGAATTAAAAATAGCAACCATAAGCTATGGCAGTAATACTGTGGAGGTTTCTACTGCAGATGTAGTTTGGAATATAAATAAAATTTTAGCCGGATCATTATATTTTGAGATTACCAGAACTGTTTCTAACAAAATTGACTATGTTGCTGGTACTACATCATATACAGGAACATATTTTGATATTCCAGCATATTCTTACTGGAATGGCAGTGGTTATACCAATTTCGCCATTCCTGTTAAATTAGTTTATAAACCAATAATATTTGTTGAAAATTAATAATATTAATTTACTAAACATTCGTTGAAAATATAATATAATTAATAGAGAGGTAAATAATGAAACTTTCCGTTTGTATGATAGTCAAAAATGAAGAAGAGATGATCAAAAAATGTTTATCATCAGTAAAAGATGCTGATGAAATAATTATATTAGATACTGGTTCAACTGATAAAACTCGAGAAATAGTAGCAGATTTTACTATATATCAAAATGTTATAGATAATGTTAATTATATAGAAAATGTTTACAAATGGAATGATAATTTTGCTGAAGCAAGAAACAAAGCATTAGAATATGTAACTGGAGATTGGGTGTTAACGATTGATGCAGATGAACAACTTGAACAAGATGGAATAGCAAAAATAAAAATGTTACTCCCTCAACTAGATGATGGTAAAACAAATGCGATAAACGTGAATGTCATTTCTGTTGATGGAACGACAAAACATTTATCTCCTAGATTATACAAAAAGAGTGGTGAAGTTTACTGGGTTGGGGCAGTTCATAATTATATAAATTCTACTGCAACAAAATATCTAGATATTACAGTTGTATATGATTATTCACCAACACATAAAACCGACCCCAATAGATCATTAAGAATTTTAAAACAAGAAGTTACAAAAAATCCAAACGATATAAGATCTATATTTTATCTTGCTAGAGAATATGTTTACAGATTTGATTACATCACTGCACTTTACTACTATTCAATGTACTTAGAAATTTCTAAAACAAAGGTTTGGGCACCTGAAGTTGCTGAAGTGTATTTTCAATTATCAAAATGTCTTTGGTTTTTAAATCGTGGAAATGAAGCTAGAGAAACTTGTATTCATGCTATAATGATAAACACAAATTTTAAGGAAGCAATCGAATGGATGGCACAAATTTCAGGCATAAAGAATCAAAAGCGTTGGTTGGAATTTTCTAAAAATGCATCAAACGAAGATGTGCTATTCATAAGAAATGTGAATAAAACATAACTCCTTTTATAAATAATATTGAGGTTTGAAAATCAGAAATCTTAGAGGAGTTTATTTCAAATGATGAGCGAAGCATTAGCTGTATCTCTATCTGTTGGTGGATTTGCAGTTTTAACAACTTTAATACAATCATTACCTCAAATAAAAACGAGAAAAGATATAAAAAAAATATCTGAAAATTTTAATATAATGTCAAAAGATGTAAAAGTCTTAAAAGATTATATGATAGCAAACACAGATATTGACAAAATACAACAAAAATTTTCAGATATTCAATGTTATTATTTAAGTAAAATAGATGAAAAATATAAAGCAGTAGCCATTATGAAATCTGACACTTTTATTAATTTAATTGTAGATGGTTTAACTTTAAATATGGATAATGTTACCAATTATACAATTTTTCAAGATCACTTATTTGCGGCTTCAAAATATAATGAACAAAGAATGAAAGAGTTACTCGGTGAAGAAATTACACAGAGGTATTATCAGACACATAGACCAAATTTAATTCGCTACAATAATGTCATCCAAAAAATATTTTTTACGACTGAGAATAGTAAAAGAATAAAATTTGTTTCTGCATCAATAGATTTTATGCAACTGTTTATGACTGAGCTTGTTTGTTTAGTAAATGGCGAAACAAAAGTTTTACTAGATGAATGTAGTCAACAAGCTAGAAGAGCAGTAGATCATAATTAAATTTTTACTAAATTAATTTTAGGTTTAGTATATAATTTAAATATGAAAAAGATAAAATATGAACCACCCGTTTCTATTGATTGTAATTCTCGCATTGTAATAGGTCAAACTTCTTATAGCCCAAATTGTGAATGTAAAAGTGGGTGTGGAATTAAACCGCCTGAACCTGAATGTAGAAGTGGTATGTCGCCTTATTTAGGTTCTTGTCAAAGTGGTGGATTTCCAAGTGCATATTGCAATGTAGGTAGTGCTGCAGGTCATCATCACTGAAATGCACACAAATATTGATATCGGTGGTTTGAAGATTTTTTGTAATTATTTAGAATACCCAATAGATCAAGAATTTGATCCATTTCTTATTGATAAAAGTTTATCTAAACCCGACATAACATGGAGAATTATAAAAATTAATTCCAATATGTATAGTGGAATGTTACCTAATAAAAGATTGCAACAATGCCTAAAAGAAGCAACAGTTGTAGGCATTCCGTTTATGCGATCTAAAATTTTGTATTCTATTCAATTTCAAAACTACTTATTTTTTTCTAAAAGTTATTGTAAAATGTTAACAATTGAAATAAACGAGAATTCAATTAGTATTTTTGATTTTAAGAAAAATGTTGCTATATTTTTCTTAAGTGAAAATTTTAAAAATAATAATATAATTGGATCATTGATGCTGAGTGTATTTGCCCCATCTTTTTCATCTATATTACTTCACACATCTGCAATTGTTAGAAATAACAAAGCAATTCTATTCTTAGCTCCAGATGAAGGTGGCAAAACAACTGCTGCTAAATTATCAAAAAATTTTATTTTATGTGATGATCAAATACTAGTTAGGCAAACTTCAGAAGGTTTTATTGCCTGTGGAACTCCATGGGGTCTTTATACAGCAAATATGCGAGTACCACTTGGAGCAATTTGTATATTAGAAAAATCTTGTACTTGTTCTTTACAAGAAATTTCAATTGGAGAATGTTATAAATATATATTTAATGAGCATAAAAATCAGATTGAACTTATGCCTCATTTTCAACAAGAAAAGATGAGATATATGATTGCACATATGTGTATAAGTACACCATTGTTCAAATTGTCTTTTACCAAAGATGAAATACAATTAAATGAAATAGATAAAATAATTCAACAGAGGAGATATTGAATATGAAAAAAGTAATTGAATTTTTGAAAAAAGCTTTCGCTTCAGTAAAAAAAGTTGTGGTAAAATTTATTACTTCTTTAAAGGCAAAAAATTTGAAAGACATTGCAATTGCAATTCTTATTTTTTCTTTCTTGATTGTTTGTTGGAGAACTTATTATCTCTGGCAGAAGGGGAAGAAACTTGAAAAAGAAAATGCTATCAATGCTCAACAATACAAAGAGGATCAAAAAATAATTTCCAAATTGATGTTGTTTGTAAAATCACTAGCAAAGGATATTATAGCAGCTGATGCTAGAGTTGCTGAAAGAGATAAGAAGATTCTTGATAAAGAAAATGAAAAGAAACAGATTGAAGATGATTTTGAAGACTTCAAAAATGATCTTAAAAAGAAATCTCAAAAAGAAAAGGATATTGAATTAGCGGCATCCTTAAAGAGACATGATATTGATGTCAAGATCGTAGCAGATCGAAATTATATGGAGATTGTGCCCAAAGAAAGAGAAGACCTTTCTGTGTTCGTAATTGATTATGAGAAAATTTTTACATTGCATAAGAAAAATGAAGATGAATTAATTCCTTTGTTTAAAGCACAAATAAATGATTTAAAGGGAATTGAATTCAATTTGAAATTAACTGTTGATACAAATGAAATTATCTACGAACGACAAATCAAATCAGTTAAAACAGATCTTGGTACTGCTAACAGCAAAATTAAAAACCTGAAGAATAAACTCTTCTGGCGAAAGGTAGGGGAGGTTATTGTAGCTGTTCTAGCTGGATTGATTTTAATTAAGTAATGGGTTGGTAGTTCAATTGGCAGAACGACGGATTGTGGATCCGTGAAATGTAGGTTCGAATCCTACCCCTCCCTTACTGATTTTAAGTAAGAAAAATAGTTTCTTTTTCTTTTCTGTCATTATAAATATCTTTGAGGAAGTATAATGGCAACTCACACTGATATTTATTCGGACATCGATTTAAACATGGGCCTGACTATTCGAAATGATATAGCTAAGGTTCTAGATGTCAATGCGATAAAACAATCGGTTAAAAATATTGTAATGACACGAAACCGTTTGTTTAATCCAAATTCTGGACCAAGAATCTCACAAGCTCTATTTGATTTAGACAACCCATTCAACAGAGAATTGATAAAGGATGAAATAAAACTTGCCCTAAAGAAAAATGAAAAGCGAGTAACAAAAGTTGATGTTGAATTCTCTGGAAGCATTGATGCAAATGAAATGATTTGCAACATTACATTTCAGATAGTTAATACAATTGGAAAATACGATGTAAGTGTAATACTAGAGAGGATAAGATGAAAGTAAAAAATTTATTTGAGTACAAAATACACAATAAAAAAAATAATAAATTCAAAATAGGACTTATTCGAAATGAACATGGGTCGGAACCAACAGAGTGGTTGTATTTTCCAAACAGAGAAACCGCAGAAAAATGGAAAAGTGATTTAAAACTACCTATTCAGTTTAACGATAAAAAAGGTCCAGTAGTCAAAGTCACTGATATTGTTCAAATGTAGATGTGAGAATAAAATGAGTATGAAATTAAATATTTCCGAAACTGAATTCGCCGATATTGTAACAAATCTCAAGGCATATCTTAAAACAAAATCGGAGTTTGCTGATGTAAACTTCACAGGAAGTGGTATTTCTTATTTTGTCGATGTTATGGCATATTGTATTCATTACATGTCATACTACCTAAATATGTCTGTTAATGAGATATTTTTAGATTCAGCAACTTTAAGAAAAAATGTCAACTTAATAGTAAAACATTTAAACTATACGCCTCGAAGAAAGGCTGGTGCAGAAGCTATTGTCACTTTCGAAATTAAAACAGCTTACAAACCAACTGGGTTGGCAACAACTTTGACAATCCCGAAATATACAGATTTCATTGTTGAAGGATATCATTTTTATACAACTGAAGAATATGTTTTATCAAATGCAAATGATTTTAAGTTTACTGGAATTGTAATCAGAGAAGGTACTCAAACATCTCAGTCTGAAGTTTCTTCAGGGTTAGCAAACCAAGAATTCATAGTTGAAAGTACTGTTGTCGACGAAGATGGTTTTGAAGTTTATGTTGATGGTACATTATGGACAAATCAAAATAACATTGTTGGTGCAACTGAAACAACCGAAATGTATTCGATAGAAATCACAGAAGATAGTTACGTAAAAATTATTTTCGGTGATAATATTGTTGGAAAAATTCCAGATCTTGGTTCAACAATTCTTATTGTTTACAAAGAATGCAATGGCGAAGATGGAAATAATTTTGAAACATTCTCCTTGAACGATGTCCTAGTTGACAGCCTTGGAGTGACTTACGATCAATCAAAAGTCACAATCACATTAGAACAACAATCGTTAGGTGGAACAGAAGAAGAAACTCTTGATAGTATTAAGTTGAATGCACCAAAATTCTATGAAGCTCAAAATAGAATGGTTACAAAAGGTGATTATGAAGCTATTCTTAGTCAACATGCCTTGGTAGATGAAATCAATGTTTGGGGTGGGGAAGAAGATACAGAAAATCCAGTCTATGGAAAAGTTTGGATTGCAATCAAACCTGTTGGTGCTTACAATCTAACAACAGCTCAAAAAGCTACTTTAACAACTTTCATGAATTCAAGAAATATTCTAACAATCAACCCAGAATTTATAGATATTTCATATTTCCACATTGATGTTTCTGGCACAGCATATTACAGTCAAATATATGAATCCCAGTTAAATGTTGTACGAGATGATGTTGAAGGGGAAATCGAAGATTTCTTCGATGAAATGGATTCATTTGATTCCTTGTTTAAAAATGCAAAATTTACAACTGCTATCAACACTCTAACAAAAATCGAAAACACAGATTTAGAGATTCAACCATATTTCTATTTTTCCAAAGTTGGTTCTGGTAATTATCATTGGAAATTAGAAAATGAATTGATTCCTGGTTCTGTTGAATGTGTGATATCAGCAACAGAAGGGTTTTACGATGATGAATTAGGAAATATTTTAAATACATCGGGCAATGCTATTATTGGTGAAGTTGATTACACAACTGGTGAGATTGAAATTTGGCCAAATTTTAACATAAGCACAGAACAACCTATCACTGGTTATCGTGTAAATTTTATGGTGGAAAACAATGATGTATTCTATAAGAAAAACCGTAAAATAATACTTGGAACAATGAACATTACTTTAACGAGGTATATTTAATGATTATTTATTGTATTCAAAATTTAATTAATGGAAAAAAGTATATAGGGCAATCAATTTATTATAATTCCGAAGAAGAATTTCAAAAATCAAATTATTGGGGTTCCAGTTGTAATAAAGAATTATGGAATTCAATTAAAAAATATGGATTACAATGTTTTAAACGTTGGATATTAATTAAAAATATTTTTGATTTTAATGAGTTAGATAAATATGAAAGGTTATGGATTAAGAAATTAAAAACTAAAATTCCAAATGGGTATAACTTAGCAGATGGCGGCGGCGGTAGTAAGGGAGCTAAATGGAATTGGAACGAAATTTCTAAAAAAGCAATAAAGGGAAGGTTTGTTTTACCGGAAATTAGAAAAAAGATTAGTATAAAATTAACAGGTAGACATCGCGATGAAGCATCAAATAAAAAAACTAGTTCATCATTAAAAAATAGATATAAAAATAGTGAACATCATTTAAAAGGAAAACCGTCACATAATAAAGGGATACCTTGTTCAGAAGAACATAAATTAAAACAAAAAATAACTTGGAAAGAAAAAGTGAAACAAGGATATATTAGTCCATTGAAAGGTATGAAACAAGATGAAAATAGAAAAAAAATAAATAGTGAAAGTCATAAGGGAATTTATCCATCTGAAGAAACAAAACAAAAATTAAAAATTTCTAATAGTGGCCAAAGAAATGGAATGTTTAGAAAAAATCATAAAGAAGAATCTAAATTATTGATTAAAGAAAAAAGAAAACAACAAATTTGGAAAAAAATATGTAAAAAATGTAATACTGAATTCCAAAGTAATACCGGTAATAAAAATTTTTGTTATAAATGTCAAAAAAATATTCAAGATTATAAAAAGTCCAACGAATATAAAATAATAAAAATTCAAAATTATAAAAATAGAAAGTGTGCAAATATTTGTAAAAAATGTCATATTGAATTTATTAGTAATAGTAGTACAAGATACTTTTGTAACGAATGCAATAAATCAATAGTAAAACATAATCAAATGAAAAATAGAATTTATAAATTAAATTGTTGTCAATGCAAAAATGAATTTGAATCTAAAAGTAGTAGAACTTATTATTGTAACAATTGTAAAAAAGAAAAATTGCGGGTAGGAGGCAAGGTGCTTCAGTTGGCTCATAACCAACTTAAGGTGAGTTCGATTCTCACACCCGCTATTAATTTTACAGAAGGGGAATAAATGAAAGTAAAAAGATTGTTTGAAGAAGTCATTGAAAAATTTATCATTGACAACAATGAAAAAATTACTCTAAAAGGTGTCAGCAAAACACAGGATATGACATTAGATAGATATGCTTATTGGGATGGTGAATCTGGTAGAGCACAAGTAAAAGAAACTTCAGATAATTTACAGTATTTAATGAAAAAATATAACATTCCCAGCAATCATGTATTCAAACAAAAACCAAGATGAAAGTTAAAACTTTATTTGAAGATAAAGAAAAACCAATTATCAAAGTATGTTCATATTGTAAGAGAACTAAAATAAGTGAAGGTGTTTGGAAAAATGAAAAAAGAGATGAAAAAACTGAAAGAATTTCTCATGGAATTTGTCCTGAATGTGTTAAAGTTCACTGGCCACATGTAAGGAAAAAATGAGTGATCAAAAATTTCTTTCTATTTTTATGGATCGTTTCTTAACTCCATATATACGAGAAACGTATTCTAAATTTGAAATATTTATCAGAAGTTACCTTGAATACTGTGAACAACAAGGTAAGATAATTCAACTCATCTATGATTTTTTACACTACATAGATATAGATACACTTGAAGATGCTTATGACCCCTATAACAGCGATTCAGATGTTCTTGAAGAATATGTCAAGCAATATCTAAATTCCTTTCCGTTATATAGAATTACAGACATTGGTGTTAAAAAGCTGATCAAAAATGCGAAGGATTTTTACAGTTCAAAAGGAACTGAAAAGTCATATGATTTTATTTTCCGATTAATGAATCATATGGGAGCTTTTAGTTTCTACTACCCTGGTGACCACGTCTTTCTTTTATCAGATTCAAATCACACACTAGACGAAACTTCAAAAATTCATGATAATTACTACTCAGCTTTCTACACATATGAAATTCAATCCACAATGTATGGATATGTGGAATTAAAAGATATCATCGAACTTTTACTTCACCCCGCTGGTTGCAAGTGTTTCTTTTTGAGAATAGTTGAATGTATTGGTACATTGCTTCCAGCTCTTCAAGATCAAAATCCATATACACTAGCATTTGCAAATGAAATCATATCAGCATACCAGTTTCAAAATTTTGATACTTACAACTTAGTGTATCAAGCTTCAGCTCTTACTGTTGCTGATTTAAATAGCAGCCTCAGAGGAATTGGAAAAATGACCTTTGAAGATTGGGGTGATACATTTTATCATATGGAACAATCAGCTTTAAATTTTGATTATTTTTATCATCAGTTATCAGTGTACAGAACGTTACTACCGTAAAAATAAAACGAGGTTAAAATGAAAGTAAAACAATTATTTGAAGATATCAAAAAATATAAAATATATCATGATGCACAAGGAAGATGATTAGAAATTGGCAATACCTATTATGTATTAAAGACAGATGCATTTAAACATTACAAAGATTCATCTGGAGAATATCGAGTTGATAATTGGAAAGATTTTATTGTATTTAGTGGTAGTTCAAAAGTAAAATGTCAAGAATGGATAAAAAAACACAGTGAAAGTAAAACAACTCTTTGAAGGTATTTCAAATATTGTCGGAACTTTAACACAAGATGTTTTAAACTAGGTTGAAAGACAACAGGATCAAATTAATTTAAAAAACCTGTAACTGAAATTCATTACAATCAAGGTCCTTACCAAGTAATGAAGAATGATAAAAGTGCTTATGGAATACATACAATCATTTAGATAGTTCATTAGGAACTAAAAGAACAGAGGGTTCTTGTAATCAAATTGAGGGTTGAATGAAAAGCATTGAAAAAGAAATATCAAGATTGAAAAAATTACAAGATGCCATTCCAAGATTGCCACATCCAGATGATATTAAAAAATCTTTGTAATACCTGTGGAAATTAAATAACTGCTTTTATAAATAATTTTAAAGGAGTATAGAATGCAAGTAAAGAAATTATTTGAAGTTGAAGAAGCATCAGAAAAGCAAAGAAGGATTCAAAATGCCAATCCAAATTTATCTGATGAAGATGCTCATAAATTTGTCAAAAGTATCAAAACAAGTGGTAATAAACTATCAAAGGGTAATTTGACAGATGAAGAAAAAGATGAGAAGATAAAGAAGATGATGAAATTAAATCCAAAATTATCATTGGCTGATGCAAAGGCATTCTATAACAAGAAATGAAAGTGGGCAATTTATTTGAAACTGATATGGAACGAATTAAAAGATATAAATCTCAGATTGAAGAGATTAAGAAAAAGATCTCCAAAGATGGCGATCCTTGGGGAGAAAGACAGAATGAAATCAATGAAATAAAATTTCACATTCATCAAGAGGAGAATAAGAAATGAAAGTAAAAGAATTGTTTGAAGAAAGTGAAAATAAAAAAGATGATGATAAAAAGAGAAAAGAAGATGAAAAGAAAGCAAAATTGTTCGGAAAAATGTTGAAGTCGAAAAAGAAAAAACGGCCCTTTAAGTGGGCCGATTAATAAAGGAAGTAAAACATGGCGTCAATCTTCACCGATAAACAAAGGGTTTTAAATGCATTAGCAACAAAACAAGAAGTCAATCTCTATCTTGCAATTGGCAGAACGTCTGTATGGGCAGATGAATTAAACCCACCTACACCACTCGCTACAGATTTGACTTTAACTGAACTCATCTACATTAAGAAAATTTCAGTTAAACATATGGTCATTGATGATGATCCATATGATGTTTATGGACCAGATGTCCAAGTTGGTGGATATGATTATCACTTCGTTGCTGATGTAGATGCTTTTAACGAAAATGCAAGATCAGTATATTTTTCAAATACTATTTACTATTCTGATATTGCTCCAATAAATACAACATTTAGACAAACTGGAATTCTTCTGAATCCAGAAGGAGCTGGCGGTGTGTTATTAACAGCTGTTGAGTATCTAGGTGCTAATGTAATTGATCAAGGTGAAGTTCTTTACATCAACAATCACACATATGTTACAAGAGATCCGAGTCAAAGTGAAAAGTTCGAAATCATTTTGAATTTTTAGGAGAATAAAATGAAAGTAAAAATTTTATTTGAAGATAAAATTAAAGTCACAGGTCAAAGATATTATAAGATACAATCAGCTGATAGAAAGAAAATTCAACAACTTACAAAATTTAGTAGAACATTTAATGATGAAAATGAACTTAAAAAATATATTAAAAATCACCCTGATGTTGAAGTGTTCAAAAAAGAAATTGTAAAAGAAAATAAAAAAGTATAATTCAAAATGAGTAAAATAAATTCCATTCTCAGTGAAATGTTAAATGAAACAAAAAATCAGATTACTGAAAGTGTTCTTGATCCACTACAAGATGAAATGTGTTCTGAACTTTGGGATAGCAACAACAAATTACTCAAGTCAGCAAAAAAATATATCATTGATAAATTAGATGCTTGGTTGAAAACTAAGACTGATAAAACATACAAAAATGTTTTTATTTTAGGTTCAATGACGGGGTTTCAATATACAAAAGATTCTGATATTGATGTTAATTTTGTTATTGATATGCCAGAAGATGAGATGAAAAATATACTTCGTAAACCAATTAATATTGAATTAAATGAAAAACCATTACCAGGAACAGAACATCCTGTTAATTACTATGTCAGTCCTAAATTCAAAGAAGAATGGAAAAAAGAGGGCGGTATTTATGATGTATTAGAAGATAAATGGATTTCTACTGCTGAAAAAGAAGATAATCAGATGGTTATTCGTAATTATAAAACATCAATGGAAATTGCAAGATTTTTCACTTCTGGATTAGATATTGTTATGGCTGAATTTTATTCTGATAAAGCTGCTTATGCAAGTTATTTGGAATATGGTAAAAAGATATCTGAAAAAGAACAAGAAGATTATCAAAAATTGCTAAGTTTAAAATTACAAGAAATTTTAGCTGATATTGACAGTATTTACATTGCTAAACATCTACTGAAATCATTAAGAGCTGAATCTTTAGAAAAAGATTCAACATTAGAAATCTCGTCTCAGATTATTGTTAAGGATAATTTAAATAATTCAATCAACAACTTAATTTACAAGTATATTGAAAAAATGGGATATTTTAAACGTATACAAGATATTTTAGATGAAAAAGCTAAATGGAAGGAAATGGTAGATGCTACCTAAAGGAATATGAAAGTTAAAATTTTATTTGAAGAACCTCTACAATATATAGATAATCAACTCAATAACCTTAGAGATGAAGTGAATGATCTACGCGCTAAATATCTCAGTGCATATAACAGTGGTAAAAGCTTAGAATCAATTACAACTTATATGAAGCAAATAGAAGAATTAAACAAAAAAATAAGAGATTTAGTCATGCAAAAGAAAAAAATAAAACCTGAAGTATCAAAAACAAAAGAAGGAGTAAATAATGGCGCGATCGCTTAACATTTTTCCATATTACAGCACTCATCTTGATCAGGCAGCAAAAAAGTATAAGAATGTTCTATTTGTACCTGGCAAAGCTCCTCAAGCTCGTGAACTAACAGAAACACAAACCCTTTTACATGAACAACACACTCTCAACTGGAATTCAATGTTTAAGAATGGTTCTGTTACTGACGGGTGCAATCTTGCAATTGCTTTAAATGATCCATATGGAGCTGCAACAGCTAATCTTCCAGAAGGTAAATTTTACTTTGAAGGAAGAGTATTAGAAGTAGAAGCACAAGAACTTGAAATACTAGGAGTAGGAACTGAAAATATTGGTTTTTACATAGAAGAAACTTTTGTTACTTATTCTGAAGACCCAACTTTAACAGATCCTGCTTCAGGATATAGCAACTACAATTTGGATGGTGCACATCGTTTGATGATTGAAGTCAAACTTGTCAAAATCGTAGATGTACCAGTTGGAACAAGACCAACACTTCCTGCAACATCCAAATATGCTGATGAAGAAAATGTTGTTACTATATGGAATCTGATAGATGGGGTAGTTCAAAATTTCTTACGTAAACCTGGTTATTCACTTCTAGCAGATGTTATGGCAAAAAGAACATATGACGAATCTGGAAATTATCTAGTAGAAGGGATGCGTTTAAAAGCTGAAGCATCTACAACAACTGGTAAAATAAAAGTAGCTGTAACACCTGGTATTTGTTATGTAAAAGGGTATGACAATACTTACATTGTACCAAGAACAATAGAAGTTGACAAAGCGTTAACAACTGAACAATATACCCTCGAACCTCATGCTTTTGATGCTTATGAAGTAAGCTACCAATTATTTCACCCATTTGTTGTCATCGATCCTACTGTAGAACTTATTACTGTAACAGCAGTTGTGGCTGAAACTGTTTCTATCACAAGAGGTTCTGGTGATTATGATACATTTGAAGATCCTTACGGATTAGTATTTTCAAGCATCGAAAGCATTGTTAGTATTCCTGGATATATTGAAACAACTGATTATGTTTTAGCTGCCGATCAAATTCATTGGGTTGGCAACAGACCCTCAATCAGAACTGATTATACAGTTTCATTCAGATATTACAAAAATGCTGTTCGAGATACTGATTTCAAAATTGAAGCAGATCCAACTGAAACAGATGGTAACGTTTACCAAATTACATGGGGTCTTGGTGGTGATGATCCTGCTGTTGGAACAAATGTTCTTGTTAATTATTCAGTCTACAAAGCAAGAACAGATTTATTTGCAATTGATAAATTTGGAAAAATTGTAGTTAAAACAGGTACACCAACTCTTTACAGTAAAACAGTTATTCCACCTTACAATGAAGAGTTACTGCCACTAGGCTGGATTAAGTTTATGCCTGGACTAGATTATGGCAGTGCAATCATCTACGAATATCGTTATGAACGCACAACAATGTTTGAATTGCATCAGTTAAAGAAACGCGTAGATGACTTAGAGGAAAATGTAGCTGCACTGGCCTTAGAAGGTGAAGCCAAAGAAGGTGAACTAGCTACAACATTAAAAGGCATTTTAGTAGATCCTTTCAATACTTTCTACAAGGCGGATGCTACTCATACTGATTTTTATGCATCGATGAACTTGATGGATGGTGAATTGTACATTGTATCTTTAAATTTGGCTTTTGGTTTAGAAAGAGATTCAGATACAGAAACCAACATTACAAAATATGCTGACAAAGAAGGCTATGATAAACTGATTACTTTAAAATGGCTTTCAGATACAGCATTTTTTGAAAATATCTTAAAGACAGATTTGATGAACCTGAATCCTCATGGCTACATAAAAAATCTACCATATGCTACGATGAATCCAGCTATTGATGAATGGATAGATGAAACTGTAACCGAAGTAACTGTCATTGAAGATGAGATCATAAGAACTACGATTAACAATCATCAGTTACAATGGGTTTCAGCTCCTACAAATGATACAGTTTTACAAAAAGAGAGTAGAAATCAAATCGGATCTAACATATCTCAAGGCAATGCAAGTGTGAAAGATCGTCTTGTTACTTATGCTAGACAAAAATGGGTTGACATAAAAGGATATAGTTTCGAACCAGCAGGCATTCTTGGTGCTACATTTGGTGGACAAGCTGTAACTTTGATTGCAGAGAGTCCTTATATGCAAGGCACTGGTGTAAATGCTGCAAAGATCATAATTGCTGCTGATGGTTCTTGGCATGCTAAATTCTATATCCCAGCTGGGGTTGAATGTGGAAATATTCAACTTAAACTAACAGATGAGTATGACAATGAAATCTCCGTTATTTACAAAGCAAAAGGAATTAATAGAGTAATTGAAAATAAGACCATTATCACAAAAACATATGAACAAACTATCGACGTATTTGAGATTTTAAAAGCTCAAGTAGCAACAGGTGTTGTTGATGAATCGGGGGATGGCGGAAGCGGTGGAGGTGCAGCCAGAATAGGAAAAGAATGGCAAGCAGAAAGTGGAGATGTTACTCACGATCCTCTTGCACAATCCTTCATATTTGCTGCTGATCACTTGCTTACAGCTTTAGGGTTTTACTTTGGAACAAAAGCAGATGCTGAAGCAAAGCCAATGGTACAAGATGATTATTACAACTATAATGCATTTGCTCCTGAATTACCAGCTATCTTAACAATTGGTTATATGGTCAATGGTTTACCTGATTCCAAAAACATCATTCATATGCAAGAGATTTATCCAAGTGAGATTACAACCTCTCTTTATGGAACTGTTGAAACAAAAATCACTCTTCAAAAACCAGTTTTCATTCCAGCAATGCAAGAGTTTTACATTTCAATTGGTTCAAAATCAACTGAATATACAGTCTTTGTTGCAAAGCTTGGTCAAACAGATCTTGACTCTGGAAGCGTTGTCATGAAGCAAGCTTATCAAGATGGAGTTTTATTCACAAGTTCAAATGGCTTAACATGGTCTCCTGCACAAGATCTTGATATGACAATCAAGCTATACGAGGGCAATTTCGAAACAAGCGGATCTTTCATAACTGAAGAAATTGCAGCTCCAATAACTGATCCTGATCCTGCAAAACCAGCTTGGGCTGGATTTGGAAGATTCATATTCAAAAACACTTTCTCAGAAATGCCTTATTCACAAATCGAATATTTCTATTCACTAGATAGTGGTACTACTTGGACAGTATTTAATCCGGGTGATGAGATTGATACTGGTGCTGCTAGCACAAAAATACAATTCAAGGGTGTATTAACTGGAAATGGTAAAACAACTCCAATGGTCAATATTGACACTGCGTTAGTATTTTTCAAATACGATGTATCACAAACTGGTCAGTATAGAACAAAGGTTGTTGAAGATGCTCCAGCTTACAACAATATGAAGATCATTTTAGACGAATACTTAGCTAGCGGAACAAACATCATCAAAGAATTCAGTCCATTAGCTGATACTACACTCTGGTTCAGATTGGTTCATGATGCGATTGAAAGCACTGACCTTGAAAATGGATTTTATCGCAAAACATATGAATTCAATTTAGATTTACTGCAACGTTTAACTGTTACTGATGAAACAGGGTTTGCAGTTGGTGATGATGTTAGTCCTGATCCATATTCTGCAACTACAGCAAAAATTGTTGCTATAGATACTCTAAACAATTACGTATATGTAATGTTAAATAGTGATGCTGTTGCAAGATTTACTGTATCTGATACATTGGAAAGCAATACAACAAGCACAGCAATTTCAGTTGTTTACGATTACACTTCAGAACCAACCTGGTTTACAAACTTTACAGGAAGATTATTACTTGAGAGCACAAGCTATTGGAAATCACCTGTCGCGATGAATTACAGAATGATTGCTAGAGCTAAATAAGGAGATAGGATGAAAGTAAAGAATTTATTTGAAGCTCTTGCAGCAAATCAAAGAAATTATAAAACTACAGATCGAAGAACTAGATCTGCATTAGCAATTCATTATGATATTTGGCAAGAATTAAAAAAAATAGGAATAAATAATAATGTAGCTAGTAAAGAGGCTTATGATTTAGTTACAACTCGAGGAAAAGATAATACAACTAATAACAAAGAATTTGTAAATAGTATTATCGAAAAGGGTGTAAATAAAATTAATGCAGAAAATCTTTACAATAAATGAAAAAATAAAGGATGGATTAAATGAAAATAAAAAAATTATTTGAAGAGGTTTTACAAGAAATGACACAAGATGAACTCGATAAAAAACGGAAAGAGTTTGAACAAGAACTTGCTCAAGTAAAATCAGAATATCAAACCGCTGATTCTTCTAATAGAGCAAGAATATTACAGAAAATGCAAACTATAAAAACAAAATTGAACAGTTTGAAAATGATGAGAGCATCTGACAAAGTTAGCTTCAGAAATGGTGATAAAGATGATGATGAAACTAGAAAGGCTATTATTGCCAGACGCAAATTACATGTTCAAAGAGATGGCCAAGAAGAAAGGAGAAAGAGAGCATGAAAGTAAAAAACTTGTTTGAAGATAATGAAACACGACAAAAAAGAAATAAAGAAATTGATAAAAGATTATTTACAATTGGTCAAGAAATCGATAAATTATTTTCTATACCAGAAAATAAATGTTCTACAGATCATAATGAAAAAATTAAAAAATTAGATGCAGAGAGAAACAAATTAAGGGATAAAAGAAATATTCATGAATCATTAGGTAATGAGGGTTAAATATGCCAACACAACACAGACAAAAAAGAACAGGTGCATTACTTTTTCAACAAACAAAGGATGAAAATCAAGCTGTAAAAGATCGTCGTGAAATGAGAGAAATGAGATCAGAACTTCAAAAATTGAAGGATTTTATCTATCAACAAAACTTATTAAATACAAAATGATTTTATAAATAAATTTGGAGGAATAGTATGGAAAGATTCAGAAAGATGTTTGAAGATATAATGTGTCAACCTTCTTGTGAAACAACCCCCATTGTAAATAAAATAAACAATGGACCAATTAATTTTACTAAAAATTTCATGCAAGCAGGCCGAGCATTTCAAAAGAATATTGATGAATCTTCTATAGATCAAGGACAGTTGAATATGGGAATTCAAGTTGAATTTGAACACACTGATAGTAAAGATATTGCTAAAAAAATAGCATTAGATCATTTAGCAGAAATTCCTGATTACTACAACCGTTTACGAAAAATGGAAGATGAAGCAAGGACAAAAAAATAATGGCACTTATTACAGATCAAATTATTCTTACAGATCAAATAGCAATCTTTAGAACTAGATTCAATGAATTAATTGCTGAATTTTCAGATTTCACATTTGATCCATATTCAGGAGATTTAACATTTTCTGAAAATTTTACTCTTGAAGGTGAAGCTTATTTTGAACAAGAATATATTTATTTGAATTATGGTGAAACTGGAGCAGGAGTAACGCCTGGAGTTGCTGGAATAAGAGTTGATCGTGGAAGTTCCGCTGATGCAATTTTAAGATTTGAAGAAGCGACTGATCTTTGGAAAGTTGGATTAGATGGTGGGTCATTTACAGCATTATCACTGGTTGGACATACACATAATGATCTTTACTATACTGAATCTGAAATCAATCTTATTTTAAATGATTATTGCCAAATAAGCGAATACTATACTTCTGTAACTCTTGATACAATGTTTGGGAATTATTATACAAACACTGAAGTTGATACATTGCTAGAAAGTTATATTAAACAAGATGCAAGTTCTGTCGGCAATCCAAAGGTATTTCGTTATCAAGGAAATGTTTTAGATGATGCATCAGTTGATTTACCACCTGTGACTAATTCTGGTTTTGGTTGGGTAATTGCTGGAGCAAATGAAGAAAGATCAATGTTTGCAATAGATGCAGATGGAACAGTTACACTAATTTCAAATTCTACAAATGTAGTTGCAAATGCAAATACTGATGTTAAATTATGTATTGGTTCTGATGCTTATGAACCTATTCATATTAAAAACAGATTAGGCGGAACAAAGAATTTCAATATAGTATTTTGGTTTGATTGATAAAGGAGAAATAAAATGAAAGTAAAAAGATTGTTTGAAGAAAACAAAAAGAAAATTGGTCAAATAATTAGTCGCAAACATGGTTTACAATTAATTAAAGATGGGAAAGCAGAATCTAATGGTACTGTAACTGGAAATGATGGTAAGAAATACACTATTTTAACTCGATATGATACACAAACTACGTGCCATTTTCCTGTAAATGAAAATGTTAATATTTCTGAATCAGAAGAAAATCAAGGCAAAGATTATAAAGAAGCATTTCAAAAATATGTCGATGAAAGGAAAAAGTTAAAAATTAAAATTGATTATGAAAAAGATGAAAAAAGAAAACGTGACTTACAACGTCAATTTGCTGATTTAAAAGATGAATTCTATAAGAAATGGCATTGAGGAGTAAAAATGGAAATCAAACAAATATTTGAAGAAGTTTTAGAAGAGGATAATACAGCGGAAATTAAGAGGTTAGAAAAAGAGTTGGAAAGTTGGAAAGATGAAAAATTTGATGCTAAAGATCCAAAAGATATACAAGATGCAGAAGAAGAAATCAAAAAAATAAAACAAAAAATAAAATATTTAAAGGGTGGACTAGATGAATCACAACTTTCTGAAATGGCTGCCGATGAAAAGAAAAATAGACTAGATGTATTAAATGCAAAACTAAATGAAATTACAGTTGAAATTCGAACTTCTGATGACAAAGACCCGGCAAGGAAACAAACTTTAAATCAGAGACGAACTGAAATACAAAAACAAATCAATACTTTGAGAATGGTTGAAGTCACAAAATAAATGAGTGTAAATATAGATGTAACAGTTGCAAGTCCAGTACAAATAAATGCCGAGATTGTTGCAACACCACCAATTATTGCATCTACAGGAACAGTTGTAAACCATAATTTACATCCTGGTCTTCAAGGTGGACAAGCTGCACAATATTATCATTTAACTTTAGAAGAACATAATAATATTTCAAACATAGGTTTACATAATTCATCTAGTGATTTACAGGGTGGACAATCAGAGCAATATTATCATTTAACATTAGAGGAACACACAAACAAAATTTCTGGTTCTGGAACTGTAAATTACATTCCGAAATTTACAGGAAGTCATGTTTTAGGAAATTCATTAATTAGTGATGATGGCAGTACCGTAAATGTAAATGGAAAATTAACTCTTAATTCACTATGGTTTAATGTTGGCAATAATATTATGATGAATAGTCATGACCCATCAACTTTAGATGTAAGTGCAGAAGACAATATTTATATGGGTTATGCGTCAGGTTGGGGTAATTTTGTAAGTACAAATAATACTGGGTATAGAAATGTGGGTATTGGTATAGCATCATTACAAAGAATCGAAAGTGGTCATCATAATATTGGAATTGGCTCAAATGCTTTAGAATATTTAGTTAGTGGAAATGCCAATATAGGTATAGGTCATGATGCGGGGTATAATAATATTTCGGGTTCTTCAAATATATTTCTTGGTTATCGAGCAGGTTATTATGAAACAGGTTCTAATAAATTATTCATAGACAATACTCAAAGAGCCTCAGAAGCAGATGCAAGAACCAAAGCATTGATTTATGGTGAATTTGCTTCTACTACTGCGGCACAAAAATTATATTTAAATTCGAATGTGTATGTGAGTGATAATATAATAGCCTCACAAATTCCTAAAGATAGTCACAGTACACAAACACAATTTTATTTGAAATATGATGGAACTGCATTTACAACAGATACAGATAGAAGTATTTATAATATGCAGGTGGAGAATTTTGTAAATTCTGGTTCATTATCTATGCCTCATACATTTCTTGTTTCTGGCAAATTTACTTCCTATCAGATGGGGACAGGGAATATAGCCTATGTTGTAGGACTTGATTCAAGTGCAGTAACAAAAGGAACAACCCAACAAGTAGAAGGTATTGCTTCTCAAGCACAAACAAGAGGCGGAATTACAACTGATTCTTATGGACTTCTAGACAGTGTTTATGCATTATCAGTTGGCAGTAAAACACCAGTTATAACAAATGCATATGGTTTAGATGTTTGTGTATCTGCAAGAAGTTACTATGGTACTTCAGCTAATATTGTAAATGCATATGGTATACGTTCTAAAGTTGGTGCTGAATTTACCGATACAGGTACAGCAAGTATAACAAATGCTTACAATATCAAATTATGTAACTATACTCCTGATCCAACCATGGATGGTACTGCATTACCTGTTGTAAATCTCTATCAACTCTACATTGAAAAGCCTACTTGGGGTTCTTCAATCAATAAGGCAATTTATGTAACAGGTGGAGATGTAGAATTTCATGATGGCGATGTAAGTGCTGATAGGATGGGGATTGGAATACTCGTCCCCGATGCTTCTGCAATTTTAGATTTAACTTCTACTGCAAAAGGTTTTGCTGAACCAAGAATGACTACAACTCAAAGAACAGCAATATCTGCACCAATTGAGGGATTACAAGTTTATGATTCAACTTTACATCAACCATATTACTACAACGGATCTACATGGAATGGATTAATAAATTCAACAGGTACAAGCGGATATGTTCCAAAATTCACATCCGCTACAAAAATTGCAAACTCGCCAATTTATATTGATGGAAGTGATAAAGTCGGAATAGGAACGATTGCACCATCAGCATCGCTTGAAATTATGGGATCCTACGACAAAATATTAAGACTTTCAGACTCAGGACTTGCTCATGGAATGACAAGTATTGTTCCAACAAATGTATTTTTTTCGATGGAAGAAGGCGTAAACGATAGAGGTTGTGCTAGTTTTAGAGGATTGTGTGGAAATTATGCTAACATGTCGGCTCTTGGCTTTATCGGTATAAGTGGCCATACTGCCCCTACTTCACCTGTTATTGCATTTTGGAGTGGCAAAAAATCAGGAACAAGTTATGGGTTATTGGCGGCAACAGATCCTGCATTTGCGTTTCAAAACTACACAACAAGATTGATGACGATTCTTGGTAGTGGCAATATCGGCATCGGCACAACCACTCCTGACAAAAAACTAGAAATTAACTCCGCAACGGGCGACTGTCTAAGACTGACTTACAACGATGCAGATGGATCGGCAACCTATTATACAGACTTTGCCGTATCTTCAGCGGGGAATCTTAAAATAACTCCAAGTGGAGGGGTTACAAATATTCAAGGCATTGTGGAATATGCTGACAATGCCGCTGCGGTAACAGCAGGGTTAGCAGTTGGGGATTTGTACAGAACAGATGATGTTTTGAAAATAGTACATGCATAAGAGGTAAAAAATGATTAAAATTACAATTTACAAAGGAAATACAGAAACGATAAATGTCAATTTAACACAATCAGGCGCTGTATATCCTTTAACTGATCTTAAATTAAAATTTATAGCAAAAAAAACATTTACTGATTTAGATACAGATGCATTAATAAATAAAGAATTTGTTATTGATGATCCATCTTCTGGTATTGGTATTTTATCTCTTTTACATACAGATACAGATATACCAGCTAGAACATATCAAAGTGAAATAAAGTTATACAAAAGTGATGGAACATTTATTAAAACAATAGATGTTGGAACTCTTGTAATTTCTGATGTAATTTTAAGGGAGGTTTAAAATGGATAAAATGTGGATTATGGCAAGTGACTTTTTTCCTCACACAAATCCAAGTCAAAAATTTGTAAATTGGTCTGACACTTTGAATGACTGGGTTTTGGATGAAGAACGTTGGTTTAACTATTGTGTTGACATGGCTAATCGTGGTGTCAACATGTTTCGTTGGTTGGGCTGGAATTGTTGGTTTGATTGGTATGCTGAATTCAAAGATTATAAACACAATCTAACTCCATGGATTCAAGTTTCTCCTGGTGTATATGATCTTAGTCAAAAGAATAAGAGATATTGGGAAATTGTAAAACGCATGATTGAAATTGCAAATTATCCATCGCAAACTGCTGGAATAAACGCTCCCGGTATTGCAATTAAAATTGATTTAGCTTATCAATATGACAAAGATAAGGATGATATTAAGAAAAATCCATTTAGAAATAATAACAATGGTGTGCATAGTTTATTAGAAGATGTCGCTTTCCCATTCTTTGAAGCATATTGTCTTGAATGGTTCAAATTGAAAAATGAAGGACTTAATATTAAATTTGGTATGGGTAATGAGATGGGTGATAATAGTTTATATTTTGGTTTCAAGTTACTTCAACTAATGGATAGAGAAAAGATCTGGATCTTTAGTTGGCCAATTTGTGCTAGAATTCCTCTTGACGATAATGATATCTTTAAAGAATTTCCTAAATTTGTTACTAAAAATAATTTGTTTATGTGGTATCCTTTGCGTCAATACAGAGAATGGGATGCTGGAGTAAAACGGGTTGTTCATCATATGGGTTATCCATTTAATGGTATAGATGTTCTCGAACATGTTGGTGAAAATTGGTTCACTCATCCTATTGGAATTGAATTAAGTGATGATGGTTGTATGGGTCAAGCAGGCAAACCAAAAGCTGCCCAGTGGTATGCATTAGTAAAAAGGATTGTTACATGGAGAGGGACTGATGCTGTTAATTGGCCATGGATTGAAATTGACCATCCTTACATTGCAATTGAACATTTACCTGATGATGCACCTTGGGATATTTGTAAAGAAGAACAGCTTGCTGTATTTGATGCAATAGCAAAAGCATATCATGAACATTTACCAACATTGGAAAATTTTGGAAAATGGACAAAATATTATGTGAGACCCGAATGTCTGATTGGTGAAGTTAAAACAGAAAAATGTTGGGATGGATCTATAATCACAACCCACATCTGTGAAAATGGAAAATGGAAACCTACTGGAGCTATTTGTCCAGTTAAACCCCAGCCAATTAAGAAAAAAACACTATGGCAAAGAATCATTGATGTTAAAAGATGGACATGGCAAGGATGGTTAGCTTTTGGTATTTTATTATTAATTTTATTTTGGGTGGCATGTTAAAGTTCTACTAAATATAAACTGATTTTTTATTATAATATAATTGTTAAATGGAGGTTTGTCATGAAATGTAAATGTGAATATGCTAATAGATGTGATAATGATGTATGTCATCACAAAACAATTCATGATCATATAATTGATTGTGAATATGAATATTGCAATTGTATTAAAAAAAATGTAAAATGTGTAAAAATACTTGAATTGACTCAAGTATCTAAAAGAGAAAAAATTGCAAATATTTGTTGGGAAAGAATAAAAGCATACGGTCGACATGAACAACTTAATGAAAAAATGTTTAAAGAACGTTTAGACTGGACATCTATTGATAAAGATATCAAAAAAATAATTATGCATGTAATAGAGGAGGTTGATTCAAATGAGGGAATCTCTAGCCACAATTCAGAAGATCAAAAATCTTAGACCTATTCCTAATGCTGATAAGATTGAAGTAGCAGAAATATTAGGTTGGGAATGTGTTGTAAAGAAGGGTGAATTCAAAGTAAATGATTTGATTATTTACATTGAAGTTGATGCAGTTTTACCTTCAGATAATCCATATTTTGATTTTATGAAAGAAAGAAAATACAGAGTTAGAACAATCAAACTTCGTGGACAAATTTCACAAGGACTCGTTTGTCCATTATCAATTCTTCCGAAAGTTACTGTACATTGTGAAGAAGGTTCTGATGTTACAAAAGTTCTTAATATCAAACACTATGAAGATCTTTTACCGCAAGTTGACGTAGAACCAGAAAAATCTAGTAAATGGGCAATCATCAGATATATTAAACGTCATGTGATTTATAAAAAATATTTCCATAAAAAACTGAAGGGCGGATTTCCTAGCTTCCTAAAAAAGACTGACGAAGAAAGAATTCAAAAACATCCTAATTGGTTAAATTATGATTATCCTGTTTACATAACTGAGAAAATTGATGGAACATCTGCAACATACTTTGTTAAAAAAGTAAATATGTTTAATACGATTTTTGGGGTGTGTACACGAAATTGTTATCAAAAAACAATAAGACCTTCTTATTATTGGAATATTGCTATTAAAGAAAAAATTGAAAAGAAATTAAAACAAGCTCGAAAAGATCTTGGCATTGATATTTGTATTCAAGGTGAAATTATTGGTCCTAAAATTCAAGATAATAAATATAAAAAAACTGAACTTGAATTTTATGTGTACAATGTATATGATATTACAAGACAAGAATATTTTTGTTTTGCTGATATTAAAGATTTTTGTTCTGCATATAGTTTTAAAATGGTACCTATTGATTGTGAAAATACAGGTTTAATTTGTGTAATGGGGAATGTATCACAAGCAGTAGAATATAGCAAGGATCAAAGCAAAATAAATCCTACTATAAAGAGGGAGGGCATTGTTGTCCGCAGTGTATTAGATCAAAAAGAATTAAGTTTCAAAGTAATTAATCCTGAATTTTCCTTGGAGTATAATGAATGATAATTTGTGATTTTTGTTATTGTAAAAACGAAGGAGAAGTTGAAAATACTTGTAATATAACTCACAAAAACTTGGAATATGTTGAAGGTGTTGGAATAGCAGTTGAAAATAAAGATTGTCCATTAGATCATGTCAAATTGAAAAATGGAGTTGTACGTTTTCCAATAAAAAACAATATGGTGAGGATTAAAGATGACAGAAAGAGCTAAAATAGCTGCAAAACATGCTTTACAAAAAAGAATTGAACCTAAATCAGAAATTTGTCCTGTTAGTAGTAAAAGGAAAGTAGATAAAAATTTTATTTTACAATATCGCTATGCTGATGAACATTGGGAAAAAAGTTTTATGCATCAACTATTTCCAAAAGACAAAAACAATTGGAAAACAATAAAAAAATACAAAACAGCAGCAGATGCGCAAGTTGTATTAGAAAAACATAAAAGAGAGTGGTTAGCATTAAAAAGAATATATGAATATAGAATAATTGAAAAGGAGAAAAGATGAACACATGGGCATTAGAAATGGGTTTTTGGACTGTTGTATTGGCACTTGATATCTGTGGTTTGATATTTGCACTTTGTAGTTACTATATGGATAAAAAAATGAAAAGGAGTATAAAATGATCAAAAAAATTATCAACTTTTTTTGTAATGTTTACAATTATCTTTTCCACTACATGTACATTATTCAATTCATGTATCTACCAGAGCATGAAATGTATGATTGTTATGTTTTAGCTGGAAGACAGGTTGTTTGGACTACTATTTCACAAAAGCACAAAAAAAAGAAAGATGCAAAAATCGATATGGAAATAGTTAAAAAAACTCATCTATTTAGAAAATGGCGCATCATTCGCGATTATAAAAAGAAATGAAATTACTTTTTATTTTTAGTAATCGCGATGCACAAATGATATTTCTAAATACAACTTCTGGAATAACAAGAAGAGCCGTTGAAATTGAATTAACAAAAGAACAAGAGGAAAAACTAGACATTCAAAAAATTGGTGCGAATTGTGGAAAAGATGTTTTTGAATCTCTAGAATCAATTTCAAAAATAGTATAATGTTTAAAAAATTCTTTCGTGGGCTATTTCATAAAAAAGAAAAAGAGTCTCTGTATATCAACCCCTATTTTACCACTTATATCGATGAATCATTAACAAATAAAAATCTTAGAAAATATGATACAAAACTTTTTGTCCCTTTTAAACAATCAAAAATAGGTAAAACAGTAAAAATTCTTACTAATAATAAAATAGAAATAAAATTAAAACCTTGGGATTTTGAAAAAATGGGTATTAGCGAAGAACAATTAAAAGAAATTACAGAAAGGTTAATTGATAATATAACAGCAGATCTAAATAGAGAACTTATAACTGGAAGAAAATCTAGTGACTAATAAACTGCTTGAAACTTGTTTAACAATAGCTCGACATTATTTGCCAAAACATTCACGAGCTGATGGTTATAAACACTATTCCTTCATAATTCAAAAAAATCAATTAATTGAATGGGCAACAAATCGTTCTGGACCCCCGATAATGTACCTTGGCTACAAGAATCACCAAATGATTCACTCTGAAACTCAAGCATATAAAAAGGCAAAGGGATTATTACATAAAGAAAGTTTTGAAGTGATCAATATTCGTTTAAATTCAAAAGGTGAATTGAAAATTTCTAAACCTTGTCATTGTTGTACGGTATTTTTACGAAATTTAGGTTGTAGAACAATATGGTTTTCTCAATCGTATGAAAATATTTTTTCTAAAGTAATATTGTAAATTTAACCCTTCTTTTATAAATATATTATATGAAGAAATTAAATAAAACAATAAAATTAGGATTTTATGAAATATAGTGATTAATTTACTAAATAAGAATTTAAAATAATATATAATAAAAATATGATATTAACAGACAAACAAAAAAGTAATTTTTTAAAAAAATTTATACAAACTTCTTCAAATGATTGTTGGGGATGGACTGGTGCTAAATTTAAAAAAAATGGTTATGGAGCATTTGGCATAAACTATAAAATGAAATTAGCCCATCGTGTTTCATATGAAATTTTTATAGAGCAAATTCCAACAGATCTCTGTGTTTTACATAAATGTGATAATCCACTTTGTGTTAATCCAAATCATTTATTTTTAGGAACACATCGAGATAATATGCAAGATATGGTTAAAAAGAGTAGACAAGGAAGAAAATTAACTAAAGATGAGATAAAAGAAATTAAAAAGAGTTCTTTAACTCAACAATTAATTGCTTCTAAATTTAATGTAAGTCAATCTTTAATATCTTTTATTAAAAATAATAAACAATGGAAATATATAAATTAAATAAAAATTAAATGGAGGTTTAAGATGACATTACGAGAGATTTTATCGATTCGAGACAGTATCAACAAGTTAGCAAATTCACACAATTTACCTATTAAGGTAATGTATGCAGCCGGAAAAGCTTTGAAGCAAATTCAAGATTTCATGGATGCTCATAATAAGAAAAACACTGCATTGTATAATGAATTGGGTCAATTTGTTATGGTTCCTGATCCTGCAGATCCAACAAAAAAGATCCAAGATCGTGAAGGAAGAAAAGAAATCATTCCTGAAAACATGGACAAATACAATGAAAAATACAATGCATTGTTAGATGAAGATGTTGGAGATATTTATGATTTCAAAATCAATCTTTCTGATCTGAAATCTGATTTTGTTTATTTGAAAGAATTTGCAAAAACATTCGATGAAAAAGTTGACGGTCTAATTGCAGCAATGAAAGAGTTTGAAAAAACTCCAAAGGATGATTTTATAAGGGCTAAGTTAGAACTTCTATGCAAAGAAATTATGAAAATTACTTCTAGCATGAATGAAAAAGTAGAATCTTTGAAAAATAATTCTCAATTTGCCGTTCTAGATTTTGGCAATTTACAACATTGGATTGTTGATGATTCCAATGAATCAAAAGCTAGTTAGTATTTTATCAATTCTTACTATATTTACAATAATTTTAGCTGCTATTAAATTTTACTATATTCCTACAATGTCATGGGAAGTAGTTTTTGCTCCTATCTTGATGTTTATATGTATTTTTGTTTGTACAATTATCCATCTAGCGAGGAAACCATGAAATGGATTGGAATCATTCCGGTATTTTATGTCAATAAGATTGGAAAATATTATTCTACTCATGGTGCATCTTATGGTTTCTTTATAAAAATCAGAAAAGATTATAAAAATGATATTGGTTTACTTGCTCATGAATATGAACATGTAAAACAATTTTGGTGGAGAGGATTTTTAATCCATAAGTATTTGTATAAATTTTGGAAATATTATAGATTCAAATGTGAATTGCGCGCATACATAAAGCAATGGCAAATGGGAAGCAAAGAAGAATATACAAAAAATTTATTTGTAACTAGAATTTATTTAGGTTACAAATTAGGCTATTCACGAGAATATATACTAGAAAAATTTAACGAAGGTCAATACAAATGAGCGATCCAAAATATGAAACTACAGGAAATTTGAATGATCGTGTTATAGAAGAATGTTCTGAATTGATAAAGGAATTATGTAAAGCTAAACGTTTTGGTTATTTCAATTATCATCCGCTAGATTCAGAAAAGATTTTAAACATTAACAGAATTCGAAATGAAATAAAGGATTGTGAAAAAGTATTTGAACAATTAAAACAATCAATGAATGATGCGGAATACTTGCGCAATAGAATTTTAAAAACTCTTGGAAAAATTTCATAAAGGGGGTAAAATGCAAGAATTTATTGAAAAAGAAATTGAGTGGAATGAGAGAAAGATTGATAGGAATATCAAAGAAATCAAAGCGCTTCAACAAAAAGTAGAAGAGTTAAAAAAAATTGGTGAGAAATTAAAAAACGATACATCTACTAAGCAAGAGGGCCAGTTACTACAGGAGGATAAAAAATGAATTACATGAAAACATTACCCGAAGAAGAATATTGTCAAATACCATTTGCAGAAATATTTGATTTTGCAAAATTTAATGTTGGAGATTCTGTTATATTGAATTCTGGTGGACCTAAAATGGTAATTTCAAAATTCTGTTTAGAACTAGATGGAAATAATGTCAGATTGAAATGTTTAAAAGCTTGTTGTCAATGGTACGTTGAAAATGAATTACAAGAAATGTATTTTCCTGTACAATGTTTAAAAAAATTGGAGGATTAAGATGAAAGTAAAGATAAAGGAATTAATTGCCTTACAAAAGGCATTTCAAAAAATTGCTAGCTCAACAACCTTGAATCCGAAATCAATATATGGTGCAGCTAATGCAATAAGACAAATAAAACGAAAGATTGAGGATTATAAGGATTTGCGTAAAGAATGGTTTTTTAAACTAGGTGAAGTAGCTCAAATTAAAGATCCAAAAAATCCTGATCAAATGATCGATAATCCTCGCGGTGATAGAAAAATCAAAAAAGAAAATGAAGAACAATTTCGTAAACTAAATGAAGCATTTGAAGATGATGAAATTGATCTCTACAATTTCAAACTCTATCTTTCAGATCTAACAAAAAGTAAAAATGAAAATGAAAAATTTTCTATTGATGAAATATCAGATTTACTTCCTTGGATTGTGAATGATCTTCAAGAAAGAGAAGAAAAAGAAGAAGAAGAAGAAATAGTTGAAGAACTAGAAGTTGCTCCACAATGTTGAAAAATGACACTAGAGATTGAAAAATTTACAGAAGGATGGGATTCGCTTAAAACAGATAAAATAGTAGTTGTAGGTAGAGGCAAATGTGCCTCTAAGTACAAATACAAATCTGGAATTCTTGTTTTTACAATCAACAGTGCTTTAGAATTTTATCCAGATGCACATGCAACAGTAATAATATCTGCACATTACAATGAACTTAAAGATTTGCCTTTATTTGCTGATGCTACTATTTTACGTATATCTAGACAATATCAACAAGAAAATCATTTAATTCCTGGTTGCACACCTTCTATTTTCATTTCATTCTTACTGTACAAAATGAAAGCTGGTAGTACAATTTATTTACAAGGATTTTCAATGGATGAAGATTTTAATAAAAAATATCCTTCACCTCAACCAAGATGCAGAAATTACAATTGGAATAGACAAGTAGAAGCATTCAGTAAATGTCAACAATTAGCAACAAAAAAGGGTATTAATCTTATACTAATAGATGAAAATTCTAGATTACCTTTTATCAAAAAGGGAATCCCAAACGAAGAGGATTTAGATCATGGCTGATTATTACAATTTACTTGGACATGAATGGACTTTGAATCACACAAGTGGTACATACAGAATTGCTGTAGGGTTAAATAAAAATCTACCAGAAGATCTAGAAGATAAATTCAAAAAAATGTTAAAACAATATGGAAAGAAAACTATTACTGTGGATATTCCAGTAGCAGCACCGTGTCATACAAAAACCGATCCCGTGAGTCTTGTGAGTAGTGATTGTATTACAACTATTATGGTTACCAATCAGGAAAGTAAATCTTGTTTTTCTGAAATAATTAATCAAGTTGTAAAAACGGATTATAATTTTGAAAAACTAAAATTTATAATTGTTGATAATAATACCGACAATAAAGAAATAGATTATGTTAAAAAAGTAGTTGTAAAACTGAAATCTAGATTTCCGAATGTTACATTATTGCAAAATTGTAACAAGCAACTTCTGTCTGGGGCTATGAATAAAGCTTTAGATGCTTGCAATACTGAATTATTTGTTTATCTGTGTACAAAACACACTTACATATACGATGAAAACTGGTTGAATTGTTTGATAAAAGAAATGAAGGAACCTGGTTTAAAAAACAAATATGCAATTGGTGGTACAATTTCAAAAGAAACTGGCCCACATATCCAAGGCGGCATCTTTATAGCATACACAGAAGTAATAAAGAAAATTCGATATGATGCAAAAAAATACCCAATGGTATTCATGGATGTTGATTTGTGTAGAAGAATTCTAGACGCTGGTTACAAGTTTAAAGAAATTGATTGTATGATGTCAAGAATGAAAGGGCTTACCAAAGTAAATCATGAAAAAAATATACAATCCAAAAAATACAAGATTATTCATTCACATGAAACTATCGAGTATAGAAACCATTCTGTAATTGTTCCAACTGCCTCTTCAAATAAGATAAAATACAGTATTAGTATGGTTTGTCATAATCATGTTGAATTGACAAAAAAATGCCTCGAATCTGTAATTACTCAATTTGGTATGGATAAAAATTTCGAACTTCTCATCGTTGATAATAACAGTACAGATGGAACAAAAAATTATTTGGAAGAACTCAAAATAAAATTACAAAATAATACAAATGTGCAAATTCTTTATTCAAAAGAAAATCAAGGGTTTATGACTCCTCAAAATTACAATGCTTCAATTGCTTCTGGTGAATATTTAGTTATTTTAAATAACGATTTAGAAGTTTGTCCACATTGGCTGCATGAAATGGAAAGACCATTTCTATCAAATCCAAAAATGGCAATTGTAGGTTTGAAACAAAATCCTGCTGCTTTAGACAACAATGGCACAGGATTCTTTAATGGTCAAGTTGAATATATTGAAATGTCTTGTGCTATGATTAAAAATCAACTAGTCAAAAGATACGGATTGTTTGATGATAAAGTTCTATCTTTTGGTTATTGCGAAGATACAGATTTTTCTCTTAGAATGAGAGAAAGAGGATATGAAATAGCAGTTGTGGCTTTACCGATTAAGCACCATCGTTCTTCAACGATGGGTAAATTGGATATTGATGTTCGCGGTTATGAAGCTAAAAACAAATATTTTGTTAAACAGAGATGGGATTATTATTTCAAAAACAGAAATTTCAACTATAAAATATTATTCAAAAGACGTGGAGCTTTAGGTGATGAAATTTTATCAACTGGGGTTCTTCATCGCTTGAAACAAAAATACCCCTTATCTGAAATTACTGTTCAAACAAAGAACCCTGAAATCTATGTTGGGAATCCAGATGTTAAGTACACAAATACTGCTGATGAAGTAGATGATCGTTTGTTTGATAAATTTTTCGATTTGGATATGGCATATGAAAAGGAACCACAAAATCACGTTATAGATATTTATTCGAAAGTATGTGGTGTTAGCAATGAAAAAAGATTGTATTTATATCCCAATGCAAGTAGTGAAACCAAAATAAAGAATTTATTTGGTGATAAAAGAGTAGCTGTTGTTCATTGTGAACCAACAAGAGGTTGGGATAGTAGGGCATTACCGCTAGACAAATTTCGATTTATTACAAATTACTTAAGAAATAAAGGGTTCAGTATCTTAGAAGTGGGCAGCAAATATTTGCTAAATTCAGATATCAATGTAAAAAACACATCTTACAGTGATCTTGTTTCTATTATGAAGAATGCAAAAATATTTGTAGGTTTAGATAGTGGGCCTTGGCACATTGCACAAGCATTTGATATTCCATCTGTTGTACCTTTTGGAATGATAGACCCAAAATACAGAGTCGTCAGTAGTAAAACATTCCCCGTAGTTGTTGAATGGTTGAAGTGTTTAGGTTGTCAACATTGGCAAAAAGCACCTAGAATTTTCCCAGCTGATTGTGTACGTGATAAAAAATATATGTGTATGGAAATGATAACACATCAAATGTTACAAAGTGCGGTAGATAGAGCAATACAGGAGATGAAATGAAATTCATTTTAACCGAAGAACAAATAGTTGAATTAGAGCAACGTTTTGATTGGCGCATTCCTTTACGAATTACTGATTTGGATTGTCGTGTTGAAGAAGCATCTAAGATTATTTCTTTTTACAACAAATCTGTTTTAGATGTTGGAACTTTAGATGGGCATATCACAGTTTCTTTAGCATATATGAATGCAGATAATATAGATTCTATTGATTGTAGAGCATCAAATCTCGCCATGGGTTTTGCTAGATGTTTTTCTCTTGGTTGTAATATGAATAGAATAAATTTTATACTTGGTGATATTGAAAATTTGCCACAAGATAAAGAATGGGATATTATTTTTCACTCAGGCGTATTTTATCATGTTCATAATCCTATGAAACATTTAATGGATTTAACAAAACATTTTTCAGAATATCTAGTTCTAGAAACTCATACTGCAAACCCAAAAACTCAAATTAATGGTATAATGGAAGAATTCAACACCACATTTAATGGCACATTTTATCCTGAAAGTGGAATGTCAGATCCAGGCGGTGCTAAAAACAATGAATACTCTTTTTGGATGACTCATGAAAGTATTGAACAATTATTTAAAATCTGCAAACTAAAAGTAAAGGCAACAATATATAAAGACAAATTCTGTGAAGCTGGCCCTAGGTCTTGTTGGATTTTAGAAAGGGAGTAATAAAATGAAAGAAACAATGAAGGAAATTGTTGTTGCTATAATCACAATAATTATACTTGCACTTATGTTGCTAATAGCAGTAAAATGTGTTGCTATGGCTATTATTTGGGCATTAAAACCGTGGTTTTAACATGGGCAAAAAAATTCTTCCTTGCAAAACACCATGCCCTATGTGTGGGTCAAAAGATGTTTATTATCAATTTTATTCGAAACATCCAAATCCAGAAAAAGAAATAGCTCGTATTAAAAGTCTGAATGGTGTAATAAATAGATCAAATGAGTTTGTTGTTTTTTTCAATGACTATGCAATTTATAAAAAAGATACTATTCACTGTAATTGTAAATGCTGTTCGTATAGTTGGGAAATTGAACCACTAAAGAGGGAAACAAATGAGCGAAACAGAAAAATGTAGAAAGCGTTTGGCTTGCTGGTGTATTGGTAATGGTTTAGATTTAGGTTATGGTGGAGATCCAATTATTCCAACTGCTATAACCGTTGATCTAACTGAACCTTACACACATGTTGGTAAACATCCTCAAAATTTAATGGGTGATGCAAGTAACTTATACTGGTTCAAAGATAATAGTTTGGACTATGTTTTTTCAAGTCATTTGCTTGAAGATTTTGTAGACACAGAAAAGGTTTTGAGAGAATGGTTACGTGTATTGAAATTAGATGGTCGTTTAATTTTATATTGTCCTATTGAACAAAAATATAGAAAACATTGCTTAGAAACACATCAACCATATAATCAAAGTCATAAAATTGAAAATTTTGATTTTTACTATGTTAAGGATATTTTACAAAACAAAATTAAGAATGTCACTTTTGTTTATCAAGTTGATTCAATCGATATATATAGTTTTGAAATGGTAGTACAAAAAGGCGTTTCAGGAAGTATGTAAATCAAAGGAGGTTTGTATGAAAGTTTTAAGTTTAGATCAGATGTATTTTTTATTGCCAGATGATTTTAATGGAAACTTTAATGATGCACTTCGCGAACTTATCAAATATCGAGAAAGCTTGCCTAACCCAAAACCATTTCCTCCCATCGTTACTTTAAATAATGTAGAAAGGAAAAGTGATTGGCAACTATTTTTAGATGCAATTAAAGATGGATATAAATTATATGGTAGTTGTTTTGTTGGAGAATGGGATAAAAATAAAGAAGAATGGGTTAGGTTGAATGACAAAATCAATAACAAAGCAAATGACCCACAATAATCTAGTCATTGCAGCAGTAGGCGATTCTTCTATTCACAAATTTTGGGTTGAAGCTAGTAAATTTAAAAATTTTGATCTTTGTTTGATTTATTATGGAAATGTAAGAGATAAATATTATTCTGAATGTGACATTTATATTGAAAAGAAAGGTTACAAATATCCTCTAATTTATGATTCATTGCTAAATGTTGAGACTTTAAATTGTTATGATTACTATTGGCTTCCTGATGATGATATAAAAGCATCAACTGCTGATATTAATCTGATGTTTGAAATGATGAAAAAGAATAATTTTTACATTGCACAACCGTCGTTGAAAAGTGGATGTTCACATACATGGCCTCATACAACAACACAACCAAACAATGTGGCTCGGGAAACAAAATTTGTAGAAATTATGTGCCCGCTTTTTAGTTATCAATCATTACATTCATTTGTTGATTACTTTAATCATACAAAAACAGGATGGGGATTAGATTATTTATGGTCTAAAAAAACTTTAGAAATGGGTAAAAAACTTGGTATATATGACATTGTTTCAGTTGAACATATACGTGCAATGGGCAGAGGAGATTTGTATACCAATTTGAAAAAAGACAATATCAATTACAAACAAGAATTAGCAGACTTTATGAAAAAATATAATTTGACTAGGATACAACAGAAAGATAAAAAGGTAAATTACTAATGGGAATAAATAGAGATAGTAAATATAAACATAAAAAAAGATCTTGTAAAATGTGTAAACCACATAAAATGGGTTTTGTTAATAGATGGAAAATCAAAATCAAACAGACATTAAAAGAAACAAAAAAGGAAATTTTATGAAATTCTTTAAATATTTGAGATATCTCGTTAAACATAAATGGTATGTTATGTTAGAATGTTTTCACGAAGGTTTATTTTGGCGTGGTGTAACCCACGATTTAAGTAAATTTCTCCCTGATGAATTTTTTCCGTATATGAATTATTTCTATGGAAAGAAAAGTAAAGAACATATTCAAAAAGAAGGTTTTTGTAAACCTAAAGTAACAAACGATGAAAAATTTGATTTTGCATGGTTGCTTCATCAAAAAAGAAACAAGCATCATTGGCAATGGTGGGTTCTTCCTGAAGATAATGGAAGAACAAAAGTTCTTGAAATGCCATATCCATATTTACAAGAAATGATATGTGATTGGATTGGCGCAGGAAAAGCACAAGGTTTTGTTAGCCCTCCGAATGATAAATATTATGAAACAAATATTTGGTATCAACATAACAAAAATAGAATAATATTACATGAAAAATCTAGAGCTAGAATAGAAAGAATATTAGAAGGTGCTGGTATCTCATATCAACACGATTTAATGTTTTAGAAATTTTTCTTAACTCTTATATATATTTTATATGAAAGAAGTATTAGAATATGTTGCAAGAGAAATGCGAAAATTGCAAATTAATTTTGCAGAAATACAACCATATGATGATAGACAAACAATTCTAATTACAAAAGAAACCGTTTATATGCACAATAACAAATTACTAGAATTATCTGATATTTTAAGGGAGAACATTGATGGAAATGCTAAAAGTAACTGACAAAAAATTAGAAATTTTAAAAAATGCACTGAGTCTTGCTGTCATGGAATTTGATGCTAATGCAGGAGAAGAGGGAACTAACAACTCAGGTCCTTACATTAGGAAATATCTCAATGGTTTAGCTGAACCACCTATGAATTGGTGCGCAGCTTTTGTTTGTTGGTGTATAAAAGAAGCATGCGAGAATTTAAATATTTCGATGCCATTCGAATATACACTATCAGCAAGAAAACTTCATAATATTTTTAAAGCAAATGGTTGGGCTTGGAAAGATATTCAAGAACAAGAACCGCAAGCAGGAGATATTGTATTTTTCTGGAGAGGTGATAACGAATTTTCTTGGATGGGTCATGTTGGTTTTGTTCTTGATCGATATGATTCAGAAGTTTCACCCGGTTCTTGGAAAAAAATTCTAAAAACGCTGGAAGGAAATAAAGGTGCTTTTCCATCTGTTGTAAATAAATATAAATATGATGCAACAAATGTTCCCAAACTTCTTGGTTATGGAAGAATAAAATAAAATGATAGTTTACTGTATTCAAAATCTAATCAATGGTAAAAAATACATAGGTAAAACTATTGAATGTAATTCTAATGAAGAATTGCAACAATCTGATATGTGGGGGCATGGAATTTTGATTGGAAGATCGATAAAGAAATATGGGGTAGAAAATCACAAAAGATGGGTTTTATTACATTGTACGAAAGAAGAATACAACAATTTTGAAAGTACTTGGATTAGAAAATTAAATAGTAAAACGCCAAATGGATATAATTTGACTGATGGCGAAGATGGTGTAAGTAATCCATCTGAAGAAATTCGCATTCAAATAAGTACTACCTTAAAAAAATATTACAAAGAACATAGTATAAGTTGGAAAGGCAAACCAAAAACTGAAATACATAAACAACATTTAAGAGAAGCAGCTAAAAATAGAAAACCTGTAACAGATGAATTTAGAAAAAAAATGAGTGAGACAATGATGGGAATTAATAAAGGTAAAAAACACTCTATTGAACAAAATAATAATTTTAAAATAAAAATAAGAGAATATTACAAAGTAAATAAAAATTTTTGGTTTGAAAAAACTAGAAGCGAAGAAAATAAAAATAAATTAAAAAATGCTTTTAAAAATAGAATTTATCATAATAAATGTTTAATTTGTAATACTATTTTTATAGCAAAGAGTTCTCAAAGTAGATATTGTGATAGTTGTTTAAATATGTCAAAAATTCCAATATACTACGATGCAACAAATGTTCCACAATTATTAGGCTACGGTCGCATAAAGTAATTATATATATTTTTAAAGGAGAATAAAAAATGAAAAAATTTGAAGAATTATTGAAAGAAGATCCAAATTCAAAAGATGAAATTTTGAAAGATGTGCATGCAAAATTAGATGCATTAAAAAAAGCAAAAGATGAATATATTGAAAAGAAAGAAAAAGAAATTCATTCTCAAATAAAAGAATTACAAAAACAATTAGAACAATTAAGAAATAAAAAAATAAATATGGATGAATAAAATGAAAATATCATTTCTCTTTGGTTTAGAAATAGACCTAATAGCAGTTTTAGTTTTTATTTTCACTATGATAATCGCAACCAATATTATCAAGTGGATTATAAAAACTCTAGCATGCTTTATTGAAAAGAAATATTTTCATGATCCCTACAAGTTAGATTGGATTGAAAAACTCATTGAAATGAATGGTTGGAAACTAGCTGTAAGTTGGTTAGTAGGCTGGTATTGTTTCTCATTTATTGTAAAATACAGTGGCAAATTACCAATCACAGATGGAAGTACTGTAGAAATTTCAATGTGGACAATTGTTCAATATATGCTTTTCACTGGATTAACATGTGGTGGATATGCTTTATTAAAACCTGTTATTAAATTGTGGTTAGAAACTATGAAAAACAAATTTCTTAAGAAAGAAGAATAAAAGTGAATAAAATTGAAGAATTATTGAATGAAGAAGATAATACTGAATACATACAAACTTCGATCAATAAAATTGAGAAAGAAATAGAAGAATTGAAAACAAAAGTCAAAGACAAAGAAAAATTATTAGCAAGATACATACAAACTTTAAAGCAACTAAAAAATGGCTAATCAATACTTTCAATTCTATCGTGGCAATGAATTTACAACGTACAATAAAATTGTCAACGAAATGATTGAAATGTATGGTGTTCAAGCTTACTATTTGCCTAAAACCAACGTAGCTTTAGATTTCTTCTATGGCGAAGATCCCTTGATGAAATTTGAAGATAAATATGAAATGACTATCTATGTTCTCAACACAGGTGGTTGGGAAGGTCAAGGTGATATGTATGCCAAGTTTGGATTAGAATTGAACGATGAGGCTTCTTTTGCTATTCAAATAGATCAATTCAAAGTTTATACTGGTTTAGAAAGGCCAATGATAAGTGATTTGCTATATTTGCCTTGGCAAAAAGATAAAATGATAATGGAGATTTCTCATGTAGATATGGAATCTTCTTTCTATCATCTTGGTCAAGTTTCAACTTATACCATCAAAGCTAGACGTTTCAAATATTCTAAAGAATCACTAACAGCTTTAAACGATGAGGAGGAATTAACAGTAGACATAAATTCAATTATTGCAAATAACGACAACATGGATGATGCTCCGCATATCCAAAACGAAGATAGCGAAGATAATGTGATTGATAATTCAGAAGCAGATCCATTTGGATCACAATAGGAGGTTTATAAATGCCAATTTACGGATTCGAGTGTGAAAGTAAAGAGTGTGGTAATTACGAAGAAGTTTTAATTCGTCATATTATTTTAGATGAAGAGAAGGTTCGAGTTTGTCCAAAATGTGGTAAGAAAATGACATTAACACCATTTTCATTCCATTGGAAATTCTGTGAAAAGGGCAAATATATCCAAGACAGAAAATTTTCAACTGATAATCCTGATTACAATTATCGTTTAAAAAAACAAAAGGAGAAAGAGAATGCAAAAGTTTGAGGAATTATTAAATGAAGAAGATTCCATGGATGAATTAGGGAAAATTAATAAAGATATATCTGATGCAAGATATAACCTTAATGAATGTAAAAAGAAAGGAGATTATAACAATATGGTAGGATATGCCCGATACTTGAGTCAATCATATGGAAAATTAGCTACAATTTGTATAAAAATAAATCAAGAAAAAAGAGCTCAAAAAGAAACCACTGAAAAATAATGTTAGCAGGAACTTATTTTTATCACGGAATCATTCGCCGATATGCAATTGCATTTGGTACAATTTTCTCTAATCTCTATGTTCAGAGAGCTGATCCTTATGGTGTAGTTGAAACTCAATCAATAAAAGTTCCCTTGATTCAGGCTTCTAAACGCAAATTTTATGAACAGTTAAAACAATATGCTGAGAAGCAAAATGATCCATTTTCAATTCTTCTTCCAAGAATGTCTTTTATTTTGACAAATCTCAGTCCAGATCCAAGTAGAAAAAAGAATCTAAAAAATGCATACAGAGTAGCTGATCCTACTGTAACAGATCCTGACAAGATGATAAGATTTTTTGAACCATCACCTTGGAACTTTTCATATTCGTTAGCTATGTGGGCTGTCAATGAATCTGATTGTCAACAACTGATCGAACAAATTTGTCCTTTCTTTGATCCAACATATATGATTTCAGTAAATGAAATGCCTACACTTGGAATCAAGAGGGTGACACCTGTTGATTTGACAAGTGGTCCTAATTACAATTTGCAATTAGAATCAGGTGAAGATACAAGAGATCGAATTGTTCAATGGGATTTGTCATTTACATTGAAAGGATATCTTTACAAACAGAATGTTGAGTCTAGTATTATCAAAAAAACTATTATGAAAATTCGAGATATCGATGATTTAGATTCAGCTGATCCATATACTTGGTGGGAAGAGGAACAAGAAGTCATTCCTTGGGAAGCTGAAGAAGGTGATGATTGGCATATTACAAGAACAAATATTCAAGAAGGTAAAACAACAGTAGTAACGGAGGACAAACCAGAATGAAAAAATTTCAAAAATTATTAAACGAAGTAAAATCAAATTGGGATGAAAAACATAATATTTATATGAAAATACAAGCAACTCAACAAGCATTAACAGCTGAAAATTTAAGTGATGAAGAGAGAAAAAAATATCAAAAGAAAATGAAAGAATTAGAATTAGAATTAAAAGAATATGAATAAGAATTCAATTTTATAAATATTTATCAGGAGGTTGATTTTGAGACCTAGACGTAATTGGGAAGATAAATTAGGAATAGCGGATTCTGAAGATAAAAATATACCTAGCACTATGCCAGAAGATGATGATAGACCTTCTGAAAATTTAGAAGATGATTATCGATTTGTTAAAAGAGAATTGAGAAAATCAATGAAAACAAATCAAGAAGTTGTTGATATTTTACTAGAAGAATTAAGAGCTGATCCCTCGCCTCGTATGGCAGAAGTGGTTGCTAGATTACTAGAAGCAGTTGCAAGCAGCGGTTCTCAAATTTTACAAGCATCAAAAACAGTTGCTGAGATTTACAAACTAGCTAAAGAAGAAGTTCCAAAAGATGCTAAACCAACACAAGTAATAGAAAAAGCAATATTCTTTGGTAAGATGAGTGATGTCCTTAAATTCCAATCTATTCAAGATGAACAAAAAATGCTTGAAGCTGTAGGCGTTCCTGAACCTCTAGAAGAACAAGACGAAGATCCTTATGGATGAAATAGTATATCAACCTCAAAAAACTGATTATTTTCAGGGAAAATTCAACCTTCGTAAAGCCGGAATTGAAATTCCTTACAGCCAATACCAACTGGACGAAATTAGAAAATGTAAAGAACCAAAGACTGGAATTCACTATTTTTTTAAAACTTACTTAAAAACATTGTCATTAGATTCTGGACAATGGGTTTTATTCGAACCCAGACCATATCAAACAACTATGATCAACATGATGATGGAGAATCGTTTTAACATCTTCATGAATCCAAGACAATCAGGTAAAACAACTGTTACATCGGGTGTTTATACTTATTTGATGAATTTCTTTCCTTATGAAATTTGTGGTATTGTTGCTAACAAAGAGAAGACAGCCTTTGAAATTATTTCTACTATGCAAAAGATGTTCCAGGGTCTTCCTTTCTGGATGCAACAAGGTGTTGTTAGTTGGCAATCAGGCGGTTTTGAATTAGAAAATGGTTCAAGATCTATTTCAGCTGCAACATCAAAAGATGCTTTATCTGGTTTCCCAATCAAAAATCTATACTGGGATGAATGTTTTTTAGGCAATACTGTTATTACAGTTAGAAATAAAAAAACAGGAATTGTAGAAAACATTAAAATGTCTGATTTTGCTAATAGACTAATAGGTACAACTCATTTAGTTTTTATTAAATAACATGGAAAATAATCAAATAATAACTTGTGAAATTTGTAGTAAGATATTTTATAAAAATGCAAAAAATTCAAATTTTACCAAACATATTAAAAAACATTCAATACAACCAAAAGATTACTATGCAAAATATATTTTGCATAGTAATATTCCTAAATGTAAATATTGTAATAAATCTTCAGTATTTATTAGTATTAACAAGGGATTTTTTAAAAGGTGTAATTCACTAGAATGTATTACTAAATCATATCAAGAAGGGACTATAGGTAGAGATAAAACTTCTTATTTATGGACAGAAGAAAAAAGAACAAAAATTCACAATTGGCATATTTTACATAAAAATGAAGTAATTGAAAGAAACAAAATACTTGCACAAAGATCTAAAAGTGTAAAGTGTAAAGAAAAAAGAAAAAATACTTTATTAAAAAAGTATGGAATTATAAATTCTTTCCAATCAGAAAAATCAATAATGAATAGAGAAGCTTCGCAGAATAGTATATCAAAATGGCATAAGGAACTAAGTTGGAATATTTACAATGCTTTAGATAATAAATTAAAATCTAGTGTTAGATTTAACCCACTTAATAATGAATTTATTCTCAATGATGTTGATAAAAAAACAAAATATTACTCTTATGATTTTACAATAAAAGATTTAAAATTAATTGTAGAATTTAATGGTACATATTGGCATTATCATGAAAGTTTATTTCCGGATGAAAATAAAGAACATAGAGGTATAACACCCAAAGAATATAGAGTGTATTGGAAGAAAAAAGTAAATGCTGCTATTTTTGCTGGATATAGAGTAATAGAAATTTGGGAACATGATTATTACAAAAATAAAGAAGAAGTTTTTAATAAACTAATGAGAAAAATTAATGAAAATATTAACATCTGATTACGAAGTTTTAACAGAAAATGGTTGGAAAGATTTTGATGGTATAAGTATAACAATTAAAAATGAATCACTAAAAATAATTTTTAATAATAAAACTGTAGTTGAATGTTCAAATGAACATAAAATAAAACAAAATAATATGTTTGTAAAAGCAAAAAATTTAAATATTGGAGATATAGTTCAAAATAAAAGAATTAAAAAAATTGAAAAAGTTAAAAAAGAGAATTTTTTCTATGATTTATTAAATGTACGGGACGGAAACCATTATATAGGCAATGGAATAACTTGCCACAATTGTTCAAAAACAAATTCTAATATGGCTGCTGACTTCTTAGCATCCATTTATCCTACAATTTCTTCAGCCAAGCATTCAAGAATTACACTTTCATCCACTCCAATTGGATATAATCACTTTGCTAAATTCTGGAATGAAGCTGTTGAAGGTCGCAGTCAATTCAAGTATTTGAAAGTTGCATGGAATGAAATTCCTGGTAGAGATGAAGCATTTAAGAAATTAACAATAAGCAACATCGGCGAAATGATGTGGAACCAAGAATATGATTGTCAAATTCTAGGTTCCTCAGACACTTTAATTGGCGGTAAAAAGCTAGCTGAATTAACTCACAAAACTCCAATTCGAACTTACTATGAAGATAAGTTAAAAATTTATCAAGAACCAATACTATTCAAAAAGGATGAGGCATTGGGCAAAGTCATACCAGGTCATTACTACGCTATAGTTGGAGATCCAAGCGAAGGTAAAAAACAAGATTTCTATACAATTTCTGTTATTGATCTTTCTACAAGCCCATATGAACAAGTTGCAACTTATCGAGATTCTGAATGTCCATATCAACACTATGCAACAATTTATGATGAACTCATAAAAATGTACGGCGGTGAGAACACTTTAACTATCATTGAAAATAACATAGGTTTTGGAAAAGATGTTCTTGATATTTTAGCTAACGATATAGGAACTGATTCTATGCTTTATATGGAACAAAATAAAAAAGAATTGGGACTTAGAACAACAACAAGAACAAAAAGAGTTGGCTGCGGCAATTTAAGAACATTGATGGAATATGAAAAGTTAATAGTCAATGACTTTGATACAATAAGTGAATTTTATAAATTTGTTAGAAAAAATAACAGTTACGAAGCTGAAACTGGTTATCACGATGATATGGTTATGGGATTGGTATTTTTCTCTTGTGTTCAATCAACTGGGTTTTTAGATGAATTCATAGAAGCGCCAATCAGTTTTAGAGAGAAATTTTTAAAAGAACATCAAGTTCAAATAGATTCCCAAGTATCTGCTATAGTAATGTCAAATGGTATGGAAAATTCACCTGCAACTCTTATGGATGATGATGACGGTGATAGTGAAAAAATGCTATCAGTTATTAGAATTGGCTAAGATTGCTTGTTTCCTAGAATAGACATCTTCGCACCAAGAGGCGGTGCTTGAATTTTAGAAGTACTGCTAACGTAAATATCTTCTATTTCTTTTGAAGGATCAACTACAACATTGATATTTTCATTCTTAACAGCTACCTTATCTAATTTTGCTCCAATAATCCAATCTCTAAATGAAATCTTATTACCGGGGAGAGGAAACATCATAACTGGTTTTTCCATCACAATTGTACCATCTCCATATTCAACCTAGCTAAAAGTTGTTCACCTGTTTTTAAAACAATGATTTTGATTTCTGACATTTTTTCTCCTTTTATTTTACGAATAAACGATAATTTTCTATTTCGGTAAGCAAGTATGAAATTTCAATTACTTTTCTCTGGATTTCAGCATAAAGTAACTGCAATTCTTTTTCATTAGAATGATAGTTTTCATCATTCTCTAATCGTTTTTGAAACTCAGTTTGTCTTTGATCCTCATTGCCAAATTTCTTTTTCCCATCTTCTGTTTTTTCTGCAGCAATCGTAGCAATCACACTTTGCTTTTTGAATTCTTGTTCTTTCTTTAACAAATCATATTTGACTTGTAAACTAAATACAGCAACCTTATACTCGTATACTTTTGAACTATAATTTGACAATACAATAAATCTTGGATCTTTTTCAATTTCCTCATGTGTCATTTTATACCTCTTTAAATTCAGGGCATTCAAACACTGGAGTAGTAAGATTGAATTGAACACAAAGAGCAAATAAAGCATTTGCAATAGGACAATTTTTTTCTCGATCTTCAATATTCAACTTACTGCAACTGAAACAAAGACAATGTTCGCGATGCTTTCCTTTCAAATCTTTCCTAACCCAAACTAATTTTCCATGATGATCATACCGTTCGTACATTTTTAACTCCCCTTTTTATTATTGCAACCAAGCTTAACGTACTTGGTATAACACTCTTAAACTCGGTGTAGCCTAAGAGCGAATTCTGGAACTGGATTTGGCCCAGAATAACGAGCATTTTTTAATAATTCCAGCAGCATGCTTGCTGTCTCCTAATCACGGAGAAGTGGATGTTTTTGGCGAACCATAATGTGATCAGCATCATGGTAGTACACACCACAAAACTAAGAATATTTTTTTCGGTCGACTTCCCCTGCCCATCTCGCAAGCGATCAGTGGCAAAGCTGGAAAAAATACTCCCAAAAACCGTTATTTTTTTCATCTCCCCTAAAACAACATAAAGCCCCAGCTTATCGTACCGGGGAGTGAGCTTGTCTCCTTTGGGCTGGCCGTACGATCCCTGACCCTTCACCCCTGAAGGCATGATCGCACTGCTACGGGGGCTGTTTCGTAATGATACAGCCAAAGTATTAGCGCTTCTGTTTAGCATGATCATATTCCTACGCGCGTGATCTTTTGGCGATTTGGTAAATCAAAGAAACAGAAGCTGAAAAGATTTACCTGCCTTGTTGATTTGAAATCATCAACTCTTTCACATTTTAAATTCTTCTTATTCATCAAATACATTATATAATAATTAAGGTATTTATTTAGTAATTTTTCCGTGTCAAAAAAATAAAAAATAATGATTTTTAGAGGCTTTTTTATATATATTTTTGAAAAGGAGGTGTATTAATGAAATACACAAAATCAATTGTTCTTGGTTTTACTAAGAACGGAGAAGGTGAATAATGGCATTTAGTTTAAGTCCTTCGGTTACAATTCAAGAGTTTGATACCACATTAGGCGTAGCTCAAATAGCAACTACTATTGCTGGTATGGCAGGTAACTTTTCTTGGGGTCCTTGTTTTGAAAGAAAACAAGTAACAACTGAAAAAGAACTTTGTTCTTATTTCGGATTGCCACTTGACACTAACTTTCAGCATTGGCACTCAGCTGCAGAATTTTTACGTTACGCAAGTAGCCTGTATCTAGTCAGAGCTGTAGATCATGATACAGCTAAAAATGCTGGTATTGCTGTTGCTGATGAAGGTCAAGCTACTGCTGTATTAACAATAGGATCAAATCCTTATATTCCAAATTATTCTGGCATTCCAACAATTACTTTTGCTGCTCATGAAAAGTTACATATTGTTGCTAAATATCCTGGTGCTCTTGGCAATACCAAAATCAAGGTTGCCTTAGCAACTGCAGATGATTTTGCAACTGCCAACATAATTGCTGGTTCATTAACATTTGTCAACAATTTTGAATATGCACCTGTTTCGAATACATATGACAAATACGATCAATTGGCAATTGCTGTTATGGCAAAAAATGATTTAGATGATAATTGGACATTAGTAGAAAAGTGGCTAGTTGATATGGATCCTGATGCAAAAGATTCATATGGCAAATCTACTTATATTGAGAATGTCATCAATCAAAAGTCTCAGTGGATTTATGCTTTTGATAATACTACAATTGCTTTAAGCCCAATGTCTTTTGAAGCAACTTATCTTGCTGGTGGTGTTGATGGAACCCCTGCAGTTGCTGATATCGAATTAGGTTATGATCTATTTGCAAATCCAGAAGAATTTGATATTAGCTTACTATTTGACGGTGCTAACAATGACGAAGTAAGCCAAGGATATATAGTTGATATTTGTGACACTCGTTTAGATGCAATGGCTATTTTAGATATTCCTGCTTCTGCTGTTATGGCTGGGGATCTTTCAACTTCAATCACAGCTTGTGTTACATACAAAAACACCACATTGAATAAAAACTCTTCTTATGCTGCAATCTATGCACAGTGGAAGTATATTTACGATAAGTATACTGACAAGTATCGTTGGATTCCAATGTCAGGAGATATGGCTGGTGTTCTTGCAAGATCTGAGACATTGACTGATGCATGGTATCCACCTGCAGGTTTAGTCAGAGGTCAAATCAAGAATGTTATCAAATTTGCTATTTATCCTACAAAAGCTTACAGAGATACATTATACAAAAACAACATCAACCCAATCGTTGCTTTCCCAGGTGAAGGAAATGTTGCTTGGGGTCAGAAAACAATGCTCTCTGCTCCATCTGCTTTTGATAGAATCAATGTCCGAAGACTATTCATTGTTCTAGAAAAAGCTATTTCTTCAGCTGCTAAGTGGATGATTTTTGAATTCAATGATGATTATCAGAGAACATTATTCAAGTTAATGGTTGAACCTTTCCTTCGTAGAATCAAAGGTCGCAGAGGCATTTTTGATTACAAGGTTATTTGTGATACTACAAACAATACTGGTGCAATCATAGATGCCAATGAATTTGTTGGTGATATTTATATCAAACCTGCTCGTGCTGCTGAGTTTATCAAATTAAACTTCATTGCTGTTGGAACTGATGTCAACTTCAGTGAAGTTTTAATTAATGCATAAGAAAGTAGAGTAAATGGGATATACAGTAAAAGGGGTTTCAATAACCCCTTTTACTCTTTTTATTTTGGAAAATTTGAAAAGAATTTATAAATATGTATATGAAAATAAAAAATAAAAACAGTACGGTGGATTACACCGGAATTTACGCTTCTGGAGATCGAACCTCTACTTATCAAGAAATTGATAGGCAAGTTCAGTCTATGAAGGAAGAATGCTCAAAAAAATCGTTAAATTTTTTAGAGCAATAGTATAAATAAAATTAGGAGAAATAAAAATGAAAGCTACAGTTTTAAAAAACGTTTTAGATGGTGATTTTTCAACCTTCAAAGAGGAATTTTGTGCTGATGTTGATGAGAAAATCAAAGAACGTATTAAATTAGTTCAAGAAAAGTTTCCTAACTTCATGTCTCAAGAATTAGGTCTTTCTGAAGCTAAGAAAGAAGATGTTGATGAGAATGAAAATAGCGATAACAACAGTGATGAAAATGATGATAATGAGAACACAGATGAGGATGAAAAGTAAGATTATTTTAAACGGAGAAAAAAATGAGTAAATCTTGTTCAACTGAATATACTTTTAAAGACCTTGTAGAAGAAGTAATAGAAGAAGCTAAGATATCTGATTTAATGAAAAAACCTGCACATCTGTTGACTCAGAGTGAGAAAAATAGACTTGCTAAATTTAAGTATAATCTCGCTAACAGAGAATCTAACACTCGGCCACCATACAGCAAAGGTGAAGAGGCATATGAGAAGCACAAAAAGAAGTACAAAGACGTCGGGGACAAAGTCGAAGATAAAGTAAAGAAAGCTGGTGGACAATTAGGTGTTATTGCATCTCATAATGGTTACTACCGTTGAGGATAAGTATGGATTTTAAAGAATTATTTGAAGAGGTACTTGAGGAAAGTTACAGAGTAGATACTAGTAGATATGAAAATTCTCAAGGCAAAAAACCTAGGGGATCTGGAAATTGGATAATAAAAGTTAATGGAAAAGATTATAATCCCCGTCCAAATATGGGGATTACAGATGCAATAAGAACTGCTATTAAAATGGCACATGAGCAAGGTAATAAACAAACAGTTGATGAAATTATAGTAATGCCATAAAAGAGGTGATAATTGATGAAACTAATTAAGGAAGAAACATTTGACATTGTCAAAAACATAATACAAGAGTCTGCTGATAAACCAAAGCAATACTTTGTTGAAGGTGTTACAATTCAGTCCAATATTAAGAACCGAAATGGACGTATTTATCCCGATGAATTTATTAACCGTGAAGTTGTAGCTTATACGACTGAAAAAATTAATCAAAACAGAGGTTTTGGTGAATATGGTCATCCTGATAATGCTAAAATAAACGAAGAGAGAATTTCACACCGATTTTTAAATATTCAAAAAAACGGGTATGATTATATTTCAAAAGCAATAGTTGCACCGGAAGGTTTAGGAAAAATCGTTAGGGGCCTTATTGATATTGATAGTACTTTGGGAATGTCTTCTCGTTCAGTTGGGACTCTAGATGAAAGAAGCGATGCTAGTTATGTTCAATCAAATCTCCATTTAATCACACCAGGAGATCTTGTAATTGAGCCTTCTGCACAGGCTGCATTTGTTCGTGGCATTCGTGAAGATGTTGAGTTTGAGTTCAATGAAGAGGGGTTGTTAGTTGAAAGCGTAAATAATAAAATTGATGTTAGATACAAAGTCAATATGTCAGTTGAAGAAAAGAGTCAAACTCTGATTAAGATATTTGAAGAATTAGTTGAAGATATGAAGAGGAAAAAATGACAAAAGAAGAATTTGATAAAAAACGAGAAAAATTGCGTAAGCAATCCGCTGTATTTTTGTATAAAGATGCTCCTGGATCTCAAGAATTTCAAGACAGAGAATATGGTAGGCTTTCTAAAGCTATACAAGATTTAGAAAAACAGTGGAAAAATGAACAACAACAATTGAGAAGGCAAAATTTACCTGAAAAAAATAGAAGGTCTCAAGTAGAAAGAAATGATAAGATGGATGCCTCTAAAAATGAATCTCATTCTCCTTATACATTTAGAGATCTTTTAACTGAAACATTAGATAGAGCTGCCACTGAAGCAAAAATTAAAAGCTATGAAGAACAAATTGCCAAACTTTCTGAATTATTTGATAATTTAGATGAAAAATATTATCACAAAGACAAAGTTGATATAAAAAAGAAAGAACTAAGAGATAAAATAGAAGAATTAAAATCCAAAATTCGTAATATAAAAGAATAGTTCCTTTCTCTTATCTTTTCTTAAAAACAATTTTTGACAGAATTACAAATTAAGATTTTTATACATATTCAATAGGAGGTAAAGATATGAAGGAACAACTTAAAGAACTTTTTAAGTCAGTTGATCCTAAAATTTTGACTGAAGAAGTAGTCAAAAATCTTGATACTCTTTGGGAAGGAGCAATATCTGCCCATATTGCAACACTCAAAGAAGAGATTAAGAATCAACTGATCGAAGAGACAAGGACTGAACTTGTTGAATTTAAAGACAACCTCATTAATAAACTCGGCGAATATACTCAAAAATTAGCTGAGGAATATTTAAATGAGAAAGTTGATGTTTTAGAAGCAACAATGAAAAACCATCTCTACGAGAATTTATTCAAAGGTATTGTAGGTGTTTTCAAAGAGCACAATTTACAACTTCCTGAAGGCATTGCTCCTTTAGCTGAGGATTTCAAAACTAAAGAAGCTGAACTAAAAGAAACAGCTAACACTCTTATGGAAGAGGTTATAGTTTTAAAGGAAGAGAAGACACTGGAAGTTGGTCTACGTGTATGGGCAGAGAATACAGTAGGCATGCCGTTAGATCAAGTTGAAAAACTAAAGACTCTAATGGGTGAGGTGGAATTTGAGGGAGCCGAAGATTTTGCTGAAAAAATCAAAATCATGAAAGAAAGCTTTTTAAATTCCAAAGATGAGGATGTTGATGATGGGAAGAAAATTATCAACGAATCTGCTGATTCTGATGCAACAAAGTTTGCTTCAAAACTCAGCAAACTAGCAATTGGTTAAAAGGAGGAAAGCCATAAAATGGATAAAAATTTAGAAATTGTCAAGACAAACAAAGAACTTTTGGCTGAAAGCTATGCCGAAATTCTAAACCATTCTCGCTTTCCTGAAATCAAAAATCAGGATAAGAGAGAATTCGTTGCCGTAATGTTAGAGAACTTCCGTAAGTACAAACTAACAGAACGTACAGAGACTGGTGATATTGAGAAATATGACCCAGTTCTGATTTCAGTTATTCGTAGGGGTTATCCAAACCTAATCGGTATGGATCTATATGGTACCCAGCCAATGAGCGGTCCTTCGGGCCTGATCTTTGGTTTAAAGAGTTCTTATCATAATGATACCAACAACGCCATCAAGCGCACAACTTCAACTGTCCTAGTTCTAGCTGATGCTTCTGGCTTTTCTGTTGGCGACACAATTTCAACTGCTGCTCCTGCAGTAGGCGTCATTCGTTACATTGAAACTAACACAGTGTTAGTAGATGTGACTTCTGGTACCTTTGTAGCTGCTGCTGCAGTTGATGATGCAGATCCTTATGCAACTGCTATAACCACAATTTCTGCCGTATATCCCAACGAAATCGCCTGGAAGTTCCTATTCAAGGATTACGCAAAGTTCACTACAGTAGCACTCGCTGAGGCTGCTGCAAAGAACATCAAGGAAGTTGGTTTCGACATCTTCAAAACCACAGTTACCGCTGATAGCTACAAACTAAAAGCTAAGTACACTGATGAACTCCAACAGGACTTAAAAGCTCAACAGAATCTGGATGCCGATACTGAGCTAACCAAGATTATGTCTCAGGAAATCATCGCTGAGATGAACAAAAAGTTCCTTGATAAGTGGAATGAGAAAGCTGCTCTAGGTGGCACTTCTTCTTGGAATTACAGCACCGATGGTACCCCTGGCAGATGGGCAATGGAACGTACTTATGAAATGTATGGTAATATCAACAAAGTTTCAAACCAGATTGCAAAAACCACAATGAGAGGCCGCGGCAATATCATTGTTGCATCTCTGGATGTCATTTCTGAGTTCGAGACTATGCGCCATTGGATCGCTGCTGGTCAAGGTGTTTCTGGTGGGTTAGCTGATGTCAACCTCGGCGCCAATGCATTCATGGGAACCTTAGGTGGCAAGTACAAAGTCTATTGCGATATGTACGCTACTTCTGATTACGTTTCCATTGGTTACAAGGGCGGCGAGTGGGATACCGGTTTATATTATTGCCCATATGTTCCTGTATACGTAAAGAAAGGCATTGGTGAGGAAGATGGTCAAAACAGAATCTGGTTCCACACCAGATATGGTTTAGGCGAGAATCCATTCGGTGCTGAACTCTATTACAGGATGATCACAATCACTCTATAAACGAGTGATAGTATTGATTGAAAGTAAAGAGGAACTGTTAGTGTCAAAGCTAACAGTTCCTCATAAAATCTTGTAAAGGAGGAAAACAGAATGGATGTAGATCGATTCAGGTCAGCTGTTAATAGTTTATCTAGGCCAAATCTATTCCAAGTCACTCTTGTTTTCCCAACCGGTAGTGAATCCATAATGCAGTTTTTATGCAAAGCTTCTGAAGTTCCAACAAGAACAATTGGCAACTTCAAAGTTGGTTATATGGGTAGAAAGATCGTCTTTCCAGGAGATTCTAGTTTCGATGATTGGTCAGTTGAAGTTTACAACGATTTAAACTTCACAATCAGAAAGAAACTGGAAGAGTGGGCTGAGCTAGTAAATGGAGCAGTTGATAATATTTCAACAATTAATGCAAATGATGTTAAGAGAAATATGCGTGTTGACCATCTCGATGGTAAACACAATATTATCAAAACATATCACATGGTTGGATGCATACCAACAAACGTTGGTGGTGCTATTGCATTAAACTGGGATACAAATGATTCTCCAGAAGAATATACAGTTAATTTCGCATATGATTACTGGGAATCTGAGACAACAAGAGGGGCTAAGATTTAACGCAAATCAGTGGGGGAAAGCAATTTCCCCCTTTTTTTTCAAGGAGTATTATGTCTAATACTGTAGATGATTATAAATCAAATATTGAAGGGTTAGCTTCTTCAAGTCGTTATCACATTAAATTCACTAGAACAGAATTTCTATCTATTTTCCCCAATAATGAATATAAATATCTTGTTTCTTCTGTAAATGTCCCGGGACAAGAAGTAAGAACTAATTCTATGGCTTTATGGGGGATGAAAAAAGATATTGCAAGTTCAATTGATTTTGATCCTATTACAATTTCATTTATCTGTGATAAAGATTTAAAAATTCGAAGAGCATTTGAAGAATGGATTGATCAGATTGTAAATAAAAGCACTTTTACTGTTAGCTATTACAAAGATTACGTTTGTGATATGGCTATTACAATTCTTAACAAAGCCTTAGTACCAGTTAGAGAATACAAAATAAGAGAAGTTTATCCTACAAATCTGGCTGATATTAGTCTTGGTTATGAGAAAGTTGATGAGCCTATGCAATTTACTGTTACATTTAAATATTGGGATTTTGAAATCACAAATTTACTTAAAGACGCTTAAGAATACACTTATATATATATTAACATAGGAGGTTTATGATGAATAACGATATACAAAAAATTCAATTGGAAACTTATCAAAAGAAACTACCCAGTGCCGGGAGCATGGTTGAAATTAGACCTGCTTTAGTTAAAGAAGAAAAGATCTGGCTAATAGGGAAAGAATCGGAAGAAACAAGTGAATTTTTAGATGGATTAATCAGAGTTGTTGAAAATTGTGTAATTAAACCAACAAATTTTAATGTCTCTAAAATGAGTTACAATGATATGATATGGTCTTTTCTTGAAATTATGAAAATTTCAAAGGGTGAATCTATTTATCTCAATGTACCTTGCCAAAATGATAAGTGTTTAGATTCTGATGGTGAACCTTATATTGACAAAGGTGTTCTGTTCAAATTAAGTGAGATTGAAAAAATTGAAAATTTGAATGTCAATAAGGATAAGATTGTCAGATTAACACCTACAAGAGGACTTGAACTTCAATATCCTACGGTTGATTATATGCGTAGTTTATCTAGCAAGGATAATAAAGATATTGTAAAGAACAGAACTATTGCTGAAATGGAATTAATTCAAAGTCATATTGTTGCCTTCCTTGAGGGTGATACCAGATACGATTTCAAAACACCGAAAGAAGCAATAGAATGGACAGATAATAATTTATCCAAAAAAGACATTGTAAAAATTAAAGAGTGGTTTGTCAATGAACCAAAACCATATTTTGAATTAGAATGGAAATGCACAAAATGTCTTAATGACAATAAACTCGTAGAAAGAGATCTACTCCGTTTTTTAGACTTGTAGTTGATTATACTTCCGTAATAGACTATTTTAAAACGAATTTTGATCTTTTATCTAGAAGCAAATTATTTTCATTAGCTGACATAAATGGTATGACGGTATATGAAAGAGATATTTGGAAGGGGATAACTATCGAATATCTTAAAAAGAAAAAGGCTAAAAAAGGTCCTCCATTATAAATATTTAATGAGGATTTAAATGATCAATAAAAATAATAAATTAGCTGAATTTGAAAAATCAATGAGGAATAAACTCAATCTCATTTCTAAAAAACGTGTAGACCCAGATGATTTTTCTTCTGGTGCATACGCGCTTGCCGATTCAATGAATGATTTAGCTGATTCTATTATACTTTCAAATACAGCTGAAGATGCACAAGAAAATTTGGAATCAATTCGAAATATCAGAAAAGTAATTACTGCATTAAATACAAATGGTCAACTAACAAACGTTGAATACAAAAGTCTAAATGATATGTTGACTGTTATGAATACAAATGCATTGAAAGAATTTAAACAAAGAAAAGGTGTAATAAAGAAAAAATCAGGAAAACTTATAACACCTGAACAAACAGTAAAAGGTAAAATTAAAAAGCAATTTACTGGGTCAAGAAAATATGCTACAATGGCTAGTGTAGCTGGTGTCTTAATTGATTCTCCTGCATTAATAATTGGAGCTCAGTGGTTACAAGCAAGAAAGGAACAGAAAGAAGAAGCTAAATCCCATAGAATTCTACAACAAAAAGAATTGATGCAAGGTATAATGAAAGATAAATTATATGATCAATCTAAAGAAAGATATTATAGTGAAAAGAAAAAGAAGTATTCAGGAAAAACAAAAGATCAGGTTGGGGACGAATTTGATACAGAGATGTTAAAAAAATCAAGTCAAAAATTAAAACCCGATCAAAAAAAGAAGATTGAAAAATTATCTGAAAAAGCAAAAACTCAGTTAGTAGATGAAGAAATACAAAGATTGGAAAATGAATATACTCTTCGCCTTGAACAAAATAAAGATGACCCAAAGAAATGGGCTCCTATTTTAACTGAAATGGAGCAAAAAGTTGGCGAATTAAAAAGCCCCGAAGGAAGAAAGAACTTTATAGAATCTGTAAACAGAAAGCGAGCTGTTGTTGAACCTGCTGAAGAACCTGACGAATTTGAAAAGTCCTTGATGGAAGATATTAGGGCAAGCTCTGCTGGTGTAGAAGATGAACTTGGATTAGAATCTGGAAGTTTGGGATTGCCAGAAGATTTTGGAGCAGCTAGAGGTGAAAGACCTCTTTATACTGCTTCTGTAATGCCATCAACAGAAATGAGTCCTGTCGAAGAAGAAGCTATGTCAAATTTCTTTAGTACATTACTCCCTGGTGGAGAATTTTACAAACTAGTTGAAGATTTTAAGGATAATTTTGTTGATTATAAAAAAAATTGGGATGGAGTTTATTCAGAACGCAAGGTAGAAGATAGGGATTTTTGGTTGATGGATATTCACGATTATGTTGAATCTTACATGGAAAGTCAAGGTATTGGTAAAAGAAAGGCTGCACTTGATAAAGAAGGCAAGGGATCATCTCTTTTAGATACAGTTGGAAAGGCTAGTTTACTAAGTAAAGTTTTAGGATTAGGAAAAAATCTTGGAAAAGGAATGTTACCATCAGCTACAGCAGCAGGTTCTGGTTATGCAGGTGTTGGTGGCGTAGCTGCTGGTATTGGGGGTGGTTTAGTTCTTGGTGCACCAATTGCGGCTTTGGGATTAACTCTAAATCATTTATGGAAAAAGCAACAGGGTGTTGAAGATCAAGAAATGGCTTCTATTGTTGGCTCAACAGGAGTTAATAAAGCTAAATCTGCTGAACGACAAAGATTGTGGAATGAATTTGCAAAACAAAACGGTATAACAAGATCTCAAGAAGAAAGTTTGTCAAAAGATATTGATTATGAAAATAGACAAGATCAAGTAAATGGACTGATCTCTAAAGTTAGAACTGGACGAGCTGGTAAGAATCTTCAAGACAAGTGGTTGAAATTTTTAGTAGTGAAAAGAAGCGGAATTCCTCAAGTGCAAGCATCTATTACAATGCCAACTATACCCAAAGCAAATGCACCTTCTTTACCTATGCCTCAAGCACCTACCGAAAATATAATTCTCCCATCTGCTACTGAATCTCCTACTTCTTTAGATAATGTAACACTAGCTAATCCAAATGTTGATATTCAAAATTTAGAACCCAGACTTAAAGGAAATCTTGCTCAACTTTCTACTGATTACAAAGAAGAAACGGGTGAAAAATTACAAGTAAATTCGGGTGCTAGAACATATGCTGAACAAGCTGCGTTAAAGAAAGTAAATAAATTTGCTGCATCCCCAGATAGATCTCCTCACGTAGATAGAGGCGAGGGAGCAAAAGCATTTGATGCACAAAGTCGACAAATCAATACAGCAAAGAGATTAGGACTTATGGAATCGGCCGGTTTAGATACTCCAGTAAAAAATGAACCTTGGCATGTACAGAATGCTAGGAAGCCACAACCAACTTTAGCTTCAGTAACAGATATCCCAACCCCCACACCAACAAAACCAAATCAACAACAGGCAAGCCCAACTATTATATCACAAACAAATGTAATTCAACAACCTGATTATCGCTTTTATTTAGATGATCCATATACGAGAAAAAACAACAATAACGGAATCACATAATGGCATATTTGAATATAACGCAGGCACAAAGAAATTTTTGGAAAAAATACACTGAAAAAAACTTAAGAACTGGTCGATCAAAAAATATCATCCCCGGAAAAATATATTTTTTCAATTATGATAGTAAGATGTATGAAGAAGGTAAATTAGCATACTATGATGCCTTTCCTATTATTTTAGTTCTTTCTGTAGATTCAAAATATATTTTAGGTTTAGCATTTCATTATCTTCCTAGATTAACTAGAGAATATTTTATCAAGAAAATTATCCTTAAAAATTACAAATTACTCAAAAAAGAATTGCCAGCTCACGTACCATATTATGAAATTAAGAACGCAGCAAATTTATGGTATAGAGAGGGCATGGTAATTATCCGAAAATATATTAGATCAAGAATAAAATCCAATCTTGTAGAATTACATTGGCGTGAATGGTACAATGCTATGACAACAGAAGGAGCACAATGGATTGATGCTACTGCTCAAACGGCCTACGAGGATACGAAATATCAATTACAATCTCTTCATCGTGTTAAAAATCGAATTCAACCACCTAAACGAGAATCTAATATACAAAAAAGTATTAGGTTAGAAAAAGAAAGGGTTAGAAAATTAAAAAATGAAGCTAAGAAAAAATTTACAAGGAAAAGAATTTAATGTCTTATAAATATGTAGTGGAGAAAATATGAATTTACTAGAAGATTGGTTGGGCAAGAGTGTAGCACCTGCTAAAGAAATTTTTGTTGATAAACCAACAACTGAAATTGAAAGAAGCCAGACAACTGAATTTTCAAATGAACTGCCTGGTGGAATGTATCAGATTACATTTGAATATAATACATCAGCAGATGCTACCGTTGAAAAAAATTCACAACAATTGGAATCATACACACGTACGTGGAGATTAATTTCAAATTATCCAGAGGTTGGTGAAGCAATTGATGAAATTGTAAATGAGTCTGTAATAAATGATTCTGAAGATGTTTCAGTTAAACTTGACTTATCTGGAATTGACAAAAAAGATTTAGCTGATACTATCAAAAAAGAAATAGAAGAAGAATTTGATAATATTTTAGATCTTTTATCTTTCAATCAAAAAGGTCAAGATTACTTTGAAACTTGGTATATAGATGGGAGATTAGATTTAGAAGTAGTAGTTGGCAAAAAAAATACAAGTAATGGCATTCTAAAAATAAACAGACTCGATCCATTAAATGTTAAAAAGATATTAGAGCAAAAGGATAGACAAGAATTTAAGATCAAAGAAAAAGAAACATATTGGATTTACACAGATCCACAAAAACAATTAAGATGGAAAGTTTCACCTGATCTAGTTGTTCATATTGGCAGTGCTAGAACTGATAGAGTTACTGGACTTGAAGTCTCATATCTACACAAAGCTTTAAAGGCAATAAACAACTTAAGATTGATAGAAGATGCTATTGTAATTTATCGAATTGTAAGAGCACCTGAAAAAAGAGTATTTTCAATTGATACTGGCAATTTATCAAAACCCAAAGCAGAAGAATACATTAAGAGTCTGATTCACAAATTCCAAAACAGAATTGTTTATGATTCTGCTACTGGCCAAGTTACAAATACAAAAAATACAATGGCTATGATTGAGGATTTTTACGTTGGTAAAAGTACCAACGGCCAAGGATCTTCGATTTCAACATTAGCAGGTGGATCAAATCTTGGGGAATTAGATGATCTTTATTACTTTGTATTGAAGGTTTACAAAGCATTAAAAGTACCTGAGTCAAGACGTGAAACAAAGGAAAAGGCACTCTTTGATAGTGGAAGAAGTACCCAAATTGAGAGAGATGAAGTTAAGTTTATGAAGTTCATAAATAAACTTCGAAAACAATTTTCAACCTTATTTACAGAACTTCTTTACAGACAATTACTATTTAAAGGTAAATTAACGAAAGAAACTTTAGACAAAATAAAGAAAAAATTCCGTTATATTTACACAAATGATAATTACTATGAAGAAATTAAAGAATCTGAAATGCTTAACAATAGACTCGATCTTGCTAGCAAGATGAGAGATTTTGTTGGCGTTTACTACACAGATGATGATATAGCAATCAAGATTTTGAAATACACAGAAGAAGAATGGAAGAAGAAAAAGGAAGAATGTAAAAAAGTCCGAGAAGAAAAAGCAAAAGAAGAGGCAGCTTTGAATCCTGATTTGGGTAATGAGGGAGCTGGTGGCAGTTCTGGAGGAAGTGGTCAATTTCCACCCAAAAAAGAGGATTCCGTTCCACCAAAGAAAAAAGAACCTCAACCAAAAGATGAAGAAGTATGAGTCAATTAATTAATTCTTCTTCAAATCTAAATGCCCAATTATCGGGGCAAAATCATTATTTTGTAATTGAAAAATTCCCTGAGGTTTCTTATTCTATTGTAGACGTAGGAACACCTGATATATCAATTGGAAAATTTGGAATTCATACACCGTTTTATGAATTTAAACACATTGGATCCTCTTTATCATTTTCTGATCTCCGGGTAACATTCATAATAGATGAAACATTATCAAATTACAGACAATTGTATAAGTGGATGTTATATACAAAAGAATTACAAGTACTTCCAGACGTTATGCAATTATCAGCACAACAACAGATGGAAAAAATAAGCACATTTGTAAATTCGGTAAAATCTGATTGTGAGCTTCATATTTTGACTAATAAGAAAAATGATCAGGTTGTTTTTAGATTTATAGATTGTTTCCCTGTTTCTATTGGCGGAATATCCTTTTCAGTTAAAGCTGGATCTGATATTTTAACATGTGACTGTTCTTTTTCATTTGATAGTTTTGATTTAACTGTTGAACCAACATAAGGTTTTATAAATACATTAAGGAGAAATAAATGGAAAAGTTTAGTGAGTTGTTAAAAGAAGGTGTGATTGACCCAACAATAGAAAGGGTAACTATAGATAAAGATTCTGATGCTCGATTAGCAATTAAAAGGGATAAAGGAGGAGTTTCTATCAATTTTACTACTGACTATTTTCGTTGTGGCGGAATGAAAAATGGCGAGATTATAAATAGTTTCAAAAAATTTTTTGGTGATCTAAATATCGATTTTAGGGGGTAATGTGGCAAATTATTGGAACAAAGTAAGTTACGAATGGTTGTTAAACGATGATAAAATGTCTTATCGTATCATTGTAGGTAAAAATATAAATCTTCCTGATGGACTAGAGAATAAATTTCCTACGATGTTAAAGTTACTGCCTGGAATTATACCTGTAATTCAAGTACCAGAAACAGTTCCTGAAAAAGTAGAATCTATTAAAGAAAATGATTATTCAAATCTCTTAGAAGAAAATAATGAAACTCTGATTACAAAATTAACAGATGAGTTAAATATTGCAATTAAAGAGATTGAAGGCAGTAATAAACCAAAAAGATCCAAAACAATGCTTGTAAAAAGTTTGACAAAAAAATATGAAGAGAAAATAAAGGAGATTAAAAATGATTAACTTCAAAGAATTTTTAAAAGAAGAAACAGAAAAGGGAATTAAGGGGCAAAAGGTTACTGGTGAACCTAGAAACCTAACCGGTGATGAATCTGGTAAAAATGCTGCAACTCCTGAGATGAAGAGGGAGAATGAAAACAAGGTAGCTGCCTGCAATGCCACAATTAAAAGCGGTCTTAACAAAGTAAATGAAAATGTTTTAAAGGCTAAAGATTTAGGTGCTTCAGTTGATTTTACCAAAGCAAAAGAAATTCTAAATGCTATCATCGATGGTTCACAAGAAGCATTAAGTGGATTAGGTACAAAAGAAAATTTAGTAACTAAAAACGCTAAAAAAGTATAATGAAGGGTATTAACAAAATAACTACGCTTGCAGGGTTAAAAACATATGCCCTTCGTAAGCTAGGTGATGGTGTTATAAATATTGAAATAACGCCAGAACAGCAAACAGATTTAATTGATGATGCTCTTCAGATGTTTTGTAAATATCATGATGAAGGTGTAAGTTTAACATATTCACTATTAGCAGTCACAGCAGCTCTTGATAAATACACCCTTGATGATGATATTTTAGCAATTCCTTATATGATTGAAGTAACTCAGGAAGTATTGTCCGAACCAACGTTTTCTATTCAATGGGAATTCTTAAATGAAAGACGATGGATTGGTGACATTGATTTGATTGGTTTTGAATTACTTGCTGAAAAGATGAAAATGATTGATATTAAATTTCGTCAAGAAACTGGTTATAATTTCAATACAACAACACATCAAATTCAATTTATTCCTGCACCAGTTGAGTCAAAAACTTTAGCTTTACGTGTTTATAAAATGAATGATCCGTATGATTTCCCTGATATTTATAACAACGATTGGTTGAAAAAATATGTGGTCGCTTGTTTTAGAGAACAATGGGGTGATAATTTGTGCAAATATTCTGGGGTTCCTTTACCCGGTGGGTCAACATTGAATGCTGAAGGAATTAGAAGCAAGGGTGAAAAGGATAGAGAAGCTTTAGAAAAAGAGCTTCAAGATACACATAGGCTTCCAATCGATATTATTTGTGGCTAATTTACTAAATTAACTTCTTAAATATATTATAATTGATTTGAGGTTACATGATTACTATTAAAGAACTACAAACAGCTATCAACAAAGAATTGAAAATTGATCATAATAAATTAGATTTTGATGCTTCTGAAAACCCCTTGCTCATTCAAAAATACATCAACATTTTTTTAGGTGAAAGTACTACAATAAACAAATTACAAAAACAATATGAACAACTATATGCTGAAAAAATTGTGTTTTACAGAACAAAATATTCTCTAATTCCAGATACACAAAAAGAGCTTCTCATATTTGTAGATGGAGATGAAGAAGTTCGAGAATTAAAAGAAAAAATTTCGAATCAATCTTCCTTAATAAAATTCATTTCTGAAACAATAAGCAATTTCCGGGATCGTGGATGGGCTATCAAAAATATGATTGAGTTCCGCAAGTTTCTCGCTGGAGAATAAAATGTTAACATCAGAAAATGCTATTATCTCAGCTTTTCATAATTATTTACAAAAACAAGAACCAAGATTTACTTATTATGGTTTAATGACTTTTCCAACAGAAGGAGAAGGAGAAAGAGAATGGGTAGCAAATTCTTATCAAACAGATATATTACTTCAGCAAGAATATATCATATATGAAAATTTTCCAGATATATTGAAAATGCTAAATTATTATTTTGAAAATAAACAAATAAAATTTTATCAACTTGGAACAATTCCTATAAAAATGGATGATAAAAAAAAGATACAATATGCAATATGTATTAGAATTGCTATAAGAGAGTAATATGAAAAAAATATGGGGACAAAAAACACTTAGTCTAAAACCTACTAGTTACAACTTTGATCGACTAAATAAGAGAAGATTGATTTTAATGTTAAAACATAAAATTGAAATGATGAAAAATTTAATTTCTGATATTGAAAAGAGTATTAAATGGTAAATTATTAGGGGGAAATATGATAAATTGCAATAAATGTCCTTGTCGTAGTGATGATTATGAACAAGGTTCAGAATGTAATCTTATACATGATTGTTGTGCATTAACGTTAAAAACTTTTCCTGATCCTATTGGAACAATTTATTGTATTGAAGAAGAAAAATGCCCATTAACTAGAATTGAATTAAAAAATGGTAATATTTTTATACCGGAGAAAATATGATAAAAGTAAAAATTTTTAACAATGATGAACAAACAGAAGAGTTTGAAATAATGATGCTTGGTGGCGGAAACCAAGGAGTTGGTGGTGAAAGTGGTTATGATTATGTATTGATGAAACCAAAACATCCTGATATGCCGCCCATTGCACATAAACCAGAAGATGGTGATTTAGCTTTAGTTATAAAAACTTTATACACATACTTACAAATTTCTGAAGAAAAACCTCAAGTGAAAGATAATATTATCCAATTCCCTGTTCAGCAAAATAAAGAAGATTGAATGAAAGAAAATTCAATAATTTCACAATTTCGTCTTTGGTTAGATCATAAAATATTTATGGTATGTCAAAAATTATTTGGACCCCGTATTAAAGGAGAAAATACTGAAAATACTAAAGTTAAATTATTATTTAATAAAAAAAATAGAAGGATTATTTAAAGATGCTGATAAATAAAAATAGAATCAGAGATCGTTATACTTTTACTAATATCAACCTACTTGGTAAATGCAATGCCAATTTCTGATGAGTACTTTATTGTCGAAGGGTACTTGAAGAATATGAAAAAGTAAATGCCAAACGTATCAATCACAAAACTTAACGAAAGTTACCTTTTAGCCATTCCTGAAGATGAAGGGATAGAAAAAAATCTTGTTGAATCTTTGTCTTACATACTACCTGATAGTTGGTATCAACCAAAATTCAGGGCGGGTGTTTGGGATGGTAAAATTTACTTATATCAGAAAAAAACTGGTAGAATGTATATTGGATTAAAAGATAAATTAATCCAAAAATTAAATGAATTAGGTATCACATATGAAATTGATAATTCATTTGATGATATAAATAAAGGAATTCCTATTTCTGAAATAGAAAATTTTATTTCATCTATCACACCACCTGATGATATCAAAGGAACTTACGAGCATCAGAAAGATCTACTAAAAGCTGCTTTATACTTGAAGCGTCTTGTTGCTATTTCACCAACTGGCTCTGGTAAATCTTTTGCATATTATCTCTATATCAAATATTTATTGGAACATGTTTTGAAATCTGATGAACAGATTCTTCTTGTTGTTCCAACAACTTCTCTTGTATTACAAATGCAAAGTGATTTTATTCACTATGATGAAAAATACAATGTTATTGGTGATAAAATTCACATTATTATGAGTGGATTGGAAAAAAACACTTCGAAACAAATTACAATATCAACTTGGCAATCTATACAAAGTATACATATCAAGCCAGTTTATGGCTCTATGATAAACTATTTCAAAAGATTCAAAGCAATTATTCTCGATGAATTTCATCAATATGGAAAAGCAAAGTGCTTGATTGAAATTGCCGAAAGTTGTATAAATGCTGATTGGCGTTTAGGTGCGACTGGAACAACTGATGATTGGCCAGTTCATCATTTAGTAATGAATGGACTTGTAGGTGAAATCTATCAAATCATAAGAACAAAAACTTTGATAGAAAAAGGTATCTTATCACCGATAAAAATATTTCCTTACGTATTTAAATATCCTGAACGAGAATGTCAATTAATGCGTCAATTAGCGTTAGCTCAGGGTGATAATAAAAAAGCTTTTCAAAAAGAAATTGAATATATCTACAGTCACATAAGAAGAAATCAAGCGGTTTGTAGATTAGTTTCTATGATGAAACAAAATACCCTTGTTTTGTTTACTCGAATTGAACATGGCCAGTATTTATTTAATCGAATAACTGAACTTACGAAAGGTATAAATAAAGTTTTTTACATCGATGGTTCAACTCCTGCTCAAATAAGAGAGGAAGTAAGAGCTCATTGTGAACGAGATTCTAACTGCATCGTTGTTGCATCAGTTCAAGTTTTTGGCGTTGGAATTAATATTAAAAATCTACACAATATTGTTTCAGCTGCTGGAAGCAAATCAAAGATAAGAGTGTTGCAAGCTATTGGTCGAGGTCTAAGAATTCATGAGTCAAAAAAACGACTCACAGTTATAGATATAGTTGATAATCTATCTGTAATGGAACTCAACAAAGAAACAGGTAGAATGCACAGAGTAGATAATTTTTCATTTATACATCACAATGCTCGTTTAAAGTATTATAGTAAAGAAGGTTTTCCTTACGAAGTCAAAGAAATAAACATGGAGGCAAACAATGGGTCCTGAAGACAAAGAAATTGAAGAAAACGAAGAAGAAATTGAGGATGAAGAGTTTATTACCGATGATGGGCTAGAAGATGATGAATACGATGATTAGGTAAAAACAATGAAGAAAATTAAATTACCGGATTGGGATGAGGTTAGTAAAAAAAAGGAGAGTGGAGAAACCTTAAATCCTCTTGAGGAATTTATTTATATGGATGAGCCAGCTACAGGCGATGCTAGAGATTGGAAAGAAGCTTTGTCTAATTTAATTGAATTTGTAAGAGGAACATGAACGACGATCTACTACAGTTAATTAGAAAATCTATTCCAAAACAAATAGCAGAAGCTCTTTATTCAGTTCAGCCAATACAAATACCGAGGAATTATGGAAAAGTGTTATTCAGAAGACAAAAAACTATAATTTTGAAGTGTTCTTGTGGTAAAACATTGTTAAAAATCAAAAGTAGTTATTTCAAAGAGGCAAATATCAAATGTTCTTGTGGAAAAAATTGGGTACTTGAACCAATATGTGACTGTATCAAATTAAGTTGGATTTGGAAAGAAAAAAAGGAGGAATAAAATGTTTCTAGAAATCAAAAAAAATCTACAAAATGTAAAAATTTCTACTGTTAATGATAACATGTTGGTAATTAGATATGAAGATGTTTCTAAGCACCAAATGATGATTTATATGGATGAAATTGTAGGTATAAATATCAATGAACAAATGCAAAATACCATAAGTAATTTTGGAATTGAAGGGGAATCTGTATTAAACTATTCCGAAATTGAAATTTTCTTTGGTGAACATCGTGCAAGAATTTATTTCAATCTTGATGAAATTCTAATCAGTGAAGAATCAAAGCCAAACATTTTTAACATCTATGTAGCAATCAGATCACTATGGGTTGAGTACAAGAAAAAAATTGATAGAGATTTAGCTGGTGTACCTCAGTTTTGATACTAAATTAACATACAATATCGATTAAAATAGGAGTGAATATGTATATCAAATTGCCAGGGTATTTAATTAGAGCTGATTCAATTACAGGTATCTCTGATGTAAAAACTGTAGAAAAAGAAATTGATAAAGAGAAGAAAATTGTTTCTCACATATCACTTTTTTTCGATGGTAATTCACTAGAATGGTTTTTTGATACCCCAGAAGAAGCTACAAAGATTAGGGAGTCTATTTTAGAAGGAATTTTAAAAATATAATTTTGTTATAAAATTTTTAGGAGGCTACGCAAATGGAAATAATATCTTATTCTAATTATTCAGAGTTTAAAACTCTTACCAAAAATTTTTTAAACTCAAATCACATATGGTTTTCTATCTCTGACTCAGAATCACCTGCACTGAAAACTTTTGATAGTGTAGTATTTTTTCACAAAAATGAATTAAAAGAAAATAACAAAGAATTAATTGAATTACTATCTACGCAGAAATATTCAACCTCTATCTTTAAAGAAGGCCATCGAACAAATCTTAATTGGAAAATTGCATCTGCTATTTTACTAGATATAGATGATGGGGAAACTTTACAAAATTCTATTGAAATTTTAAACAGAATTCAATGCTCATATATTGTAATTGAATCAAAAAATCATCAAAAAGAAAAAAATGGCAAAACATGTGATAGATTTCATATTTTAATTATCCCTAATGTTCCAATCACAGATGCAAATAAATACAGAGCATATGCGCTCTATTTTATTGATTTACTAAAATGTGACAAGGCTGTAAAAGATTTAGCGAGATATTTCAATCCTACTCCAAATTTACAAAAAGTAAACAAGATTTCCTTCAATAAACAATTTTGTGAAATGTTCGAAATTAATGTTGATATGAAAAATGAATTATACGATGAAGGACAAATCCCAATTCAAGGTTCATTTTTCAAAGAAAAAAATCCTTTTATTCAAACAGAAGCTCAAGAATTATATGTAAAACAGGTTAACAATATGTACCCTCAAATGATCTTTTCTCACTATAATGAATCAAATAGTTCTATGAATTTTCATAGAAATTCACAAGACAAAGGCCCTGGTGTTTTTGTATATTCAGATTCAAAAATGATTTCTGATCCAACAAGAGGTGAATTTTACCCAACTGTATTTACTATGAACGATTTTAACCAATCGCAAGAAGTGAATCAAAAAAAGATGGAAGCAAGAATAAAAGAATTGATATTAGAAATCAACAAATACAAGGGTGATACTTACAAGATTGATATTATAAAAACAAATGAAGGAACAGGAAAGTCATATGCAGTTTGTCAATTAATTGAAAAGGGAATGTACTTTACAGCAAATACAATTGAACGATTACAAGAAATTGAAAAGACATTACATGATTTGCAAAAAGACTACATTGTTATTTATTCCAATGCTAATCTGATTTACAACACAGTTTTATACAATCGGGGCGAAACAGAAAATGCAAAAAATATTGCTGAAGAATTAACAAGAAGATATGATTTATTTTTCAAAGAAATTTTTTCCAAAACAGAAAAAGATGAAAGACAAAAATTTCAAGAAGACTTTGTAACAAATGCTACAGTAAATGGCTCAAATAGTGAATATACCAAAAAACAAATCATTTCTTTCGTTAAAGAGGAATTAAGTAAAGTACAAGACGATGACGACAGATCTGTTTTAGAAGATATTTCAATAAGAGCTTTCCTAATGTCGCATTACTCTAATCCAATGTTTGAAAGTGAAAAAGATCAAGTGCTTGAAATGTATCATGCACAAATCGATGCAATCAAAGCACAAAATAAAATTTACCTAATGACAACTCAGAAATTTTTCTTCATGTCAAATTTAATTTCAACATTTTCAGAACATGTAAGATGTTTTCAAGATGAGTGTTTATTAGATATTTACAAATCTGTAAAAATAATTGATAAAATGGATAAGAATTACAATATAAAGGCTGCTTTGGCTTATACAACAAGGAATACAATGGAACAAGGTGATTTGTTTTTCAATTGTGATGAACAAGACAAAGAAACGATTGAGTATTTACAAAACCAAAACACAGAATATTTCATTGCAAAAAGTTACGGAAATTTTACCACTTTATTAGAAAAGAGAGAAATTGATTGGTATAAGAAAGATAATTTCCATATCACCATTCTAACAACAGAAGATCTTCCTTGTGTTATTTTAAGAGATGCTGACATTTATGATTTGTCGCATAAAATACATTCTCCAAAATTAACATTCATTGGTGTAGAGGGAATGAATTCATCTTCAAAACCTGAATTTATTCTTCAAGGAAAAGATCGATTGCTTTTTATAAAACAATTGACAATGGATCGATTTAAGATAGACGGAAACATGATCATTGCTAATGCAATCAATCAAAAGTGGAATTTTGTGAATTCAAAAGGAACAAATAGATTTAAAAATTCTTTACAAGAAATTGAGGGTTCCAAAAAAATGGCAATCATTCTAACTTTTCCTCATCCAGAACAAATAAATGAGAAAAAAGGATTTTATTTAGAAGATTTGAAAGAACTTGCAAAAAAATCAAATGAGCCATTTTATGAATATTTAAATTCAAAAGCTTGTGAACAGGAGATGATTTCAAGAATAATAAATGATGATTTGAATCAAGCTTTAGGAAGGGTATTAGGGTACAGAAATACAGATAAAATTTCAGAGGTAATTGTCATTATGAATTTTTCTTTATTCTCATACATTGATACAAAATATACAACCGAAAATATTTTTACGTACACAGGAATGTATCAATCAGTTAAGAAACAAAGAGAATTTCCTGAAATTTGGGAATACTTACAAAAAACTCAATTATTGCATGCACATGGAAAAAGATTAGAATTAGATGATCAAACAAAGATTGCAGAAAAAAATAAAGTTATGTCACGTTCATGGATTAAGTATATCTTAAGAAAAGTTGAAAAATTATCAAATGATCTTATCACAAAAGCACGTCAACATATCTTTTCTAAGAAATGTCAGATCAATCAACTACGATGTCGTTTTAAAGCAATGTATAAATATTTATTAGATAATAAAATATCATCGCCTCAATATACCAAATACTGTGTTGAAAAATTTGGTTTGATGGGGATCTTCGAAAAGAAGAATGCAATCTTCAGAGAATATGCAGTCTCTATGTTGAAAAATTGAATGAATTACTAAATTATTCTAAGTTTTATTTTATAATAGATGTAGGAGTATGAAATGAAGAAGAATGATGGGTATAGGGAAGGTCAGGTTTGGCAGTATGTTAAAGATAAAGAGAATTATATAGTTACCCGTGTTAATTGTAAACAGGTTACATTAATTAGTTTAAGTAATGATGGAAATCGTTGGGTAAATCCAACAAGATTATATACAAAAGAATTTAGCAGAAAGGAAATTACAGGAAAAAATTGGGTAAAAGTTACTGGTGGTCAACCCAGTAACTTTGTTTACTTAGGCATGTTTGAAGATGTTTACAGGTTGAGGAAGAGGAAGAAGAAATGAGAGAAATAAAATGTGAATCAGATGGTCCTCTTTGTTTAACTAAATGTCCATATTTATATAACATAAAGGTAGGTTCTGCTTGTTGTACCCACTGCATATTTCATTCACATCATGATGATAACAATAATATTGTGTTTTGTAGATTTAGAGAACTTTCACAAAGAAAAGAAGAAGAAGAAGAAATAACTGAAGTTAAAAAATATGAAAAAATTCCTCAGTCTGAAGTAGTTGAAGCTATTCAATTTACAAAAGATTGCCCTAAAAATTTGATAATTAATTTTTTAATAAATACTGCTTTTGGTCTGCAATATAATAGTTTAGAAATTAAACAAGTTGAATATAAAGTTGATAGAATAATTGAACATTCAAAATATGCAAAGTGGGGTGATTGGATAGTTAAAGAAAATGATGATTATAATATTTTTACAAATGAAGAATTTAAAAAGAGGTACAAAGAAATATGAAAGTAATTAGTGATATTCCGCCAAGATTGACTATAAACAATTTTACTTTACCTGTAAAATTATGGACTGATAATGTTGAAGAATCTGCAATGGGACAAATAGAAAATCTTGCTAGATATCCTTTTGCATTTCATCATATTGCAATTATGCCAGATGTTCATATGGGTTATGGAATGCCGATAGGCGGTGTTTTAGCAACAAAAGATGTTGTAATTCCTAATGCAGTTGGTGTTGATATTGGTTGTGGTATGTGTGCTGTTAAAACAGCTCTACAAGAAATTTCAACTGAAGACTTAAAAAAGATTATGAGTAAGATTAGGGAATTTGTTCCAGTTGGTTTTAAGCATCAAGAAAAAGAACAAGATGTTACACTAATGCCACTTTCCCAATTAGAAAAAGATGGTTGGGATGGAGATTTTGATGCTTATCCAATTATACAAGAACAATATGATAATGCTTTAACACAAATTGGAACTCTCGGCAGTGGAAATCACTTTATTGAAATTCAAAAAGGATCTGATGGATATATTTGGATTATGATTCATTCTGGATCTCGCAATCTTGGAAAACAAGTAGCAGATCATTATAATAAGTTGGCAATTGAATTAAACAGTAAATGGCATTCTATTGTCCCAGAAGAATGGCAATTAGCATTTTTACCATTAGATGATGAAGATGGACAATCTTATTTGCGTGAAATGAATTATTGCGTTGAATTTGCTTATGCAAATCGTAAATTAATGATGGAAAGAATTTTAGGAATTTTTGAAAGTATATTAGGTTTAGGTTATTTTGATACAAATAATGCAATTATTAATATTGCCCATAATTACGCTACATTGGAAAAACACTTTGGACAAAATGTTTTAGTTCATCGTAAAGGTGCAACTTTAGCAAGACAAGATACAGTTGGAATTATTCCAGGTAGTCAAGGTTCAAAAAGTTACATTGTTCAAGGTTTAGGAAATACTGATAGTTTCAATTCATGCAGTCATGGTGCTGGTAGGAAAATGAGTAGAACTAGAGCACAAAATGAATTGTCTTTAGAAGATGAAATCAAATTATTGGATGATCAGGGAATCATTCACGGAATAAGAAATAAAAATGATTTAGATGAAGCAGCAGGAGCATACAAAAATATTGATGAGGTAATGGAAAATCAAAAAGATTTAGTTAAAATTTTAGTTGAATTAAAACCCTTAGCTGTGATAAAAGGATAATTATGGAAAAAATGTATTTTGAAATTGTTAGAGATAAGTATCAGAATAAAACACATATATGTAAAACATTATGTCCATATGTCCCAGAAAAATATATTGGCTCTATTGGTTGTGGGTGGTGTGAATTTCACATAAATGAATTGGATGATGCTTCAAATGCGGATAGAAATTTTATTTTTTGCAAATATAAAAAATTAAAGGGAATAAGTAAAATTAGCAATATTATAAAATTCATAATTTGCTGGTTGATATATTTTATATTTTTATATTTAGGTATTGTTAATTTGGGTAAAAATAAATTTATAATTTTTTTTGTTTGTTTTCTTATTTCCTTTGTGATTTCTTGGAAGAGTTTAGACATAGCATTAGGAAAAATAAACAAACAAAATGAACCAACCAAAAATACACTATTTAGACAATGAAAAATTTATTGAACTTTTAGAAAAACATTTTGAAGATAAAAAATTACATCCTGAGATAGGATGTCCAAATGAAATTGGCGCAATGTTTTTGTTGATTGCTAGAAAATATATTGCTAATTGGCCTTCCAAAATTACTTTTGAACATTCCGAAGATATGCAAATGTATGGGGTTGAATATTGTCTTCGTTACATGTACAATTATTCGAGAGAAAAGTCAGACAACCCATTTTCTTATTTTACAGAAATTATAAAATCAGCTTTTCAACAAAAATACAATTACGAAAAAAAGAAAAAGGATATCATAAAGAATGTAGCTGGAAGAATGGCAGAAGAAGAATGTTTTGTAACAATTCGAAATAATAAAAAGTCATATAGAAATTTTAATAATCCTATTGATTCACAAATTGAACAAGAAGTAATTGAAAGAAACGAACAACCAGAGGAAAAAACAATTATTCTTTGGGAAGATGAATTGGTAGTACAAAATATGAATACAGATTTATTAGATGAATTGTTCTATGAAAATACTAAAAAAGAACAGTGAATATATTATAATTAAAGTGAGGTAAGCATGTTAAATCTATTGTTAGGGGTAATTTATAAATCAACTGTTTTAATACCGGAATCTTCTTTTTATAATAAGTTTGTAATTGGAAAAAAACTTTGTCAATCCGCAAATGAATTTTATAAATTCAAATATGTTGGTTCTAGTAAATATATTTTGAGAGTTGTAAATAAGTATGGAATTGATAAAATAAAAACGGAAATTGTTTATATGATGTTTGATAATGATGTACAAAACAAACAAGAAAAACATAAACAATTAAGTGAATGGGAAAAACATTTTATCAAGTTATATGATTCACAAAACCCAAAAATAGGAATGAACATAACAGAAGGTGGAAATGGTGGTGATACATATTCTTTTGTTTCTGAAGAAAACAAAAAAATAAGAAGTAAAAAAATAAGCGATAAATTAAAAAATAGAATATTCTCGGAAGAATGGAAAAAAAAATTAGTAAGTAATCACATTTCTAAGAAAGATAATGCTAAAGCTAAGAAATGGAAAGAAAATGTAGGATTATGTAATAAAGGGAGGAAACATTCGGAAGAACAAAATTTGAATTGTAGCAAAAAATTAACAGGAAGAAAACAGTTGCCAACTACTGTAGAAAAAAGAATGAAAACGATGAAAGAAAAATTTGGGGGTCATTGGGCACCTCGAAAGGGAAAAGTAACACCTGAAATAACAAGGAAAAAACAAAGTAAAGCTATGCTTGGTAAAAAACGCGGACCTCAATCTAGATTACATAAACAACATTTAAGTGCTTCTTTAAAGAAAAGAATTTTTAAAAATATTTGTAAAAAATGTGGTATAGAATTTTTATGTAGAAGTAATCGGGGATATTTTTGTGATAATTGTAAAATAAAAAAGGTGCAAAAATGTCAGTAACACTCCTATTTGGTGACGCCCATTTTCAGAACCCAACCTTTGATTTTGCAACTGATAAGATCTTAAAAAGATTATTTATAGAACAAATCTGGCCTATTGCAAGAGAAAGAAAAGTTAAAAGGGTTGTTCAAGTCGGTGATTTTACAAACGATAAGAAGCAAATAAATAAGCAGACTTCCCATATTATTAATGAATGTTTCACAAAACCTGCTATTGATTTGGGGTTAGAAGTTATATTGATTTGTGGAAATCACGATGCTTATTTTCGTGATCGAAACGAAGTTAATTCTTTGCACTCTTTGTTTGAAAGAACTGGTTTTAAAATTGTAGATACCGAGGTCTTAAAGCAAGGAAATTCTGTTTATATTCCTTGGGGGTTTAATCCTAAACAATACCCTGCCCAATATGCTTTTGGTCATTTCGAAATAAATGGATTTGAATATCAAAAGGGTGTTGTAAGTAATAAAGGGAATAGAATAGATGAATTTGATTTTTTTGATTTTGCTTATGTTGGACATTTTCATCGCAAGAGCATTAAAAAGAATATTATGTATCTAGGTTCGTTGATTGCTTTAGATTTTGGTGAAACAGATACAGAACATGGATTTTATTTATTTGATGATGAAACTAGTAAAATCGAATTTATAAAATCAAAGTTTGAATTATTTAAAAAAATCAATTATCCAGATGATTGTGAAAAAGTAAAAGATTATAATTTTTTTAATAAAGCTGTTTCGATTGTTGTAACAAAGAAAGAAGATGAAAATGCTTATAAGCAATTTTTAGATGCAATATATAAACAATTACCTATTGCTGTAAAAATTCTTTCACTTGAGGGTGAATTACAAAAAATAATGGAATTGGATCAAGTAGATGGGGTTGAGAATATTCTTGCTTTATCGAAGAGATATATAGAAAAAATGGAATTACAAAAACCAATTGAAAATAAAACACTGTATGAGTTATTTGAAAGAACTCATCAAGAAGCCGTTGCGAATGGATAGAATGGAGATATAAAATGAAAATTAAAAAACAAATTATTATTCCCAAAAAGAAAAATGAAAAAGTTGTTGAATTGATTTGTGATATATGTAAGAAAAATATAATAGTAGTAAATGCAGGTTTAGATAATAATAATTGGGCAACAAATGAATATGAAAATAATATGCAAAAAGTCACCATTAAATTAGAAGATGGCAATGATTGTTTAGGTAGTGGCGGTGAATCAACAGAAACAGAATTTGATGTTTGTCCAGAATGTTTTAAGGAAAAAATTATGCCTTTTATAGAATCTTTTGGATCAAAGCCGCAAGTTACAGAGCATGATTGGTAAAATAAAGGAGATAAAAAATGAAAAGAAAAAATGAAATTATTTGTATTATTGATAAGAGCGGTTCTATGCAGACTACTCTTAAGGATGTTATTGGTGGTTTTAATACTTTTATCACTGAACAAAAAAAGTTATCAAAATCAACTTTATTTTCACTTTTATTTTTTGATGCACCTGTACAACATAAGATGTTTTACGATGGTGTAAAAATCGATGATGTAAAACCACTAGATGAATCTACTTATATTCCTGGTGGCATGACAGCATTAAATGATGCAATTGGTTTTGTTATTGATACAGTTGAAAAAAGACATTCAACTCTGAAAACAAAACCTAATACAATGCTTGTCATTTTAACAGATGGTCAAGAAAATTCTAGTGCAGAATATACACTGGAACAAATAAAAAATCAGATCGAAAAGGTCAAGAAAGATGGCTGGGAAGTGTTGTATATTGGTGCATCTGTTGATGCATTTACTCAAGATCAGATGCGAAATTACTCCGGTCATATTCAGACTATGTATCTTGGTTGCAGAACTATAGAAGCATCTTTTGCTAATTTAAATAGTCATGTAACGAACTATATCAGAGACAAAGAAGATAAAAAATGAGAGAATTAACATTCAATGAACAAGTAGAAAATACGCTAAGCCAACTTCAAAGAAACACGCATATGCTATTTCAGCATTATCAGATTTGCTGAAAGTTTGTCAAGAAACAATTGATTTCCTTACAGAGAAAAAAATTGATGAAGTAAGCAAGCTCCATCTTCTTGCTAATGCAAGATATGCATTGTTTAAATGTACAAACTCATGAAGATACAAGATAACATTACAGAATTTAAAGCAAATTTATAAATAATAGGTAGGAGAAATGCCAGTATATGATTATGAATGCACGAATAAAGAGTGCGGTAATATTGTGACAGATATAAAAATTCCGTTGAATGAATTAGATATAACAGAAATTTATTGTACAAGATGTCACAATAAAATGGAACGAACTTTAAATGCTTCTCCTGTAATTTTTAAAGGTTCTTGCTGGTCAAGGGATGGCTATTCTAAAGGTGAAAAGAATGCCTGAATTTACCAAGAAAATCAACCAAAAAGGAGAAATGCATGACAAAACCTCTATCAGAGGAAATATTCAAACTCATCATTGATAAAGGATATGGCAGGAAAAAACTATGTGATGAATTTAATGTTAGTGATAGAACAGCTCAGGAATGGTTATCAATATCAAAATATTTTTCATCTCACAATCTTCCATTTTTAACAGATCCAATACTTCAACCGAAAATAGTACCTGAATATAAAATTGAGGGCAATCACTTTAAAGTTGCAGCTATGTCAGATTGGCATATTGGATCTAAAGCATGTAAAAAGACAGAACTTAAAACTTTTATCAAATATGCTCAAGATCAGGGTGTTGAAGCATTTCTTGCACCTGGGGATTTAATTGATGCAAACAATGTTTATCGTGGTCAAGAATATGAATTAGAAGTAGTGGGTGTTGATGATCAAGTAGATTTATTATGCAATATAGTCCCTGATTTGAAAAGGTGTTTTTTTATAACAGGAAATCATGAATATGCTATTTACAAGATAGCTGGTAAAAATGTTGGTGCAGATATTGCCCATTCAAGAAAAGATTTTACTTTTCTTGGTGCAATTGAAGGTAGTGTTAAAATAAATGGGATTCTATTTGATCTATTTCACGGTGCTGGAAAGGGGGCATATGCTGTAAGTTACAAAATACAAAAAAGAATTGAATCATATGTTCCTGGAAATAAACCCAGAATTCTCTTGGTAGGTCATTGGCATCAATCAATGGAATTTACAGCAAGAAATATTACAGCTTATCATGCAGGCTCTTTTCAGGGTCCTACTATCTTATCAAAACAATATTGTTTACCTACGATCAACGGCGGTTGGATATTAGATATTTTAGCTGAGAATGGGGAAGTAAAAACAATCAACAGTGAATTTGTGTTTTTTTACTAAATTAAAGTAATAGATATTATATAATAAGTTTTTAGGAGGTTGATTATGGATTGGGTTTTTAAGGTTTATTATTTTGAATCTAATTTATCTCATCCTGTAATATATAGTGTAAAAGTAAACTATAGTGGTAGTTATAAATTTGTTAGGACAGAAGTACAAAAATTAATGCGAAATGGTTGTGTAATTGAATATTTACCCGATGGTAGAACAACAATAGTTAAGCCAATTTCTATTGAAGTAGTTCCACATTGTAGTAAGGAGAAAGTATAATGGAAAAAAATTATTCATTAGAAATTTATTGGGAAGATGGTAATAAAATTTTATATGAAATGTATCATAATCTCTATGGTGAAATATTTATTACAAGCGACTTAACAACAATACGTCGTGAATGCGCTTTTCTCATGAACAATGGTTATTTACCAAAACAATACGAAGATAGTTTTACCTATGTTAGGGTAGGAAAAATTATAATTAAAGAAATTAAATGAATCAAACAACATATCTCAATGAAAATGGTTTGGAAAATGGAAAGATACCTGCAAACAAAGAATGCCCATTTTTTGACAATTGTAAAGGTATGAATGAAAATTGCCCATCAGAAAAAAATAAAAATATTCGGAATCATACATTTTCTTGTGCATTTGCTAGAGGATATTCTCTAATAAAAAGTTCAAAGGAGGAAAATAACAAATGAAAAAATTTTTCAAGTTCTTCATTGTTCCAACTGTTGTGGTAATTGTTACATGTGTTGTTTTAAAAAAGCAAATAGGTAAAATAATTTGATTCCACATCGCCCAAGTTATTTAGTGAATGCAATAACAATTTTTGGATTAGATAATAGTAGTAAAATAACATTAGAAATTATATATGTTGATGGTAGAACCAAAAAAAAATTTTTTAGTGATATGTACGAAGTAAATTTATTCGTAAAAATGGTTAAGGAACAATGGGAGTATTTTAAATGCTAATTATCGGAAAACTTAAGTTCAAGAATTTTCAAAGTTTTGGAAATGAAGAATCTGAAATTGATTTTAATTCCCAAGATTTGGTTTTGATAACAGGTACAAATGGTGCAGGCAAATCTACAATTGTTGATGCTCTTAATTTTGTTTTTTTCGGTCGTCCATATAGAAAAATCAATATTGGTGATCTTGTAAATGAAATAAATCAAAAGAATCTTTATACTGAAATTGATATAAAGAGAAATGGCCAACCTTGGAAAATCATTAGAGGGTTAGTACCACAGAGATTAGAAATTTTCAAAGGCGAAGAAAAATTACCAAAACAAGATATTAAGGATATGCAAGATTTTATTGAAAAAAATATCTTAGGTTTTGATGAAAAGATCTTTCGTCAAATTGTCACTTTAGGTTCAGGCTACTATGTTCCATTTTTAAAGCTTCCTTTAGCACAAAAAAGAGAAATTATTGAGCAATTATTTGAATTGGATATTTTTTCCAAGATGAAAATTATTGTCAAAGACAAGCTTTCCAAAATTCAAACAAAATTGTATGAGATTTCCAATAATAAGAAGTTAGTTGAAAATTCTATTCAACACGTTAAAGATGAAGTAAAGAGAGCTGAACAAACAAATGTTCAGATAAAAGAAAATATTGAACAAAAGAAGAAAGAGTTACAAGAAAAAATCTTAGATAAACAAACAACAATCGCTGAGATAGATCTTCGTATTTATGATTTCAATCGAATTATGTCAAAGGCTGGACCAAGTGATACACTGGAAAATATTAACAGAAGATTGAGTGATTTAAGAATCAAAAAAGCTTCTGTTGAAACTGATATATCAAATAAATACAGTAAACAGATTGAAGATATTCAAAGAGTAAAACATTCATCAAATTCAGAACTTTTAAAACTTGCAAATGAAAAGAGTAATTTTGAAAGAGAAAGGGATAAAGTATTGTTTGCTATTGCAAGCAATGCAGATGAAAATATACTTGCCAATAAATATCACATTAAAACAGCAGCTATAAAAATTGATGAATTAAATGAAGAATTAAAGTTTTATACAACCAATACCATTTGTCCTAAATGTAAGTCAGAATTACATGGCGAAAAAGTTGAAAAGTTAAAGGAAGATTTACAATTACAGATTAAAGCAAAAGAAACTGAAATTATTTTGTATGAAAAGGAAATTGAATTACTGAAAGTTAAGAAAATATCTGATTTGGATATTGAATCAAACAAAACTCAGACACAGTTGAATATTTTTCAAAAAAATGCCGAAACTATTAATAATCAAATAACTGAAATGAATTCGAAGCAATTAGATATAAATTGTAGCATTAAAAAAGAATCTGAGATTGCAATAAAAGAAATAGAAGATCAAATTGAAAAAGAAAATCAGATTAAAAAAGAAACTGAGGCCATGCTTGCAGAAGAGCTAAGATATAAAAATGAAATTGTAAAATTAGAGAAAACAAAAAGCGAAAATGAAACTTTTATCAGCGCATATCAGAAACAGTATAATGAAATTGAACTGAATATTCCTTTTGTTAATATTCAGGAAATAGAAAATATGCTAGAGGAAGTAAGAAAAAAACTTGTTGACATTGTGAAAAGTGAAAAGCAAAGCACAATGAGTCAAGATTATTTTAAGATAATGGAGAATCTAGTTTCAGATTCTGGAATCAAAACTCAGATCATTAAACACTATCTACCGATATTGCAGCAAAAAGTAAATGAATATTTGGCACTATTTCAGTCAGAATGTTCAATTGAATTGACAGAAACCTTTGATGTCAATATAAAGAAACGATATGGTGAATACATTGCTTATGATAGATTTTCAGGTGGAGAAAAGATTAGAATTGATTTGGCTTTGATGTTTTCGTTTGTGTCTTTCTTAAAGATGAAAACAGGAGCAAACTGCTCATTATTGTTCTTTGATGAAATTTTAGACAGCAGTCTTGATAAGAGTGGCATCTCAGTTCTTGTACAAATTTTGAAATTATTTACTGCGAATGGATTTTCTATTTTTATTGTATCTCACAGGGAAGAAAATAAGTCAGAAGATTTTTCAAACGTGTTAGAAGTTAGAAAAAATCAATTTTCAAAAATAATACAAATTTAAACATGAGAAAGATAAATAAATCGCCCTATGAATCTCATGGCCGAACAGATATTTGTGCTCTTTGTCAAGAAAGAAAAGATGAAAAAGCATTAAAGATATTTATGTATCGGAATGTATTGTGGGGAGATGAAATGTGTATTAATGTTTGTAGGACATGTGAAAACAAAAAAGAAGAATTAAAAGATTTGGTAAAAAAATATTGGAAAAAGAAAAATGAAAGCAGAAAAATTTAATTCAAAGTATTCACATAAATTGGTTAAAAAATTTGTAAAATATGCTACTAAACAAAATACAAGCAATGTAGTATTTGAACAAATAGATTATCCGTTAGTATTTGGACATCATTTTGAAATAAATGATCAATCAAAGATGATTTTAGATAAACATTATGCTGAAACTTATGTAGTGTTAGGTCCCTTAGGAGATTGTTGTTTTTTAAATAAACTAAAATATAGAGAAGTTAAAAAGTATTTTCCAGTAATATTGAATTTTATTTTAAATAAATGGTATAATGCTAATTTATTTTATATAAAAGAAATAACCTTACACGAACATACTGATATTGATGGTTCTTTAGATTATTTGATATTTATCAGATTAGTAGCAATGAAAAAAGATAGATATGAAATGATAAGAGTTTAAAAGGAGAATAAAATGTTACCAGACAATATTCAAGAATGGTTAGAAAAATTTTTTAAATCTAGATACAAACAAAATTTAGATTTCGTTTACAACAGATTATTTACTGTTTTAGGCGAAAGATTAGTAACACTATATCCAGATTTAGATATAGATGGCATTACAAAAGTTGTAAAGGTAAATCGTGTTACTATAGGCATAGGTTATAATGAACTTTTTCCAAACAATGAATTTAATGAACATTATGCAAGAGTATTGTTAAATGATGTAATACAACAGAATAAACAATTTTCTATAAAACTTGTAGAAAGTAATATGTCTATTGATATATCATTTTAGGAGAATAAAATGGAAGAAAATATCATAAAATGGAAAAAATTTAATGAAATGTTAGAAGGTCATTTATGTGGAATAAAGAAAATTTTAGATGATCGGGTATATCTATATGCTCCTAATATTTCTTACGATGTTGAAATAATATATGATGTTAATAAGGATGTTTTAAGATTTGTATGTATATCAAAACAAAAATTACTAATCCGGCTAGAAGGTGATTATTTAAATGAATGTACTTTAAGTCAGTATTTGATTCAATATTGTGGAAAATAAAAGAGGGCAAAATGGAAGAAAATACAAAAGAAACAATTACACCTAAAACCCATTTCCTAGAAACAAAAGGCAATATTTGGGAATACTTTTACAGTAATGAAGCAGCTGTTGTTATCCCAACAAATGGTAGTCGAGATAAGTTTGGCTACAATGTTATGGATTCAGGTTTGGCATTAGATGCAAAAGAACTTTTTCCAAATCTTCCAATGTTGATTGGTCGATCTATAAAAAAAATGAAGGGTCATAATGGGGTTTTTGTTTTTAGTTTTCCAACAGATAAGGTAAATGAAGTAGAAAAAAAGAAAGAATATAATTTTGTTTTTACATTTCCAACAAAATACAATTACTGGGATAATGTAGCAGATTTTAAGAGAATTGAATTATCAACATTCCAGCTTGTAAAGGCCTTGAATCAACTAGAGAAGAGACTCGGAATTGAAAAAGTAGTAGTGCCTAGAGTTGGTTGTGGTAGTGGTAATTTGAATTGGAAAGAAGTGCAACCAATTTTGTTCAATCTATTGGATGAGAGATTTATTGTCATAGAAAAAGACATTGAAGAGGATACATATGGAATCGAGTAAAAAGAGAGTATATTAAAATGCAAATCTTAAAAAACGAAGGATCATTTGAGATTTTAGATTCTCCAGAAGATTTATATCTACAAATGATCAAAATAGAAAAGGCTGGCAGAACATGTTATCAATCAGAAACAGACAAGATTGATTTAGAAACAGCTAGAAAATTTATTTTGATGATTATTAAAAGAGGACATGAAAGTGTTCTTGAGCATGGATATATGACTGTTAGATTCAACAATTGTTCTCGAGGGTTTACTCATGAACAAGTTCGTCATAGATTAACTGCTATTTCTCAAGAATCAACTCGCTATGTTGATTATGCAAAAGAAGGTGATGATTTTGTAGATTTAGATAAATTTCAACTGAAATGTGTTGTGCCACCACATAGAAACGAATGGGAACCAATACCACTAGATGATGGCACTTCTATAAGTTTGCATATGATGTTTGAAGAAATAGAACGATTTTATAGGGGTTTGAGGAAAGCTGGATGGAAACCAGAAGATGCTCGACAAATTTTGCCTATTGGTTTAAAATCTCAAATTGTTATTTCAGCTAATTTTAGAGAATGGAGACATATTTTTGAAATGCGGACATCTAGAGTAGCACATTGGGAAATTAGAAGGGTTATGTGTAATTTATTATCTTATCTTGAAATTCCTTTATATCCTCTATTTGTTGATTTTAAATCTGCAATAGATCCAACAGGACAAATCTATTACGAAAAGACGAAATTATAAATAAATAGTAGTATGATTAAAGAAGAAAATAAAATATTTGGTGTAATTTATAAATCAACAGTATTGGCGCCCGAATCTTCATTTCATAGTAAAATTTATATTGGTAAATCAATATGTAAATCAGTAGAAAAATTTTATGAATCAAGATATACTGGAAGTGGAAGATTAATTACATATATAACAAATAAATATAGTAAAGAGAATATAGAAACAGAAGTTATTTATGTAATGTTTGATAATGATATTCAAACCGGGCCGGAAAAACATAAACAATTAGGTGAATGGGAAAAGCATTTTATAAAATTATATGATTCTCAAAATCCTAAAATTGGAATAAATTTAACTATTGGTGGAAATAGTAATAATGGAACAACCTACGGGCAAAAACGTACAGAGGATTGGAAAAAAGAACAAAGTAAAAGAATTAAAAATGTAGGTTATAAAATAAGCAATACATTAAAAAATTATTATAAAATACATGGTGGAACTAGAAAAGGAAAAATAACTTCCGAAATAACAAAACAAAAACAAAAAAAATCTGCTAATGTTCGTTGGTCAAATCCAGAAGAACGAAAAAGAAAAAGTGAACGAAATAAAAAATATTATAAAACATTAGATGGTATAAAACATCGAAATAAAATAAAAAATACACTTACTGGAAGAAAAGATTCCTATATTACAAAGAAAAGAAAAAGTGATGCACAAAAAAGAAGAAATTATATAGGAGTAATAAGAAATTTTAAATTAATTTGTAAAAAATGTAAAACAGAATTTATTGGAACATCTGGTAATCAAAAATTATGTTTAAATTGTAAAAATATAAAATTGAAAAATGAGTAATTTAATTTATGATAATACATTGTTAGTTGGAATAGATTATTCATATTCTTGTCCTTCAATAATATGTTTAGAATATAATAGTTTGAAAAATTTTTTAATAGATGATATAAAAACATTAATAATTACACAACCTAATAAAAAAAATAATAATTTAGGTAAAAATTTAACATATATAAGTTTTAAAGAATTTAAATGTGATATGGATAAATTTATATTTATTGCAGATGAATCAATAAATTTTATTAAATCTTTTAATTATAATAAAATTTATTGTGCAATGGAAGATTATTCATTTAGTAGTCATGGTAGAACATTTACAATTGGTGAAAATTGTGCTTTGATGAAAGAGAGATTGTTTAAAAATAAAATTCCATTAAAATTATATTCTCCTACCTTAATTAAACGTTTTGCAAAAGAACAAAATGAAGAATTGGCTGTAAAATGTTCTGAAGGAAAATTGAAAAAAGATGGTACAGTTAGGATAGACACACTTAAAAAAAATGCTATGCATGAAATTTTTTGTTGGAAATTCAATATAGACTTATGTGATTATTTTCACATGAAAAAATATGTATCGCCGTTAGCAGACATTGTAGATGCACTTTGGATACTTTATATTTTTTGGTTGGAAACGAAAATTAGGGTCAATGATATAAATTATCTCACAGATCAAGAAATTGAATTTGTGAGAAATGGTGTAGATGGTGTAGGATTACACACTAAACCGTTCGTTTTCTAAAACCTTATACTAAATTTTTTTCGTTTTTACTATATAATTAAAATGGAGGAATTACAATGAAGTTGAATATCAAGATTGTAAATGTAAAAAAGGTTAAACTAGAACCGGGTGATATAATGTTTTTTAATGTAGATACAAGTTCACCTATAACATCAAATTCTATTAATAAACAATTATGTAAATATTTTCCCGATCAAAAAATTGTTGTAATGAGTAAAAAGATTCAATTAAAAAAAGTTTGTCATATTAAAAAGGAGGAATAAAATGGAAAACAGTTCATTTGAAAAATTTTACCCGAAATGGGCAAGTGGTCAAAAGCTTTTAACTTTTCTACTTGTAGGTATTTTGATTTGCATGAGTTCAGCTTTCATATCTTTAATTGAAAAGAATGAAAAAGCTGTTCGGCATGAAATGCAACTTACAAGTCGCAATGTCATGTTGCAAACAAGAAATGTAGAGTTGGAAAAAGCAAATGCTGAAGTAAAACGCCTTCTATTTAAAGAAGAATATTATGCAAAGAAAAATCCAACTCTTTCTGAATGTCTTGATGCAGCATGGAAGTATGGTCAAAAATATCCAAAGATCACTCCTGCTCTTATTATGAATGTTCAGTATGTTGAAACTCGTCACAATCCATTTGCTATTTCGCCTGCTGGGGCTGTAGGTATAATGCAAGTGATGTACCCAGTATGGCATGAAGAATTGAAAATTGATATTTCAAGAATGCAGGAAATTGATTATGGAACTTATCTTGGTGTTGAGGTGTTGCATATATATGAACAGGAAGAAAATGGAAATATGATAGAAGCCTTGAGAAAATACAATGCAGGTGCAAGAAAACATTTAGCAGGTACTTATGCATTAGACACTCTTGGCGGAGAGTCAACTCAGTTGAAACTTGTTAAGATGTCAAATCAAAATGCACAAATAAAACCGCTTTAATTACTAAATTTTTGTTTGTTTTATTATATAATTTAAAGGAGGTTAATCATGCAAGTAACTATTTGCAAGTCATATCAGATGGAATATGCGCATCATATTGAAAATCAAAAAATTACCAAATACAATCCCGAAGCTCGGTGTAGAAGCTTTCATGGGCATTCTGGTATTGTAAAAGTTTATATTCGTAGAAAATATACTTTAGTTGATGATTTGAATATGGTTATTGATTTTACTGAACTAAAACCAATCAAAGATTTTATTGATTGTTTTGATCACGCTATGATCATTAGTTTAGAAGATACTGAAATTGATAAGTTTGTAGATCCCGAATTGGTAGAAATTCAGATGAAAGATAATGATTACATGATATATGGAAATCCTAGATTGGTTGTGTTAAAACAAAAAAATATTTCTTCTGAAGTGATTGCAATGTTTATGTTTAATTTCATAAAAAATACAATTCTTCCGCTTATAAATCAAAATCTCAAAATCGTTAGATTAGAATTTTCTGAAACTAATAACAATACAGTAATCGTGGAGGAATAAAATGAATGAAGTATTAGCAGTTACAGAGGTTTTTAAGAGTTTTCAAGGTGAGGGGCTTAATATTGGTAAACCAGCAGTTTTTGTAAGATTTTACGGTTGCAATAATAATTGTACTTTCTGCGATTCCAAATATTCAACAAAAATGGAAGAAGCCGCATACAGAAATGTAGATATTAAAAAAATGACTTATGATGAGCTCACCAAAGAGATTTTAGAATTTGGTGTTGATCATGTTGTTTTTACAGGTGGAGAACCTCTTTTACAAAAAGATTTTCTTGAAGAATTTGAACATAATTATTTGTATAAGATGAAAATTGAAATTGAAACAAATGGAACTATAGTTTTGCCCGATTTTAAAAACACTTTATTTAATGTATCTCCCAAGTTACTGAATTCAGGAAATATTCAAACAGAAGAATACATCAATAATTTAGTTGCTAATGTTGCGACTAGTTTAATGAAGGGTTTGGATATATGTTTGAAATTTGTTGTTGATTGCACATATTTTAATCTTGGTCATGATATTCATGAAATTGAAGATTTTGTGAATAAGGTTAAAATATTTAGAGAAAAAAATTATGATAGATGGTTTAATTCATTATATCCAATTTATCTCATGCCAATGGGAACAGATGAACAAACTATTAAAAATGGAATTCATATTTTATCAATGAATTCTAGGGCAATCCAATTTCCTTTTACTATTAGTCCGCGTCTTCATGTTTTAGTTTATGGAAGTAAAATGGGGGTTTAAATGTCAACAAACGATTCTTCTGGTAAGATTTGTAATACTAGAAAAATGCCAAAAGGTAACCCACCTTCCTCTAGATTCAGTAATATTGATCTACAACAATTGCAAGAAGAAGTTCAAAAATGGAGTACAAGAAATTTTCCTAATGCAAAACCTTATCAGCCACTGTTAGGTGCAACAGAAGAAATTGGAGAACTCTGTCATTCACATTTAAAACTTGAACAAGGAATTAGAACAGATCAAAACCATAGAGAAAAAGCAGAAGATGCAATTGCTGATATTGTAATTTACTTAGCAGATTATTGTTGGAGAAATGGTTATAATTTACAAGATGCAATTGATAAAACTTGGTTAAAAGTAAAACAAAGAGATTGGACAAAAAATAAAGTAAATGGAGAAGTAAAATGAAAAAAATAACTGTTGCAGGTACTTTTGTATGTTTTGCGATTTTAATGTTTATAGTACTTCTTGTCATAACAACCATTACAACAAAAGATGCTATTGCTGCTAATCCAGAACAACTCACAATAATTTACAGAATGAGTGATTCACTTAGAAACTATACTATTGTTAAAGATGTGAAGACAAATAATAAATTTTTAGTTGTAGGCAGTCCGAATGGTATTGCAATTGCAAAAATGGATTAAACATGAACCCAGTCGAAAAAATAGAAATGAAAAAATTGACAACTGATGAATTTAAAGTAGAAGTTCTAGACCGAAGAATTGAATTAATCAGAAAAGTTTTAGCAGGTAAGCATAAAGAGTATGCTGTCGATGATGATTTTCTTTTGAATTTTCGAACTGGTGCAAAACTGGATGATTCAACACCAGAAAATGTTTTGTGGGGATATATGCTTAAACAATATGTTTCAGTTCGTAAGATGGTGAAAAATCCAGATAAAATATATCCTAGAGAATTGATTGATGAAAAGATTGGTGATACAATTAATTATTTGATCTTGTTAGAAGCAATTTTATATGCAAAAAACAAAAAAGACTAATTTGATAAAATTTATACACGATGCAAAAAATTACAGATGTTCTGTTTGTAAGGAAATTTGTGATATTTCAAGCGAACGTTAGAAATGGAATGGAACAAATTGGGAACATCACCACTACCCAATTGGACATGTATTAGCTGAAAAAATAGCAAAGAAAAATACTAAATAATTGTTAAATTTATATTATAATTAAGAAAACAAGGAGTTCAAATGCCAGAAGAAATAGTAGACAGTTCTTATGTTGAATGTAATATATGTCACAAAAAATTTCACATTATTACTAATACACATTTGTGGAATGAACATCAAATAAGCATTGATGAATATTTAAATCAATTTCCTAATGCTGAACTTACAAGTAAATTGTCAATTGAAAAAAGAGTTAAATTTTCAAAGGGGGTTACTTACGAACAACGATTTGGTGAAGAAAAAGCTAAAGAATTAAAAGAATCTAGAAAAAATAGTACAGTAAATCAAATGAAAGATAGTAATCAAAGAGATATTCGTAGACAAAGTAGAAAAAACCATGTTGTTACTGATCAAGAAAGAGAAAACAATAAAAATGCAAAATTTAAACAACACAGTAGTGATATTGAAATGAAAACTTACAAAGAAAGAGCACTTGAGTATTATGGAAAAGAGTGTCAACGTTGTGGTTCAATTAAAAACTTAACGGTACATCATATTGATTTTAAAAATTATGATACCAGGTTGGGAGGAAATCACAAAATAGAAAATCTTATGGTACTTTGTAAGAGTTGTCATAGCAAAATACACAACGAAAATAAAAGAGGTAAATGGTCTGGTATTTCTAAAATAGAAAAAGCAGCTATATTGATTTTAGAAGGATTAAAAGATGAATTTGGGTTAAATGTAAATGATGAAAATTTCAAAGATACACCTAAAAGAGTTGCTAGGGCTTACTATGAAATTTTTGAAGGGATAAATTCAAAAGAAGAAATTGATAGTATACTATCAACAGGGTTCCCATCACATTATGAAGGTATTATTACATCTAATATTCATTGTTTTTCTATGTGTCCACATCATTTATTACCTGTTGAATATTGGATAAAATTGGGATATATTCCAGGTGAAAAATATTTAGGTATTTCAAAATTAACAAGAGTTGCAAAATTATTAGCTAAACAACCAATATTACAAGAGTCTTTTACTCAAGATTTAGTAAATATATTTCAAAAAATTAAAGCAAAGGGTGCTATTGCTATAGTAGAAGGGAGGCATATGTGTATGGCTATGCGAGGAGTAAATGATCCAGATGCCAAAGTTACAACTAGTTCTGTTTATGGTGTTTTTGAAACAGATGATTCAGCAAAACAGGAATTTTTTAAATTAGTTGAATTTTCAAATTTAAAAAGATAAAGTGAGGTAAATATGAAAAGTACAGCTTTAGTTTTACTATCTGGTGGTTTAGATTCAACAACAGCTTTATATTGGAGTATTAAAAAATATAGCTATGTTGCTGCTGTTAGTTTCAACTATGGTTCTAAACACAATAGTGCTGAAATAAAAGGGGCTAAATATGTAACCAAACAAACATGTACTAATCATAATATTTTTGATGTTAGGAAAATTTTCGCAAACTTTAATTCATCTTTGCTTAGCAATAGTGGCGAACAAATTCCTGAAGGAATGTATTCAGATGAATCTATGAAATCAACAGTTGTGCCTTTTAGAAATGGTATTTTACTTGCAATAGCTGCTGGATATGCTGAATCAAGAGGAATTGGGGATATTATTTTAGGAAGCCACTTGGGAGATGTATCTATTTATCCTGATTGCCGTAAAGAATTTAATGTAGCAATGAGTAAGGCTATCAAATTAGGTACATATAAAAAAATCAAGTTTATTGCACCATTTGAACAGATGAGAAAAGAAGATATTGTCAAATATGGTTTAAAAATTGATGTTCCTTATGCAACAACATATTCTTGTTACAATGGAAAAACAAGGCCATGTTTAAAATGCGGAACTTGTACTGAACGTACCGAAGCATTTTATTTGAATAATGTAAAGGATCCTTTACTAACCGATGCAGAGTGGAATATAGCTGTTGAATATTGGAGAAAATTTAATAATGCAAAAGTTTCTAAATCAGCATCAAAATAAAATAAGTTTTGATCAATTAAAAAATACTTATCCAGTATTTCATGTTCATGGAATGGCATTTCCCGTTTTATTTGGATATTACAATTTTAGAAAGCTACTTTGTACAAACAAGGTTGTAATCCTAGATGGTCTGATATGTATACTTGATTCAAAGAAAAATCGATTGATTTACTACGATCCAAATAAGCAATTTGACTTTTCTCTAGTCAAAAGTAAATCAGAATTACTTTCTATTCAAGATTTAGGCAATATTCCTGGATTTAAAAAATCAAAAGTAGAAGAGTTTATTTACAACATTGACGGTATTTTTAATCCAAGTAACTATGAAAATGCAAAAGATAGAGCACGAAAATTAAATTACCCAGTTAATCTTATGAAAAAAAATTATTTTCGATCAGAGGAATTAACATCAGATAATACACAAATTGCAAAAGATATTCATACTCGTTGGGTTGAAACTAAATTGGCAGATGAAAATACTTTTAGAATGACATTTGGTGGTGCTAAGTATTGGAATTTGATTGAAGAATATATTTTGTTTTACAATAATTTTTTCCCTGCACATATCAAACTTGGTATAGTAAATGAACAACCCTTCAGTGTTGAATGTGATTACATCTGGGGCGATTGTGCTTTTGCTATGAGTAGTTTCAACTTATTTTGGGAATTTCCAAGTAATTATTCTGAAGGTTCGCGATTGATGTTTTTTGATGAATTGAGAAAAAGAGGAATAAAGTATTTCAACTATGGTTTTGTTTTGAATAAGCAATTAAAAAATTACAAAAAGCATTGGCCACACGAAACAATATATTTGTATCGCTACATAAATTACTGAGGTGAGATATGGATTATCAATCAACATTTAAATTGATTCACTATATCATAAATCTACAACCAAGTATTAATAAAGATATTTTACTTAGTCGAATGTTTTTGAGAAAACAAAATTGCCTTGATAAGTGTGGTGCTTGTTGTGTTCCTGTTTCTCTTGATTATTATCCAGGTGAAAGATGGAGTAAATTTCAAAAACAATTTCCTGAATTGGTAAGTTTATTTGATGTACTAGATGTAAATAATACTCCATTCCCAAAAAAAATCATTTCTTTAAATCAACAAAAAATTTCAAAAAATCTTAAGAAATGTATTTTCCTCAATCACGATGGCAGGTGTGAAATTCATGGTGTTCACCCTTTCTTATGTGATTTTGAACCTATTAAGGTTCGTATTTACAAAGATAAAGTTTTGCTAACGCGAATGTTACTTTCTAGACCACATCATTTGAAAAAAATAGATGGAACAAAAGGAATCTTATGTTCTTGGTCTGAACATAAGGATTTGAACCGTGATAAGGATTTACTAAGAGAATTTTCTGATATTGCTGAATATTTTGGATATGATACTGTTATTATTAAACATGCTATTGATGTATTAGACTTTCTACAAAGAAGTACAGAACATCAATTTGCTTTACTAAATACTTATGAAAGATCGTATATAATGATGTATCAAGGAGTTAAAAATGTCTAGATCACAAGAAGAGTTAGGAAGTGTTTCTAAGTTAGGAGATCAAAAGGTAAAATATTCGTATGATCACCCTTCTGCGAGTATGCTTGAAACATTTAAAAACAAACATGAAGGAAGTATATATTTAGTTGAATTCAAATGTCCAGAATTTACTAGTTTGTGTCTAACTGGTGATACTCTAATAGACATTTGCTGCAATGAAAAAGAATATCCAAAAGGGGTACCAATTCAAAAACTTGTTGGCACTAATGGTTATGTTTTTTCTTTCGATATAAAAATTGGAAAACCAGTTGTAAAAAAATACTATAATGTTCGAAAAACTCAAAATCAAACTCAAATTATTACAGTAAGAATGTTATCAAGACATGTCAATAAAGGAAAAAATCAATTTACTGAAACCTCTATACAATTAACACCAAATCATTTAGTGCTTGTTAAAATTGGATTTTGTGATTTTAAATGGGTTAAAGCTTGTGAACTAATGCCAGGGATGAGAATTATTAGTGATCAACGTTCTAATGACAATATTCGCAATACTGCTCGACATAAATTAATTGCCAATGCATTATTTCCTAATATGAATGGTACTGTACACCATAAAGATGGAAATCATTACAACAATAATACTTCTAATATTGAGGTAATGTCATTGACAAAACATAATTCTCATCATCAATCATTGAGATATGGTTATGATAAATCAATCAAAGATGAAGTATTGATTAATCAGTATGTATCTGGTTTTAGTGTAGATCAGTTATGTGAAATTTATAACTGTGATGGTTCTACTATTAGAACTAGACTTGAAAGAAATAATATTCAATTGAGAAGTCAATCCGAAAGTATGATTATGAAAAGAACAGATAAATTTTATCAAAAAAGACAAGAATGTAAAGAATTATACGAACAGGGTTTTACTTGTTATGAATTATCTAAATATTTCAATGTAGATACAACTACTATTTCAAGTTGGATCAAAGAAAGTGGTGGCAAAGTTCGAACATCTTTAGAATCTAAACAATTAAGGAAAAATATTCAATTACAATCTCTAAATCACAAAGTAATAGAAGTACAAAAAACTGGTTATGCAGATGTATATAATATGGAAGTAGAAGATACAGAGTGTTATTTTGCAAATGGTATTGTAGTTCATAATTGTCCCCGCACGGGCCAACCAGATTTTGCAACAATGTACATTCGATATATTCCCAGAATAGATATGGTTGAATCTAAGTCTTTGAAACTATATTTATTTTCTTTTCGCAATCATGGAGATTTCCATGAAGATTGTACAAATATCATTTGTAAAGATTTGACACAGGTTATGGATCCTTTTTGGATTCGTGTTGTAGGTGATTTTGTACCTCGTGGTGGAATTAGCATTGTAACTGTAGCTGAACACAAAAGGTTGTATTTTGACGTTCCAGAGCATTTTAAAGCAATGCCAGCTAATTTGCACACGAGGCACATGTGAACCAAATATCTTATATTCCTGCAATTTCTCTAGGTCCTCTTGGTGGTGAAAGTAAAAAGTATAACATCAAGGGTAAAAGTCTAAAATTTTATCAAACTCATCCTGATAATGTTTTCAATTACCCATACCTTCTTATTTCAGCTGGACACAACTATAAGAAGGATTCGAAAACAGAATATGGATATGATTTTGTAGATGAGAAAAAAATAGTTTTAGGTGATTCTGGTGGATATCAAATAGCCACAGGTGCTATTAAATACACACCAGATATAGTTGAACAAATCTTCAATTGGCTAGAGAATAATTCTAACTATGCTGTCAATCTAGATTTACCGCCTTTCATTGATAGTCAGATGAATTTAGAAGAAAAATTCAACGATCATCTTCAAAAAACTGTTAATAATATGACATTCTTTGAAAAAAATCAAAAAGGAAAAACACAATTTCTCAATGTTCTTCAAGGACGAAATTTTGATCATTTTGAAGAATGGTATGGCAAAGTTCACAATTTTGATTTTCCTGGTGGCTGGGGAATTGGTTCAGCTACATCTCGTAGTGCTTTTACAACAATCTTTGCTTTCTTTTATCTGTATTCAAAAGGCGAGGTAGAACGATATTCAAAAAAAGATGGGAGAAAATTATTTCATTTTCTTGGTGTTTCATCTATGGAGATTATTCCAATTCTTGCTTACATTCAGAGAAAATTAAATCAACGTCAATTGGATGTAAAATTAACATATGACTCATCCTCACCTTTTATGAGTGCATCTTATGGAAGATATACTATTAAGAAGAATTTTGTTCACCTCTCATCATCAACTGTTATTCAACCAGATTGGAATTTGGATACCAATTTACCTTGTATCTGTCCTGTATGCAAACTTTTGAAATGGAGGGATATTTTCGATCTGAAGAACAAAGAGAAAGATTCATTCAATTCTCTTTTTTATGCTATTTTGGGCCTTCACAATATGTATCAGCTCATTGGAAATGAATATGAGATAAAAAATATTATCAACTTAGGTAGTACTGAAGTAATGGATAGTTATTTTCCAAGTGATACAATGTTAGCATTCCAGGTTATTGATAAGGTATTTGATTCGAATGAACCTTTATCTGTATTATATAATCACAAAGAATATTTTAGAAAGTTTAATGTAAAGACTGAAGAACCAACCTTAGGAAGTTTGTTTGATTAACTAAATAATTTTAACTTCTATTTTACAATGGAGGTAAAATGGCAAAAGAATTTTATACTAACATCATCAATCTATCAAATGATCTTGTAATTCTTGGTTATAGAAACGGGAAAAAATTCAAAGATAAAATTCCCTTCCCTGCTGAAATTTTTACTGAGTCAAATGAATACACAGGTCATATTTCACAGAATGGTATCAATTTAAATAAGCATATTAAAACCATTCGAGAATATTATGATTTTGTAAAGACTTATCGGGATGAAATGCCTTTGTATGGTGATATTTCACCAATTTATCAGTTTATTCAAACGAAATGGGGTAAAGAAGATCAATACTATGATATCTCACAAGTAAAAACAGTTATTATTGATATTGAGGTTTTGAATGAAGAAGGTTTTCCAAATGTTAATAAGGCAAATTATCCAATCAGTGCAATTACAATAAAGGATTTGAAAACAGGAAATTTCTATGTACTTTCACTAAAGGATTTTGATAAAGAAAAGGCTACTTTCAATATTGATAAAGAAAAGATTAATTTCAAAAAAATGAATTCTGAAGGTGAATTGCTTCAAGCGTTTATTTTCTTATTTAAAACTCTATCACCGGATCTCATTACTGGCTGGAATGTGGATCTTTTTGATATTCCGTATCTAACAAATCGGATTTATAAATTACTGGGTGAACGGGCATTAACTGAATTATCCCCAGTTGGCAAGGTCAATCAAACCAGTATAAGGATGATAAATCAAGAAATAAATTTCTACGATTTTTATATTCCAATTCTCGATTACATTAACTTGTATAAGAAATTTGTATATGAAAAACAAGAATCATATTCGTTAGACAATATCTGTTTTGTTGAATTGAACAAACAAAAAATAAAATACGATGAATATGATTTAAAAGAACTTTGGGAAAAGGATCCTCAAAGGTATATTGAATATAACATTTGGGATGTTGAATTAATTTCACTTCTAAATAACAAATTACAATTACTTGAGTTGGCTATGACTATTGCATATGAATCTCGAGTCATATACAGAGACATATTTTCTCCTGTAAAACTTTGGGATGTTATTATTTACAATGCACTAAAGATTAAAAATATTGAAATACCACCAACAAAAAAACATACTGAGAAACAAGAATATCCAGGTGCTTTTGTAAATTTAGTAAAACCCGGATTGTATAAATGGGTTGTAGCTTATGATGCAAATTCTCTATATCCAAACAATATTATTGGTTGCAATTTATCTAAAGAAACAATCGTCAATAAAGCTGGGTTATCGCCATCAGATGCAATTCGATTTGGTGATTTTATTGCACCTGATGTGTTGCGTGAATATACAGCTTTGAACCCTCTTTTTTCTTCTGTAGATTTGTTATTGGATGATACAAGCGAAGTATATAAACAATTACAAGAATTTCTTAAAAAGTACAATTACTGCTATACGCCAAATGGAAGATTTTGGAAAAGAGATAAGCAAGGTACTGTTGGCGAAATTATGGAGAAAAAATATAATGAAAGAATTGAAATCAAGAAGCAATTAAAAGAGGCTATAAAAGCTGGTAGAAAAGAATCTGAAGTAAAAAGTCTTGATTTGAAACAGCAAGCTCTAAAAATCTTGTTAAATTCAGGATATGGTGCATTTGCCAATGAATATTTTAGATATTATGACATTCGAATTGCATCTGCTATTACACTCACCGGACAATTGGTTATTAGATATGTTTCTGATTGGTTAAAAACAAAACTAGGAAAATACATTGATATTATTTACAACGATACTGACAGCTGCGGTTTTAATACTATTGTAAAAACAAATCAAGGTAATTTTAAAATTAGTGATTTGTATAATCAGCTTTTTGGAATAATTGAAATTAGAGGGATAGATAATTATATAAAACATGTTATAGGAAATACAACTTGTTTGTCTTATAATATCGATAATAGAAAAGTTGAAGAAAAAAAAATAAAATATATTATGAAACATAAAGTTAATAAACGAATGTATTTAGTAAAATACAACGGAAAAGAAGTTGAAATAACAGAAGACCATTCAATTATCGTAAATCGAAATGATATTATAATATCAGTTAAACCAAAGGAAATTTTACTAAGTGATAAATTAATATATATTTGAGTAGGTATCTTTATATATAAAATTATGGAAACTAAAAGAAAATGTCAAATATGTGGTCAAGATATTGAAGATTTTTTTACTATATTTAGAAATAAAAAAGATTATAAAACAAGCTGGTTTTATAATATACCTTTTATTTACAAAGAAAAATATTACTACAGAGTTAAATGTGTAAAATGTTTTTTAAAAAAATATAATAGGCTACCATTATCACCTAATATAATTAATAAAGATTATATTGAATTACTTAATTTACCTGAAATATTGTATAATGAAATAAAACAAGCAAGAGTAATTACATTAGAAAATTTTGTTAAAAAATATGGTAATGAAGAAGGAAAAATAAAATGGGAAAGTTATAGAAAGAAACAGGCAGAAACAAATACATTCGAATATAAAAATAAAAAATATGGAATGTCGAAAGAAGATTTTGTTTACTACAATAAAAAAAGATCGAGTACGCTAGAAAATTTTGTTAAGAGATATGGTGAAAAAGAAGGAAAAATTAAATGGGATCAGTATAGAAAAAATCAAGCATATACGAAATCTAAACAGTATTTTATAGATCAGCATGGGAAAATAGAAGGACTAAAAATATGTAATGAGATAAATATATTAAAGGGTGTTACATTAGATAATTATATAAATAGATTAGGAGAAGAGGAAGGCATAAAACAATTTTTTAAAAGAATACAAAAAACTAGTAGCGGTGTATCAAAAATACAAAAAGAATTTTCTTCTATTCTTTTTGAAAAAATAAAAGACATTGTTAATGTTGAAAAAGTATATTTTGTACCGAAAACAACAGAATTTGGATCTTGTGATTTAATAAATAAAAAATATTATAAGTATGATTTTGTAATAAGTGATTTAAAAATTTGTATAGAATTTAATGGTGATTATTATCATGCAAACCCAAGATTTTATAGTAAAAATGACATCATTAGTTTTTTTAAAAAAAGTTATAATGTAGATGATATTTGGAAATATGATGAAAATAAAAAATTATGTCTTGTAAACAGAGGATTTAAATATTTATATGTTTGGGAATATGATTGGAAAAATAATAAATTAGAAATACTAAATTTTTTAGTTGATTATATTAAAATTCAAAAGGAGAAATTAAATGAATCAATCCACCCTTGAAGTTATTGATTTAGGAATACAAGAACAAGATGTTTATGATATTGAAGTAGAAGATAATCATAATTTCTTTGGTAATGATATTTTATTGCATAATTCAGTTTACATTTGTTGTGATAAATTAATTAAGCAAAGTCCAAAAGAATTAACAACACAGCAAGCAATTAAAGCTATTAACAAATTTAGTGAAACTGTTGTAGAGAAAGAGATAGAAAAAAGTCTTCAAGCTTTATCACTCAAGTTGAATGTTTTCAAGAATACTTACGAAATGAAACGAGAAATCATCGGAGATGTTGGTCTCTGGTGTTCAATGAAAAAATATGTTGTTCGAAAATGGATGGATGAAAATAAAGTTTACGATGAGCCAAAACTCAAAATCACAGGAATCGAAATAGTTCGAACATCAACTCCAAAAATTGTTCGAGAAAAATTGCGTGAAGTAGTTGGTATTGTTTTGGATAATAATAATGAAAAATTAATGCAAGTAGTTAAAGATTATCAAAAAGAATTTGTAAATTTTAAGCCAGAAGACATGGCATTTCCGAGATCTATTTCAGATATCGAAAAATATTTTGATAGTAAAACAATTTTTACAAAAGGAACACCAATTCATGTTCGCGGTGCTTTATTATATAATTTCCATCTCGATAGGTTAAATTTAACAAATAAATACAAAAAAATCTATTCGGGTGATCGAATTAAATTCTTATATTTGAAAGTGCCAAATTTAAATAACAATGAAAATATTATAGCATTTTTAGACAAATTACCAAAAGAATTCAATTTTGATCAATACATTGATTACGATGTGCAATATGAAAAGAGTTTCTTGTCAGCCGTCAATATTTTAACGAAAGCTTGCAATTATGATATAATTGTAGCTTTAAATGATAAAACTATGAAAATTGATTCATTGTTTTACTAAATTTTTCATATAAATACATTATAATTAGATAAAAAGGAGTTAAAAATGAAATATTATTTTTTAAAAAATACTTTTGGGGAAATTTGTAATTGTGATTATTTTGGATCTATTTGTGTATATGAAAGTGTAGATTTAGATGAAGAAAACATATCATCACGTATAGTGAATTTTAAACCAGTTTTTGTGTTTATATTGTATAGAGATTTAAAAGCAAAAAATAGAGATTTCAAGATAGAAAAAGTAAATAGTAAAAGATTATTAATGGCATATCAAAATAAAGAAAATGTTGTGTTTAAATCTACAATCAATTATAGTATAAACAGCAATTTATATTTTGATTATGAGACTTTGTTTAATGCAGATAATATAAATAACGTATTTAAATCAAAAAAAGATGCCATTGCCCATGCTATTAGGGTATTAGAAAATCTAACTGTAAAATGGGGTATAAATATATCTCAAAGAATAGAGCATATGAAAAAGGAAAAGAAAACTCTTACAAGTTATTTAAAAGCACTTGCTAAATTAACACAAGAATTAGAAAACAATAAATAGGAGATTTTATGAAACTGTTTAACAAATTAATTAAACTCAACCCTCTAGCTTCGATTGCCTCAAATGGCATTTTGTCAGATATCGATTATTATATTGACACAGGTTCATATGCTTTAAATATGCTTTTATCAGGTTCAATTTACAAAGGATTTCCTGGTAATAGAATTGTTGGATTTGCAGGCCCAACATCTGCTGGTAAAACATATTTGACAATTTCTATTTTGAAAAATTATCAAAAAATGGCAGATAACAATTATGTAATTTGCTATGATACAGAAGGTCGATTAACAAAAGATAAGTTACAAGATGCTGGTATTGTTATTGATCGATACCTTCATGCACCTATTAGAAATTTAGAACAATTCAAAACAGAAATCATTCAAGGATTATCGATTGTAAAGGTTGAAGTTGGTTTCGGTGATCAAACAAACAAGAAAGATGTAGAGGAAATGGATCCTGCAAAATTGCTTGAAGATGAAAAGCAACTTGAAAAGAAGCAGGAAGAAGCTCCACGAGATAATTATTTCTTTGTTTTAGATTCGTTATCACAAGCTGGTTCTGATAAAGAAGAAACAGATGCAATAAAAGGTGATGTAAAAGCTGATATGGGAGCTAGAGCGAGAACAATCAAATCCATTTTCAGAAATATAACAATGGATCTTAACATTTTGAAATACCCAATGATTGTTACATCTCATGTTTATAATCCAATGGATCAATATCAACCAAATGTTATTGCAGGCGGAACTGGCTTACAATATGCAGCAGCAATAATCATTGAATGCTTGCCAACAAAGGATAGCGTCACTGATGGAAAAGGAAATCGTCATACTATTGGAACGAAAATTAGATGCGTTTTAAGGAAATCTGAATTAACAAAGCAGTGGAAATCTGTTCCAATCAAAGTGAATTTTGCAAATGGATTAGATAGATATTCTGGTTTATTTGACGTTTGTTTAGAAAACAATATCATCGTTAAAGATAAGACAAAATACACTTTCCCTGATGGTAATAAGTATTTTATGAAAGATATTTTAGAAACACCTGAACAAGTTTTTACCAAAGCTTCTTTAGATATTATTGATGTTGAATTAGGTAAAATTTTTACCTATGGTAAAAATACAGAAATAAATACTGAAGAGGAAGATAAAAACAAAATTGTTGAACAAATAAATCAAGAAATGAAAGTCAAAGTTGGTAGTCCAGAAGATGAAATTGTAAATATTCCAAATGTTCATGAATTGCTAGGGAAAAGCGGAGAAGTGTCTGAATCAGAAGAATAGGAGATTCATCTTGACAAAAGAAGAATTGGATGCTATTGAACTTGAAAATGAGGATGATGATCGCGAAGATGATATTCGGATTAGTAAGGTAAAAGATAAGCTACGATCAATTGACAATAAAGGGATTATTAAGTTGCCATCGGGAATAATTGTAATAAAAAACATAACTTACAATGAAACAACCCAGCAAATAGAGTTCGAATTTGAACTTGGTGCTGGATTAGAAGAAAATGTTAAAAAGGACTTAGAAAGAGAGTTTTTAAATTTTATAAAAAAAATCGTAAAAAATAAGAGTTAATACACTGTATGGATGTTTCTAACGAAATTTCAACAGAGTTTCTTATTGTAAATTTTTTGTTAAAGAATTTTGATTATACAAAAAAAATAGTACCATATTTAGACCCCACTTATTTTCAACTGACTGAATATGAAAAAATTGTTAAGGTTACAAAGATTTTTTTCTTGAAGTATGAAAAACTTCCGCCAATTGCTGCACTTGTTATTTATTTTAAAGAAAGGGATAAAAATATTTCTGAAGATGGGTTACGAGATGTTTTAAATGCTCTAAAAGTTTTTAGCGAATATAATGAAACAGGGTTTTCAGAAGAATACCTTTTAGAAATTACTGAAGAATATTTTCGTAAAAGAGCTTTATACAATGCTATTGTTGCATCAGAAGACATATATCAAAGTAAACCAAATGATGTGAATATAATTCCTGACTTACTTCAAACTGCATTGAGAGTTTGTTTCAATACTTCAATTGGTCATGATTATATGGAAGATGCAGAAGAAGCATTAGAATTTTATCAAACTCAACAGATAAGATACCCAACACATTTAGAAAATCTTAATAAAGCTCTTGGTGGTGGTTTTGCTAGAGGAAAGCTGAATGTTATTTTAGGACAACCTGGAGGGGGAAAATCTAGATTTTTGGTAGATATATGTTCGCATTATATGAGACAAGGATTGAATTGTCTTTTTATTACACTTGAATTAAGTAAAATGGATATTAGACAAAGGTTTGATGCAAACCTAATGGATATAAACATCAACGAATTGCCTAAAATAGAACGAGAAAAATTCATTTCAAAAATCAAATATCTGAAAAGTAAAACACATGGGCAGTTGATAATTGAGCATTATTCAGCAGGTTCAATTAATTGTAATCATGTAAGAAATCTACTTGAAGAATTGAAGATGAAAAAGAATTTTATACCAGATGTGATTGCTATTGACTATATTGCATTGCTTGAACCAATTAATCCAACACATGGTAAATTGTATGAAACTGGATTTGAAGTTTCAAAAAACCTCAAAAAACTATTTGATGAAAACAATGTAATTGGTTTTGCACCAAATCAGTTGAATAGATCAGGTTGGGGTTCATCTGATGTTATGATGAGCAATATAGCTGATTCAGCTGCTATTATGCATAATGCAGATTTTTGTGCATCAATTACAGGTGCAGAAGAACTTTTAAATGAAAACAAATTCTTATTCATTATTTTGAAAAATAGATTATACAAATTGGATAAAAATAGGAAAATTGTTATTGGGTTTGATGACGACCACATGAAGCATTTTGATGTAAATCAAAGTGATACTTTGAATGGTGAAGAATTGCCTGTGATTGGTAAGTTAAACAAGAATGTATTTTCCGATTTCAAATTTGATAAATTAAAATAATGTATTATACATATATGTATGAAAGAAATATTGCAGACGCCAGAGTTTCTGGAGATAAAAGACAAGTATAAAATTATTTTTTCTTCGGTAGAAATAGTTCAAAAAAAATTCGATATTCATATGTTAGTTGATTATACTGGGAAAACAATTGCTATTTATAATCTTAGAAAACTTAAAAAAGGGTATGAAAAAATAGGATCTGCTTCTTACTATTGTAAATTTGTTTCTGATGAACAATATTATGCAAACTTTGGTGATCTTGAAAAAGTCAAAAATTCCTTAGTCGAACTTATAATTAGCAGATTGGAGTTAAAAAATGGGCTTAATAAAGAAAATTGAAAAAATATTTGGTGTAACATCACTTGATAATAATTTACTCAAGTTATATCAAAATCACAATGGAAATTCCATAAATGAATTTGTTTGTGATTGTGATGTCATATATGATTTGAAAAAACTTTTGAAACAAGTGATAAATGGAAAGGAAAATTTTAATTTTTGTCTGATTTTTAACAAATATATCCTTTTGAGAAATGTTTTTGATATTACAGGAATTACATATATTGCTGTAAATTATTTTTCGGAAGATGAAAAATTGTTTGAGTATTTTTGTTCTATCGTGTATTATGAGGATGATATTCAGATTTCTAACAGAATGAATTCAAATTTTCTCCAACTTTTAGAGAAAAACGATCAGAGAATTTTTAAATGATCATATGAAGAAAACAGTATATTCTTTAATTTGTAAAGTTTGTAATAATTCATTTACTGCAAATAGTGGTAATCAAAAGAGTTGTAATAAATGCATAACAACCAAAATAAATTTTATAAATAATAGAAAGGGGGTAAAATGAAAGTAAGACAAATATTTGAGGAAATTGTACAACAAGGCAAATCCCGCCAAAGTCAATTACAAGAATTACAGAAGAAATATGATGCCTGTACAGATCCAGAACAGAAGAAAAAGATTAAGCAACAAATGATTGATTTTGGAAAGGAATTTAAAAAAATTGAGCCAATAGATCGTGCCCAGTATTTATCTAAACTAAAAGCACAAAAAATGCATAATTTAGCAAAGTATTTTAAATGAATATTTGGTCGGCATATTTGTCGTACAAACTTATTGAACTTTTATCAAAACCCTTCAAAGAATGGAATGCTTTTAAACTTGGATTGATAGATGAGAATGGCAATACAGTAAAACAACCAATTCTTACAGATGAAAAACAAGCTTTTGGATTATTTGAAAAAATTATTAGAAATTTAAAACAGGTAGTTACAAAAACAATTGGTCCTTCGAAAGCAGCTGCAATTCTTTCTATTATTTATCTCATAAAAGAACATAACGAAGATGTTGCAAAGGTTGTTTTAAATTACTGTTTAAAAGAAAATGTTGAATTACAAGAATATTTGAGATTTTCGAACAGATTACAAGAAAGTTTTGAAAATGTTTGGACTGGAAAAGATAATTCAGTAATTCAAAAGGGTGACTATATTTTGAATGGTAAAAAAATTCAATTCAAAGAAGATCTTATGCCTGTTGATAAATTTGTTGGAATTTTTATATATAAATGTGGTGATACAATATTTACAAAAGAGGAACTGCAGTGAAAGTAAAACAATTATTTGAAGATCAAATGGGGAATATTGTAGCAGTGAATTGTAAAAAATGCGGTCATAGATATATTGTAAAAAATACTAAAAAGGGCCAAGTTTCTAAATGCCCCAAATGCGGCCATACTATTACTTTTAGACATGATCATTTAAAATAGGATTAAGATGCCTAACGCACTTGTAAAATCTTTTTCTGAGAAAACAGGACTTCCTGTTCAAGAAATAGAATCTAAATGGGATAATGAAAAAACAAAAATTTAACTCTCAAATAGAATGTATTACTAATAAAATTACAGGTGAAAATTTTGTAGTTTCTTTTATCAATAATAAAATTCATCATATAACAAATACAACAAGAAATCAAACTCCAAATAATGCAACACAAGAAGAACGAGAAATGATAATGGATCTATATCGACAATGGAATAGAGAGAATAACTAGAATGCTTATTTACTGTATAAGAAACAAAATTAACGGAAAGTGTTATATTGGACAATCTTCTCATTATAATTCCAACAAAGAATTCCAAGAATCAAATTACTGGGGTTCTGGAATTTATATTCAGAGATCAATTCAAAAATATGGTTTAGAAAATTTTGAAAAATGGGTTATGGTAAAAGATATTTCTAATAAAAAAGAATTAAATAGATATGAAATTTTGTGGATTAAAAAATTAAATACTAAGGTTCCTGTTGGATATAATTTGACAGATGGTGGAGCAGGGATTAAAGGAAATAAATGGGGTGAAAAGCAAAAAGAAAATAAACGAATAGAAAGAAAAAAATATTTTAAAATACATTCAGCCTGGAATAAAGGTGTTCCTGCAACTAAAAAAGCAAAAATAAAAAACGGAAATGGTCACAGAGGGAGAAAAAATTCAGAAAAAATAAAAAGTAAAATGAAAGTAATACGTCATAGTATAATGTATAAAAGAATTTGTAAAAAATGTGGAATAGAATTTAAAAGTAATGGCAATAGAAGATATTTTTGCGATATATGTAAAAATACAAAAGAGAAAATTCAATTTAAAACAATTTGTAAAATTTGTGGCAAAGAATTTATTAAAACATCTAATAGTAGTAAATATTGTATATCATGTAAGAATGAGGATAAATTATGCCAAATAATGTAATTAAATCTTTTTCTGAAAAAACAGGATTGTCAACAAAAGAAATTGAAGAAATATGGTCAAAAGCAAAAGCATATGTTACTAATGAATTGAATATAAAAGAATCTGAAGGCGATAAATATTGGAAAGCTGTTACAGGAACATTGAAACATTGGCTAAAGGGAAAGCTTAAGAAAGAAGAATTCGAACAGTTTTTTAAATTACTAGAAGATACAGCAACAGGTGATGTTGTTAAATATGATCAACCTCTTGGCGTAGTTACAAGACGACCTGATGGATCTACACATGAAGGACATCCATTTTTCAATATTGATGATAAACACACAATTTCAAAAATATTAGATGGCAAAAAGAAAAGTGAACGTTGGGAACATTTGCTACAAGATAAAGGCATTCATCATTGGGCAAATAAGAATTTTTTAAAATCTTTCTACATAAAGACGCCTGAAGGTCTTTTTATTAAAGTGAGATAGAATGGAAAGATTAGTAATTGAACAAGAGGAGGAACCTCCTTCCAATGTTAAGCGCATTACTGTATTTCTGCATCGGTTTTATTCAAGATTTTTTGGTTGCGAGGTACACCAAATGTACCTGCCAGGGCATGGCTTTACAGGCTGCAAATACGGGTACGCTGATATCGATCTTGAGCGTATTTGTTTGGGGCGAAATTCTCATAAATAGGAATATTCCTATCGGAATTGGTTACTTTTGTGGTTTATGGCTTGGAACTTATATAGCAACTAAATTAAATTCTTGATTTTTACTAAATTAAAGTAATATTTATCATATAATCTATTTGAAAGAGGTATAAATGGATCCTATTAAACAACTCATAGATGTTTTTGAGCCTTTTGAACAAAAAATAAAACAAGTAACAGAAGCATTAAAAATTGCAAAAAATGATTCAAATTCTAATCCTAAAGATGTTCAAAGATTAGAACGTATTTGTTACACTTATATTTTGATGTTATTAAGAGTATTTGTAGATAGTCCAATACAAATTAAAATAAACAAGAAGGATAATGAGCATCTCAAATATTCTATTTATTGGATAGATCGAAGGAAATATTTCAAAGAATCGAAGAAAGAGTTGTTAGATTTCTTTAATCGCTTTATCAGAGTTGTTCACAGAAATAATGATTTAACACTGATTGATTTAAAATTGACAGGAAATAGACGAGTAGAATTACTTATCGAATCAAAGGAGAAATAAAATGAAAGTGAAAGAATTAATTGAAGAATTAAAAAAATTTAACGCCGATGCTGAATTGCGTATTACATCATGCCAGAATAACGATAATAAATGTCCTGTTGTAGAAGGCGGTGAATGTAATTCTTTCAATTGCCATTATTCATCTTATGATATTATGTTTGTTGAAAAATGTGAGAAATGTGCAGATGCACCATATGATAAATTCGATTTTCCTGAAATAGCTATAGATAAAACTGATGATTGGTATTACGATGAAAAGGGTGAATTGATTATAGATAACTAATGCTAAGTAATATAAAATTGTTGGTTGATTTTTCAAATATTATTTACAGTATTTTTTTTATGGATTTACGTGAAGAAGGTTTGGCAGGTAATGAAAATTTTGTTAGACATCTTTGTCTTAACAAAATTTTATCGATAAAGAAGAAGTTAGAGATTAAACATCAAAATGTATTTCTTTTACTGGATCATAAAATAAATTGGCGTAGAGAAATCTTTCCTTATTACAAAGCAGATAGAGCTAAGTCAAGGGAAAAATTAGATCTTGATTTTAAAAGATTATTTAACTTAATTGACAATTTTTATTCAGAATTAAAAGCATATTTTCCTTTCTATATTTTGAGAAATGAATATGTTGAAGCAGATGATTGGGTTGCAGTTCTTGCAAAACATTTTTCTGAGACTGGCGATTCCTCAATTGTTGTTTCTACTGATAAAGACTTTTATCAGTTACAAAAATATCCAAATGTTTTATATCAATACGACCACATAAATTTCAAGAATGTAAAAATTGATAATGCTGAAAATGTTTTGAAAGCAAAAGTACTATGTGGTGATCCAGGAGATGGTATACCAAATATTTTGTCAGATAGTGATACATTCGTTGTTAAGAAAAAAAGACAAAAACCATTCGGAGAAAAAAAAGCTTGGCAACATGTTATTGATAATGATATTGATAAATTCATCACAGAAAATAAATTAGAATTAAACTTCAAACGCAACAATCGTTTGATCAATTTCGATTGTATTCCAAAACAAATTTCTGAAGTTATTTTGAAAAGATATGTTTCATATGAACTTCCAAAAGAAGGAACACAATTGCAAGCATATCTGCATTCAAAAGATTTGAATGCTATTTTAGCGAGAAGTAGAGAGATATTTGAATAAAGGAGGTTTGCTATGAATCAGAAGAATGAGTTTTTTTGTCATTTAATGACTGGAGAGCACCATCAACGAGGCATAACGATAGCTGCATACGTTGATAGAGTAGCTAACGAACCAACTCTTTTAAAACTTGGTATTGCCACAAAAAACCCAGATGATATTAACTATCGAAAGAAACTTGGTAGATTAATTGCTATGTGGAGAGCTCACACCCATCCTTACAAAAGTGTTGTTGTAAATGAAGATAATATTGTTGACACATTTAAATCAGAAATTGTTTTTATAGATAGTTTATTCCCAATGGAAAAAATGGATACGAAATCCACTTATTTCAGGATGAAGCATCTTGGGATGTTGGAAGGTAAAGTTTCTGATGGTCTTTTTGTAATATAGAAATTTATGTCACTTGCTACTGATATTCGTTATGCCAAATTACTAAATCTTGAGCAGTTTAAAGAAGCTCAAAAAAATCATTTTAATTTCAGATGTCCTTTTTGCGGCGATTCTCAAAAATCAAAAACAAAAAAACGGGGATGGTTAATACCAACACCTGATCATCAAGGTTTATTTTTCAATTGTTTCAACTGCCATGAATCTGTTGGTGGTATGTTTTTCTTTATACAGAGATTGAATAAATCTTTGTTAAGAGAATACAACAAGGAAAATTTTGAAGAAAAAAATGGTTTTAAGCAAATTCAAACAGTTGAACAAGTAACTAAAATAATTCCTAAAAATGATACGGTAAAAAATATTCAAACCATTGACTCACTACCTGCAGGACACATAGCAAGAACCTATGTAGAACGCAGGAGAATCGATAGTAAATATTGGCATGACACTTACTATACGGACAACTACAAAAAATGGATTGTTGAAAATTATTTGCCTGAAAAATATCAAAATACGGAATACATAGATGAAAGGATTGTATTCCCCTTGTATACTCAACAAGGTGAATTGATTGGATTGCAAGGTCGAAGTTTAGATCCAAATAACGAAGTTAGGTATTTAACTGTGAAGATCAAGGATACTAATCATGTTTTGTGTTATAACTTTAACAGAATAAACATAGTTGATAATATTTATTTTGTAGAAGGTATTTTTGATTGTTTAGTTATTAATAATTCTGTCGCTATGCTTAAATCAAATTTTAATTTAGATTTTATTAAACAACGGTTTAATTCATCTAAAGTAATTTTTATATTCGATAATGAGCCACGTAATATACAAACTGTAAAAAATTATGATCAAATTTCTTCAATTGAAGATTTTGGTTTATTTATTTGGCCCAAAAAATTTACTAGTAGTATAAAAGATCTCAATGAATTAGCTGTAAAAAATAATTGGAATCAAGACCAAGTGACAGAGTTTGTTAACAGATATGTAGTTTTTGGTAGATTAAAAAAGAAAATACAACTATCAAATTGGAAAATATAAAATGTTATTTTATATATATATTAATCAAGGAATTATAAAATAATGTTATTTGGTGTAATTTACAAAACACAAATCTCAATATTAGAATCATCTTTTTATAATAAAATATACATTGGCAAAAGAATTTGTAAATCAACTAATGAATTTTATGAATCAAAATATGTTGGTTCAAGTATTGTAATTACACGTTTAGTAAAAAAATATAGTAAAGAGAATATAAGAACAGAAATTATTTATATGATGTTTGATAATGATATACAAACTAAAAAAGAAAAACATCAACAATTAAGTGAATGGGAAAAACATTTTATCAAATTATATGATTCACAAAATCCTGAAATTGGTATAAATTTGACATCTGGTGGGGATGGTTTTCATGGAAAACAATCTAGTAAATGGATAATAAAACGAGTAATATCTAGAAAAAAATACTATGAACTTCACCCTGATGAAATAAATAAAGGGTCAAAAAATGGGAATTATGGAAAAGGATATCTTCATATTGGACAAAGAAATGGCATGTTTGGTAAAGGTTATCTTGTATCAGGAGAAAAAAATGGAAGGTATAGTGTAGATTGTTCTGGTGAAAATAATCAAATGTTTGGTAAACATCATACAAAAGAATCTATACAAAAAAATAGTGAATCAAATAAAAGATGGTATTCTACTCATATACACCCCATGAAAGGAAAAACCTTATCAGAATTACATAAACAACATATGAGACACCCAAAATCAGAAGAAAGCAGAAAAAATATGAGATGGTCAGAAGAGAATAGAAAAAAGAGAGAAATTAAAAAAAATCCAGTTAACCAACTGGAAAATAAACTAATTTAAGGAGAGTGTCTATGGGAGAAAAGCTACTAGTATTCACATCAAAAGACTGTGTTCCTTGTCATGCTTTAATAAAATTATTAAAAAAAGAAAATATTAATTTTACAGAAATTGACGTTAATAGTAAACAAAATAACCACGAAGTAATTAAATGTAAAGTTAGATCAACCCCTACTTTAGTTAAAAAAGATCATAATGATAAAATTATCAACAGTATAGCCGGTTTTCAAAGTGTTCGTGAAATACGAACAGCTTTAGGAATATAAAAATTTATTTTTTACTTGTTTTTTTCTAAAAGCTATATTATAATATTGTTGTAAGAAAATTTAGGAGGTTGATTATGGACCACGATTTATTGATGAAGCTCATTGAGGGTGGCACCCCTACTGATGCAGAGTTAGCAAATGAGCTGTACGAAATTTGCGACAATGTTCATGCATCATGTGATAGTCAATGCCCAATGTATCAGTTTACAAAAGATTCTCCTGATTGCCCATTTCATAAGAAGGGCAAAGAAATGCTGGCATTTCTGCGAAATATTCCTGATTGCCACACTTGTCCCGCTTACAAAAATATTTGCAAGGCAGGTCAAGATATGTCATGTGTAAGGTTTCATGAGCTTTTGAATTTTGCTTACACAAAGAATAAATGAACAAATCCATAACTGAATTCATCAACAACGAATACAAAGACTATTCAAAGTACGTAGTCTATCAACGAGCAATCCCCAATATCATTGATGGATTCAAACCAGTTCATCGAAAGATATTTCACGTTGCAATGAAGCATTGTAAAAATGCTTCTATGAAAACGGCTTCTTTAACTGGTTTCGTTTTAGCTGAGGGGAATTATCATCACGGCGACGCTTCGATTGAAGGTGCAATAAACACACTGACTCAAAATTTTGTTGGCGCAAACAATATTCCGATGTTCAATGGTGAAGGCAGTTTTGGTAGTAGAATGATTCAAGTTGCAGCAGCTGGACGATATACCAAAGTAAGACTTAATAATGATTTTTTGAAATATTTTACTGATTTTGAAATTACTGACAAGAATGTTGACCCCGAAAATCCAGAACCTAAATGCTATTTGCCAACAATCCCTTGGGTATTAGTAAATGGGGCTGAAGGCATTGCGGTTGGTTTTGCAACTTACATTTTACCAAGAGATCCAGAAAAGATCAAAAATTACATTAGAAGTAGACTTGAAGAAAAAAATTCACATTATCACTTTGAACCCTATTTCAAAGATTTTAAGGGAAAAATAACTAAAGATCCAAATAGCAATTCTTGGATTATGGAAGGTTGTTTTGAACAAATCAAAAATGGATTGATTAAAATAACTGAACTGCCTATTGGTTTTGATCGTGAGAAATATGTTGCGTATTTAGAAAAGCTTCTCGAAAGAAAAGATATAAAAGATTATGATGAAGATTGTAAGAAGAATTTTGGTTTTACTGTTAAGGTTGGAAAAGACCTTACCAGCGAAGAAATTATTAGTTTGCTTCGTTTAAGAACAACCTTCACTGAAAATATAGTCGTTATCGATAATGAAAACAAACTTCGCCAATTTGAAGATCCTGTCAAGTTGGTTGATTATTTTATCAATTATCGTCTTGCAAAATACAATGAAAGAATCCGAAGAAATACCCAAATAGTCAGTAATGATATTGATTTGATCAAAGAAAAAAAGAAATTTGTTTCAATGATTATAAGCAACAAAATTGATTTGACGAAATTAACAAAACAAGAATTGATCAAATTGTTAAAAGCAAATAGTTTTGTGTTTGTTGAAAAATTGATAGATATGAAAATTTATCAATTTACTTCAGATGAAATTGAAAAATTACTTGAGCAAGAAAAAGAATTGTACAAGCAATTAGAAGCGTTGCATGCTACATCTGGAATAGCAGAATGGATTAAGGAATTAAAATGAGCGAAATTAAGAAAGACTATACTACAAATTTTTATTTAACTGAAAATGATACATGTATGCCCGAGTGTCCATTTGGAAAAGGTGTAAGAGTTGGTAGTAGTGATTGTGAAAGAGAATGTAAAAGTTTTATAAAAATAGTTTGGGGGAAAAGGGATAATTTTTCAGTTCCAGTAGGTGGAATTGTAACTTGTTATGGAGGAGAAAAATGGTTATAGACAAAATTAACGAAGTTTTGTACCATGTGTTGTTTGTTTCTTTGTTGTTGTGTTTTTTAAAAATGTTTTTTATTGGACCATGTCATCTTCGCGGATACTTTTTCGATAAAGAATATCGCGAAAGATTTACTGAATGGATGCATAATCAGCCGAAATTTAAGTCGAAAAAGAAATCAAGTAAAATTAGACAATTTATTTGTCAAAAAATCGCCGATTGGTATTTTTTTAATGCTAAAGAAAGAAGTGGATACATTCACAAATATGTATTGTGGATTGATTTAAAATTTAAACGAATAACTGTTAAACAAATGTTCAAGTATTATAAAAAACGTAAGAATTTAAACTACTTTTTTTTCTCACAAAAACAAGAATCAATTACCGAACAACAACGATTTATAGATGATGATGACGATGTTTATAAACCAATGTTTGTAAAAATCAATGGTAAATGGAAACAGTTTTCTGAAATTAATCGTGAAAAATGTCCATGTGGAACTTTCATTGATTATGAATATATTGGTTGTTTAACTGATAAAGAATATAATTCAGGCGAGAATATCAAATACGGAAATAACTAGATGAATAAAGTTATCATAAATCTTCCTGATAATATTCATTTCACATACGGGATTAGTTTTTTATTTCCGAATCCTGATTTGAAAATCCTTAGAAATCTTTGGATGGAAACAAAATATGAATTAACTAGATTAGTTAATTTAAAAATGGGAATACTTCACTACGATTATTTTTCAGTTTTTAGACAAGGATATGATGAAAAAAATGGTTGGCTTTATTGCGAATTTTTAAATACACATTCAGAATATACATCAAAAATTCAACAAGATATTATTTTTGAAGCTGCCGAAAATCTTGCAAAAAAATATAATGCGGAATTACAAGTAGGAGATTAAGATGAAAAATAATTTGCTCCCGTCTATGTTAATGGCAATGGCTTTGTCTGAAAAAACAAAACGAAAAGATCGTGTAAAATTGAGTACAATAGAAATTTCGAATAATTACAAAAACTATTCTCACAGAGATTCAAAAATTAAAAAACATAATAAAAAAATGAATAAAATTCAAAGAAAATCTAGAAAGATAAATAGGAGAAAAAAGTGAAATTTGAAATTTTATCTTTCAATAAGTTACAGGAATTCGAAAATAAGTGTCAAGAAAAACATATCATCATACGATATATTTCACCTGGCATTGAATATCCAAATATTACAATTTCACAACAGTGTATGGGTGTAGCTGTTGTAAATTGTCACGATATTGAAAGACCTATGACCCCTTTCAATGCACAAGTCATTGAAGATTACCCTGACTTTTATAAAAAACCATATGTTTATTTTAACAAACATATGGCAGAATATATTTTGGATTTTGTTTATTTTAACAAAAATCAGAATAATGTTGATTTAATTGTTTGTCAATGTCACGCTGGAATTTCTAGAAGTTCCGCAACTGCTGCTGCTTTATCAAAAATCTTTAATAAAGATGATATGTGGGTTTTTAATAACAATCGAGGTTGGGTTCCAAATAATCTAATTTATAGAACAATTTTAGAACAAAATGATTTGGAGATGTGTATAAATGAGTAAAACAGAAGAAGAAAGAAAAAATATTGTAAAAATTTTACAAAAAAAATACAGAGGATTAAGAGAAGAAGATTTACCATTGATGAATGAAAATTATGCATGTGTTATTTGTGCAAAAAAGGATTGTCCAAATATTGGTAAATATCATACATGTTGTCCTGAACATGAAGTTTGTACAGAAGAAGAATTTGCTAAAAGATATGATTTTGAAGGAATAAAAAATGAAAATTAAAAAAGAAATTCTTGATATTGCCAAAAAGTTGAAAGTTAAAAATAGTAAACTCACAAGTAAAGAAAGAGAAACATTATGTGATCTTTACCAAAAAGAATGTTGGTCGGGCATAAGAAATTGTGGGATGTATAGATTTACTATTGCAAAAGGATATGAAGAAACTTTTTATTTAATAAATCATGGCGAGCCAATAACTCAATTAGTAAAAAAAGATATTTTTAATTTCATAAAGGATATCAAAAAGTTGCCAAATGACTAAAGAAGACATTATTGTAAAAGTTCAAAAAATTCTCAATCTTGCTAGTAATAATTCTTCAAAGGAAGAATCTGAAGCTGCCATGACAAAGGCACAAAAACTTCTTTTGAAATACGATTTGTCAATGAATGATATTGAATTGGCAAAAGAAGAAATTTCTAGCGAAGATATTGGCGAAGTAAATAAAAACAAACTTCTAATAGCAAGTGTATTAGCAACTTTTTTTCGTGTTACTCTTGTTTATACAGTAGATCGACGTTATGCAATACCAAGAAAAAGTGGCGTTTGCATTGGCAATAAACTCGATATTGCAATATTCAAAAATGTTTTCGATTTTTGTTGGAAATACTATCAAAAATGTTTGAGTGAATTTTCTCATGCACTTAAATTACACATAATGATGTTAAAAATGACTGGTGATAATTTGGTTTATAAAAATGGAAATTGGGTTGAAAATGAAAATTACAATGTTACGGATAGTGAAATCGAAGATAACTATTCAGCAGGTTTTGTTTCTGGACTTCATAAGAAATTTTCGGAAAATACAAATCGATTTGCTTTACAAATAAGAATTTCACAACAACATGAAGATAAACTAAAAGAATTGGGAATACAGCAACAAGATATTAAATATAATGACTTTGTAAGAAAAGAAAATATATTTATTTCACATCAAGGTTTTGTGGATGGTCAACATTTCAAAAAAGATAACCAGCAACTAAAAGATGAAAATAAGCCGCTGTAGTTTAGTTTGGTTAGAACGAGCGATCTATAATCGCCTAACAAAGGTTCAAATCCTTTCAGTGGCAGAACATGATTAAAATTGAAGAATATATTAATTGTAGTAGGGGAGAAAGAAGAAAACACCTTGATTTAAGTGATAAGTGTATTGAAAGAGGTGGAAATTCTACAAATCACAAAGGGGTATTGGCACAGTATTTAGATTCTAATATTCCTGGTGGCAGAATACTTTTATGTCATGCCTGTAATAATGGTAAATGTTCGAATCCTAAACATTTGTATTGGGGGACTGATAAAGATAATCATATTGATTTAGTGGAATCTGGAAATTTTAAATCTATATTTCAAAGAAGAATTGAAAAATATGGTTATGATAATGCTTGTAAACAAAACAGTCATTTAAATAATAAAGGAGGGTGTGGGAATAAAGGAAAAAGGAAATCTGAAAATACAAAAAGAAAGATATCTGAAACATTATTAAATAAAAATAAAAATGTTGAATTTAATATAGATTCTAGTTTAAGAGAGATTTTTTCATGAAATGCCCAGGTAGCCGAATTGGTTTAGGCAACAGACTTAAAATCTGTGGATCTTACGATCATGAGGGTTCGAATCCCTCTCTGGGCATAAAACCTCATAGGGGTTCGATTCCCCTCCCCGGCATAATAAATTTTATTTTACCTCTTGATTTTGGATTAAGTTTATAATATAATTCTAATAGGAGGCCGTTGAATGTGCATAAGGCGAAAAAAACTTGGCGAGGGTTTGACGGTTTCTCAGAGACAAGAAATTGCTGTTGATATGATTGAAGAGATAATGAAAGATGGATATCATATATCAACAGCAATTCAGATATTGGAAAATTATTACTGTGGAAATGTCAATATCAGACATTTACTGAAAGGCACAAAATTTGATATTACAAGTAGTGACTATATCGCTGCAATTGTGAAAAGGGGTGATGTGTGGTCTGAAATTAAACCCGCTAATTTTATTTTTCTAGCAAGTAATTCATTAGCACTTCTTTTGAGAGATATTATCACATTAACAGGATTTTCAATTTATGATGCTACATGCATCATTTTAGAACATTTACAAATTCCCTTAACAGAAAGAAATTTTGAAATCTTTGGAAAATTGATAAAACCCACTTTGAAACGTGATTGGGTGTGGGAAATAAAATCAGTAAAGAAAGAAGAATTATGGAAAAGTGCTTTTGGCAAATATAAGAAACAAATTGAATATTATGGCCGAAAAGGTTGCTCTGTTGAAAAGATACTTACTAAAGATACAATTTCTATTTTAGGATTGCAACTGGACAATCGATGAAAAAAAAAATTTTTTTTCAAAAAATACTTGTTTTTTCCACAGATCTATATTATAATATTATTGTAAGGGATTTCGAAAAATCCTTTAACACAGGAGGTTTTTCATATGGCACTTTTTAGGAAGAAGGCCGATTACGAGGCTGAAAGGAAGCGGAAGGAAGCGGAAGCTGCTGAGGCTGCAAAGCCTGTTGAGCAGGTTATTCCGGCTCCTGTCAACACCGTCGAGGAAAAGAAGGAGGGTCTCATGACCAACACCAGCACCAATCCCGCGGTGCAGGAAGCTCTGGCGGCTGCTGTGAGCGGAATGAAGGTTCGTCTGGCGAAGAAGGAACTTTACTTCTTCCTGGATGAGCTGACCAAGAAGGCCAAGGCGGAAGCGAAAGCTACTGCTGAGGCTGAAACTCAGGCTGCCGAACAGCGCAAGCTGACGAAGATCGCCGCGAAGGCTGAAGCCGATCGCCTGGCCAAGGAGAAAGCCGACAAGAAGGCTGCTCGCAAGGCTGAGATCGAAGCTGAGGCTGCTGCTGCTGCTGAACGCAAGCAGAAGCGCGCCGAGAAGAGGGCTGAAGAGGAGCGCCTGGCGGCTGAGAAGAAGGCCGCAAAGGAAGCCAAGAAAGCCACTCTGGCTGCGAAGTAGTTTTCCTGCATGACAATGAAGAGCCTGGCATCAATCAGAAATGAAAGATGCCAGGCTTTTTCATTTTTCATAAACAAATATGAAACCAGCAAATATTAAAATTCTTGATGATATTGCACACGTTCTTGCTCGCCCCGAAATGTACGTTGGTTCTGTTCAGAAGGAAAAACAGAAAAGATGGATTTTTGAAAACAACAAAATTGTTGAGAAAGAAGTAGAAATTATTCCAGCATTACTAAAACTTTTTGATGAAGTAGTTTCAAACTCAGTTGATGAAGCAATCAAAACAAATTTCCAATATGGCAACAAAATTTGGATTGACATTTCTTCGGATAACGAAATCCGAATTCGCGATAATGGGAGAGGTCTTCCAATTGAATGGAATGAAGAATATCAGCAGTATTTGTCAGCTCTTGCCTTTATAAAACTTCGTGCAGGTTCAAATTTTTCAGATTCATCTGAAGGCACAATTGGTAAATTTGGAGTTGGCGTTTCTCTTACAAATATTTTTTCAACTTTATTCAAAGTTGAGACAAATAATTCCTCTGGTAAGAGAATGATAATGACCTGTCAAAATCACATCGATGATGTAGTTGTTAAGGTTAAACAAGAATCTGCTTATCCGCCTGGAACAGATATTTCTTACAAAATTGATTTCAAATATTTCGGAATTGAAGGTTATGATGAAATCCACAAGGGATTGATTCAAAAGCGAGTTTTTGATCTTGCTATGAATTTTCCTGAAATCAAATTCAAGTTTAATGGTGAAACTGTTCGAACCTCAGTTTTTAAAGATTATGTGAAGTTTGTCGGTGATAAATTTGTTATTCATGAAAATGGATACAAACTGGCAATTCTACCTATTGAGGATTTTTCTCAAATTTCATTCATCAATGGTATTGAAACAATTCGTGGTGGAAGCCATGTTGAATTTATTTTGTGGTATATTACAAATAATCTCCGAGAACTTATCAAGAAGAAATACAAAATCGAAGTTAAGCCAAGCGATATCAAAAGTAAATTGCTTTTGATTCTCAGTATCAAGAATTTTCCAAATGCAAAATATGACAGCCAGACTAAAGAACGTTTGGTTAATGCACAAGGTGAATTAACAGAAATACTGAATAATATTCCTGATGATTTTTATAAAAAAATTCTTGCTATTGATGAAATAATTAAACCTATTGTTGATACATATCTTATTAAAGAACAATTGAAAGAAATGCAAGAAGTACAATACAAGAGTAAAAAACTTCGAAAAACATCTGTAGCAAAATTGGTGGATGCAACAAGTGATCAAAGAGAAAAATGTGCTCTCTTTTTAACTGAAGGGGATTCAGCTTCTAGTACATTCATAACAATTCGTGATAAACATTATCATGCTTGCATGCCATTAAGGGGGAAAGTTATAAATGTACAAAATTCAACAGATAAAAAAGTTATTGATAATAAAGAATATGCTGATATTTTAACAGTAACTGGGTTACACCTTCATAAAAATGCTGAAGAACTTCGGTATGGTAAAATTGTTATTCTAACTGATATGGATGAAGATGGATCCTCAATTACAGCACTATTGATCAATTTCTTTTACAAATACTGGCCTGAGCTATTTGACAAAGGAATCATATGCAAATATCTATCGCCTCTTGTTATTGCAACAAAAAAGGGTCATGATTCAAGACGATTCTATTCGCTAACTGATTTTAACAATTTTGATGCAACGGGTTGGAACATCGAATATTTCAAAGGCTTAGGTTCATTGAGTGAAGATGAATATTCAAAAATGGTAAATGAACCAACAGAATATACTTTTACAAAAGATGAAGCTTCTGTTATTAGTCTTGATATAGCATTTGGTCCAGATTCTGAAAAGAGAAAAAAGTGGCTTGGTGAATGAAATGTCAGTAGAATATTTAACCTGTAAATTACCGTTTGATGATAATAGTACAATTTGTAAACAATGTCAATCTCATAATTTTTGTTTAGGTGTTGTAAATCAAGAAAAAAAAATATGGTGTGGAAATTGTGAATATGGTAAAAGGACAGAAGAAGGTTCCAAAGATACAATTAGAGTAAAAATCAAATGCCAATATAATAATATTCCTGTTTGGGTTCATATCGATGAAGAAAATGAAAATGAAGAAGAACAAAGAACATTAGAATTTTATAAGGATAATGAAAAACAATACGATGATTATGGTTCAGATTGCTTATGCCATAAATTAAAGGAGAAGTAAAAATGCGTTGCACACAAATTATAGGTTTAACAGAAAAAGCTCAACAATATATAAACGAAAATGTTCAACAAGTACCATCTAATCCATGCCCCCATTGTGGAAAGCCAACACAAACTCGTATGGCACAAAATGTATATGCTTCAGCTGCTGACACTGGAATGTTCGATGATGGGCCTGAACTTCACGAATATATTCTCTGTAGTGGTAAAAAAGTAAAAGAAATTGTTCAAGCGGTTGAGTGGTTTTCTGGTCCTTGCATTTTTTTATGTCTAGAAGATGAAAGTAAAGTAAAATTGTTTGAATGGAGTGAGAAAGAAATTCAAAATGTATAAAAATTTATTTTTCTATTGTTTTTCCACAAATCTATATTATAATATTATTGTAGGAGATTAAATGAAAGTAATTTGTCATAGTAATCTTGATAATTTTCGTCCAACAGTCACTGAAATGTGTTGTAGGCCACAAATAGGTGATATGGTTGAATGTATTTTGAATTGTCAAAAAACAATGTTAAAAATTTGTGCTATAAGACATTGTCAAACAGAAAGAAGGTTTGATTCAGATCACTATGTTGAATCTTATCCATATCTCCAAATTGAATTAACCAAAGATGTCTACTACCCCAAATAACTTGTCAATCAATTATGTTGAATTAGAAGATTCTGTTTATCGATCAAATCTCTGTAATAATTTTGTTGTAGCAGGGAATTTTAAAATTCAACAATTTACAGATTCATGCTTGAAATTAATTCACTTTGATGAAAAAGATAAAAAGAAAATTTTAAAAGTAAACAGAATGTGGGGCCAAGATGCTAGAAATATCTTTAATTTAAAAAGGTTGTGTAATGAATTGCTAATACCTATCGAAAATTTAATCAATTCCAATTTGAAAATAATTTGTGGTATTGTTGATAATGAAATTGGTGTAATGATGGGATTGCCAAGATATAGTCAATTAAAATATGGAAAATCAGCAATTATAAAATCAAACAATAGTTTTAAAATGTTTGAATTGATATTACAAAGTAAAATAAAATTTTCTGAATGTATTTATTTTGCAAGTAGTAATTGTGTTTATATTGGATTACCAAGTGAAGTTTTAAAGGATATAGTGAAAGTAAAATGAAAACTGAACATTGGATTATGATTGGACTTCTTTTATCATCAATAATTTTTATAGCAAGAGCTATTTTTTTATTTTTTAAAGAAAATAAAAAAGTTGAAAGATATTGTTTTTCAGTGATAGATACTTCTTTATATCGTATTGGTGATAAATTAAAAATTAATTCCAGTATTGTGAAAATAATAAAAATTGATTTTAAAAATAATTTGGTTTATGTTAAAAAATAGAGGGGTAACATGACAGTAGAAAAAATGGTTGAATTATTTAATGCTACAGGAGAAAATATAAGTGATAATTTTGCAGAAATTGAACACCCAATTAAAACAAAATTTAAGCGAAGGGATTTATGTGCATTTGTAAAATTGAGTGAAATAGTAAATGGTGATTGGGCAATTATTTCTGACGCTGAACAAGATAAAATTTATTTAAATTTTGACTTAGAAATGTTAGCAGAAGTAATTACTGAAGAAGATATTGAATTTCTTTCTGCATGTGGTGTTTTTATCGATGAAGATTTACTAGCTATGTTTGTATAAGGAGGATATCTATGACAATCACAAAGCCACAGATTAGAAAAATTATTTATGGTTTACAAAAAGCAATTGAATATTACAAATCAACCTTGTATTCAGGGTGTACCATAGATCGCGATAGTTCTAAATTTTGTCGAAAGCAAATGAAAGATTGGAATAAGATAATTAAGAAAATGGAAATCAAATTAACGGAACCCAAGAAAAAAGTTTCGGTAAAAAGGCGAAAGAATGAAACTCATTGACGACTATATCAAAAAATCCCCACTTTACAGTCCATTTAAATCCATCGTCTTATATAGAGGTGTAATACACCCAAAAATAATGTTCATTGGTGAGGCACCTGGAAAAACTGAAAATGAACAAGGATACCCTTTTATGGGTCGAAGTGGGCAGCTTCTTAATTTATGGATGAAAGAATTTGGTTTAACATTTCTCTCAGGTATAACAAATACAGTGCCTTTAATCCCGCTGAATCCAGCAGGTGCAATTCGTAGACCCACGCTATTGGAAATTGAGTATTTCAGACCATTTGTTGCTTACATGCTTGACAAATATAAACCAATTCTTCTTATTCTCCTTGGTGATACTGCTTGTCAATCTTTGCTAAAACAATATATTGGAAATATTAGGAATACCTTAATTGAAAAGGGTAAATATTTTGTTACCGCTCATTATCACCCTTCGTATTATTTACGTGGCAGAGGTGATGGTTTAGAGGATTTTGGAAAATTGTATGAAACCGTTATTCGTCAAATATTCCCCGATCTTAAGACAACTATTCAACAAGCAGAAAAAACAGAAGAACAAGATATAAAAGAATTACTGAAGACAAATGTCGATGCTAAAAGTTAATAATGATATACTTCAACTTTTAATGCAGAGGAATGTGCTGATAGAAATGCAACAAGATATTGAATTAAAGATTATAAATATGTACATAAAGCAACAAGATAAGGAGTTAGTTGATCAACATGAAAGAAGAGAAAAAAGTCAAGGTGAAATTAAAGGACACATTAAAGAGTAAAGTAAAAATAACAAAGATAAAAATTGTAAAATTTCTTAAGTTCATTTGGCATAGTGACAAGATTAGCATTAAAAATTTTGTTGTAAATATTCTATTTGTCAATACTTTGTTTTTTGTCAAAGCATTTAAATTTTTTATTTTCCTAAGTGTTTTATCTGCTGTTTTTGCAATAGTTGTTTTTATGTTCAATATAATAATTTCTCAAACAGTCTTAAAGTCATTACATTACATTTCTTATTCTATAGCTTTGCTAGTTATTATATGCACAATTATTTCTATGTGGGATGAGATTGTAAAATATATTAAAAAAGACAAAATCTAAATTATATATATTCACAGGAGTATTAAATGAGTGTTAAGGAAATATTTGAAAAGGTTTTAGAAGAAGATAATGAGGAAGATGAAGAAATTAAAGATTTAAGAGATGAATTAAAAACAATTAATTTAAACAAAGTAAGTAATGAGGGCAGAGACAAAATAGATTTAGAAAATGATAGAAAAAGGAAACAAGAAATTTTGAAACGTATTGCAGAATTAAAAAATAGAAAGCTAAAAGAATCTCTTAATGAAGATAAAAAGGCTGAAGCTATTAAAACTCTAAGTATGGACGATGTTGCAGTCAGATTAGCTAAGAAAATGACAAAAGAACAAGCTAAATCTTTCCTTGAATTAATTGGTATGTCGAAGAAAGATATTGAGAGGTTAAGCAATCCAAAACAAGATAATGATGAAACTATTCCCGAAAGTATTGAAAATTTATCTATTTTTCAACAACATCAAAAGAAAATCGCTATTCGCACATTAAAAATGAGTGATGCAGGTGCACTAGTAATAGGCGGCATGAATAAAGTAGAAGCTAGAGCATTTTTAAAAAAAATTGGTTATACTGATGAAAAAATAAAAAAGATTGAAGAAGATTAAGTATTTTACTAAATTAAAACAGAAAATACATTAAAATAAGTTATAAAAATTTTTAGGAGGTATATCGTGAATCTACGACCAATAACACTTCAAATCTTAGACAATTACAAAAACATCAATTCTAAGATCATTTTTAATAAGGGCAATGAAGGGTTTTTATCTTCAACAAATGATAGCGGTTCAGTCATTTCATTCTTCGAATTATCAGAAGAAGAGAAAAAGATCAAGGAACATGGTATTTACGATCTGAATTCTCTGTTGGGAGTAATGAAGGAATTAAAGGATAGTGATGGTTTTAATCTAGAATACGATGAAAAATTTCTAGTAATTAAAACGAAGACATCTCAAATCCGTTATCACTATTCGCCAATCGATCTATTAGGGAAGTGGCCATCCAAGAAAAATATTGAAGGCAAAACTATTTTTTCATTTGTTTTGAAAGATTCAGATGTCAACAAATTGAAGAAAATGTCATTACTGATGTCAATGGAAAACATTCAAATTGATATCAAGGAAAATGAAAAAAAGGAAAAGATTGCTATTGGAATTGTCAAAAATATTGGCAATGACACTACCAACTTTTTTAAGTTGATTCTTGGTATTTGTACTTCAGCAGATATCTCCAATCTATCCTCATTTACGTGGAAAATAAATGCATGGCAAATGATGAGTGGGGTTGATTACAAGGTATCGATGATCGAATATAAAGAAAATTATCGAATTTCAAAGTTTGAAGCAATTGATGCCGAAGGTAAATCGATTGGTCTTATTTACTACATTGCAACTACAGTAGAATAATGGAACACCTATCTTGTGTTACAATCTTTGGTGAGGGTGATCTGAAATCAGATCCATCTGCAGCACAACAACAGTATATTGAATATACAATTATTCCATCTATCTGTTTGCAATTAGAATCCTATCTAAAGAGATTGAATAATCAACATGTATTTCCAGTAACAAAGACTAAAAAGGAAAATGCTGAAGATTGGAGTTTTGATTTCATTGTTTTAACACCAAATGAATTAGATAATATCAAGAGTCAAGAACGATTTAAAGAGAGAATGAGGACTAAATAATGGAATTAAAGGATGTTCACAACAGTATTTGGGTAGAGCGATATCGACCTCAACATATTCACGATATCATACTACCTGAAAGAATAAAAAGTATATTTGTCAATCTCTTAGCAAAAAAAGAAATCCCAAATCTTCTTCTAACAGGTGGGGCGGGATGCGGAAAAACAACTATTGCTAAAGTATTTGCCGAAGAGATTGGAGCAAACACCTTGTTTATCAACGCCTCTTTTGAAAGAGGTATTGACACTTTGAGGAATAGAGTCGAGGATTTTGTATCAACATGTTCATTGAACTCAGATGTTCCTAAAGTTGTCATTTTCGATGAAATTGATCACATGTCAACGAACGCTGTAATGGCGTTGAGAGGTTTTATCGAAATATTTTCTTCAAATGCCAGATTTTTTCTCACATGTAACAATGCTAACAGACTAATAGATCCTATGCACAGTAGGATGCAAACAATTGTATTTAATTGGAGCAACGAAGAGAAAAAATTACTGATGAAGGAATTTGGCAGAAGACTTTTATTCATACTTGATAGAGAGCATATCAAGATCGATGGTGAAGCAGGAAAAAAGGCTTTAAGTGAATTTGTTAAGAAACTATTCCCTGATATGAGGAAAATTATTGGAGAAATTCAATTATTCTCTAATATCGATGGAATGATTAATGAAGGCCTTCTTTATATGCTGGATGAAAAACAATTTGAAGATCTGTATAAAGTAATGAAGGAAAAGAATTACACAAAATGTAGAGAATGGGTTACAAATCATATTTCTTCAAATTCAGACCCTTTTTATCAACAAATATTCAAAGATCTTGATAAGATCTTTGTTGATGAATCAATTCCAGAAGCTGTTACCATTCTAGATGAACATCAATGTAGAGAAGGTTTCTTAAAAGATTTAACAGTAATGAGTTGCTTGACTTTTCTCATGACTCAATGTAAATTTCGATAGGAGAAAAAATGGACGAAGTAAAAGTCAATTGTTACTTGTGCAAAAGGGAAATCAACATTGACGATGCAAATCCTGCTATTCTCAAAGCAACTGGAGAAAGAGTCCTACTTTGTGATGAACATACTACAGCAGTAGAAACATGTGGCGATTTATCAGGTCTTCGTCTTGTAAAAAGAAATAGAAATGAAAATATTTGAGAGAATAAAGAAATTTTTTCACCCTAGAGTAATTTTGTATTATTGCCCTAGAACATGGGGTAAAACAAATACAATACTAAAAAAAGCAAAGAAAAATGATATAATAGTAGTACATGAAGATCGATATGCTCAACAATTACTTAAACGAAAATCGAAATGTAAACAAATTTATTCGATTACTAAATTTTTGAATTATCATAAGGGAATAAGATTGATAAATGAAAATATTTATTTAGATGAATTTGAAATGTTTGATTTTAATCAAGATTGGGAATTCTATAATATTGTTCGTCCGTTGTTACATAGTAAATGGAAAGGCAAATTGATTGGTTATACTTCGTGTTATCATGCTTATTACAGTGTATTAAATGTAATCGCTGATAAAGTGAAATTTAAAAAAATTGGTATATTAACATGGCTGAAGAAACTACTACATTAACTATTTTTGATTATTACAGAAATATCATAAAAAAAGAGCCAATGTTCTCTAAAGAAGAAGTTGAGAACTCTTATGATATTCTTGGAATGAATCGACTATTTTCATATGATAAATCAAATGTTTTGTTAGCTAATGAGGTAAATAATTTTAGGTTAAGTAAATGGGCTCTTTATCAATTTTACTATTATGCAGTTAATAAAAAAGATTTTGTACCATTTTTGAATATGAAAAAGGAAAAGAATGATGAAAAAATACTGTTGATGAAAAAAGCTCAAATTATATTTCCAGAATATTCAAATGAAAAATTAGAGGAGGTTATTGTCATATTAAAACACATTTTAGCTGATGTTAAACTAGAAGATTTAACGTATAAAGGTGGTATTGAAAAGGGAGAGAAAAAATGAATTATGATGCATTGAGCCTTTCAATCTTATTTTTCTTTTTTGGTATGGGGTTAAGATTTATGAATATTAGATTTTCAAAAGATCCATATGGAACTAATATTCCGTATTCAAATGTTATACCATTTGTATTTTTTTCATTAAGTATGGTTGGTGGCATTGTTGCGATATTTAAATTGCTAATTTAAAAGGAGAATATAAAATGATTAAGATCGAGAAGATGGATAACGATGCTTTTCGTGTTTGCATGGAGACAATTTCAAGAATGGGTGTGTTGAAAAAGTCAGCTAAAGATCCTGACAAAAAACTATTTTATCAGTCTTGTTATGTGGTAAAAATCTATGGTGAATTTTACATTGCTTACTACAAAGAAATCCTAAATAAAGTAATGGAAGGGGTCGACTTTGCTCGAATGAATACTATTGCACTTTTACTTGAAAAATGGAAATTGGTAAAGATTTTTGATAAAAATGTAATAACTGAGTATGGTTCTCTTCCATCAGTGTTTGTAGTTCCATTTAAGAAGAAGGATCTGTATGAAAAGAGAAATAAACTTACAAGCCAACATCTGTCTGATTTTATTCAAGTAACAATCAAGAAAATGGAAATTGAAAAAGCGGAGCAAAAGGAAATAAAAAAAGAAAATTAATTTTTCTATTGTTTTTTCCACAAATCTATATTATAATATTATTGTAAGGAAATTTAGGAGGTTGACGAATGAATTTAACCGAAACTATTTTGAAACATGGCATTGAAAACATTCTCTTCATGGCTCCTGTTTCCCCGCTTCATCGTTTTATGGGGATTAGTTATACCACGAACGATGGAAAATTCATGATGCCTTGTGTCATTGATGAAAAGAGATACAAGGTTTTAGAACATTACAAAATCACACTCAAGCCAGTTCATTATCCATCATTTGCTACTGAGCATTACTATATCAGTGATTTAAAATTGGCAATTCAACAAGGAACTGTTCAAATGTTTATTAAGGCAAAATTGGAGGATTAAATGAAATTGAAAAAAATCGAAAATCTTGGACCTGGCAATCCATTTCTTCATGATTTGTATAACATGGGTCATCTCATTGGAAAGGATTTGTGGTTGATGTATAAGAATCACCCAACTGAAGAATGCCCATATATTATCATTGTCAATTCTGCTACTGGCGAACGGAACATGGTTATGATTGAGGAAGAAGAAAAACCTAACTTAGAAGAAATAATTGTGAATGATAGATACAATGGTCCTATGGGGATTTTTGAAAATATGGATGATACTACCAAGCAAGATTAAATAGTATGTTAATAATAAAAGTTCAAGTCAATGATCGTTTAATTGATGAAATTCATATTCACAATATTTCAACAGATAAAGGAGATCTTCAAACTTATCGTATAGAAAAACCAAAAGGTCATGAAGATATGATTATAAAACATAGATATTCAACTGGTTACAAACCATTGGTAATAACTGTTCTTGAATACTTGAATAAAAAAATTGTACTAAATAAAAAATGAAAATATACTATAATTTATTTTTAAGAGAGGTTTATAATGACTAAAAAAAGAAATATTGTTAAAAAATTTGATTGGCAACATTTTTTGAATTATGTTCAAACTTACGACCCTAAAAAACATGGTGCAAATGATGCTGAAATTATTTTTCAAGATATGCTTTATGGTTTAGGTATTAGTATCGATGAAAAAGAATATTCGTGGGCAACTGGATTTAGAAAATTCAAACAATATCTTGTTGAAAGGTTTACACATGAAACTTGAAAATATTATTACTGTTGATATTGAGACACCCAGCATTGAAGAATTAGTACAAATAATTCAAGAAGCTTCAAATGCTTATTATAACGGTGAAAGCATTATTTCCGATGAAGAGTTTGATTTTTACGTTGATACTCTTCGAAGATTAGACCCCGAAAATTCCATTCTCAAAACTGTTGGTGCTCCAGTTTCTTATGAAAGAAAATGGAAAAAAACCAAACATGAAATGATTATGGGGAGTTTGAATAAAATCCTCATTGATGATATCAATGAAATTTTTGAAAAATTTCCTAACGAACAATTGATTGTAACAGAAAAATACGATGGTCTTTCTATTGAATTGGTTTACTACAATGGCGAATTGGTAAAAGCCATTACTCGCGGTGATGGTAGAATTGGTGAAGATATTTTAGAAAATGTTTTGAAAATGCGAAATGTCAAACAATATCTTCCGATTCAATTTACAGGATCATTGAGAGCTGAAATTATTATGTTAAAAAAAGATTTTGAAGCTCTGAATGACACTTTAGAAAGTGATAAACAATTTTCTAATCCTCGAAATGCAGCTTCGGGAATCTCTAGAGGATATGATGGAATGTGGTGTGGATTGCTAACTCTAAAATATTATGATATTTTGAGTAGTGATGAAAGATTTCCTTTTCTAATAGATAAAATCTGTAAACTCAGATATCTAGGTTTGATGGATCCTACAGGTGTTTATACAGTTTTTATTAAAGAAGATTTATCTCGTTTTTATGAAGATTATTTAGAATTTCGTGAAAAACTTAATTACAATATCGATGGGCTTGTTATCATGGTTGATAAAGTAAGTGAACAAGAAAGAATTGGTTCAGTAAATGATAGACCAAAATATGCTTGGGCATTGAAATTCCCGGCAATGGAAAAATCTACAAAACTTGTCGATGTAGAATGGGAAGTTTCAAGAACAGGAAGAGTGAATCCTGTTGCAAAACTTTCTCCTATCGAAATTGATGGTTCTATTGTTGAATATGCAACACTTCACAATATCGATTATATTAAGCATCTGTCTTTTGATTATACACAATCAGAAGTTATTTGTTTAAGAAAAGGCGATGAAATAGCTGTTAAAAAGGCTGGTGATATTATCCCTGCTATTACTAAAATCGTAAAGTCTGACTTGAATGGTGAATTGATTCAAATCCCAACAGAATGTCCTTCCTGTAAACAAGAATTAAAAATGAATGGTGCTTATTTGTTTTGTTACAATCCCTGCTGCAAAACAAAAAATCTTAAGAAAGTAATTCACTATTGTGAAACTTTAGGTTTAGAAAATATTGGAGCTGGATTGTTAGAAAAGCTTTACAATAGTACACTGGTTATGTCAATTCTAGAATTGTATTGTCTAACAAAAGAACAACTGCTTACTCTCAATGGTGTTGGTGAATCAATAGCAAGTAATTTTATTATTGAGTTAAACAAGAGATCTCATATGCCCTTATCTACATTACTAGAGGCATTAGGTCTCGATGGCTTGGCTAAAAAGAACGCAGGCATTCTAGCTGATTATATATACAAGTGGATAGATTCAGTTTATAAAATAAAGAATGCTGATGATAATGCAATGCACTTGTCAAATGTAAAGGATTTTTTTAAAAATTTTAATGCAAGAAATCAATGGTGGGATTTATTCACAAATGAAACCCGGATTAGAATTGCAAATTCTATCAATTCTAATTTAGGTTTGATTTTGCAACTTCTTGACATCATTCAAATAACTAAACCGAATAATAACGGAAAATTGAACAACAAATCTTTTTGTATTACTGGCAGTCTAGTCAATGGTGTAAGAAATGATTATATCAAAAGGATTCAAGAAAATGGTGGAATTTACAAAACATCAGTTGGTAGGGGATTATCATATCTGGTAACCAATGACACTGAATCTGGTTCATCTAAGAATAAAAAAGCAAAAGAACTTGGAATTGAAATTATCAATGAAGATCAATTGCAAGAGATGTTGAAAGGAGAATAAAATGGTAGATATGGAACGCCAGCAATCGATAAAATGGGGAGTTGCAGAGTATGAAAAAGCGGCAATGTCTATTGTTGATTTGGTAAAACCCTTTGACGATAAAACAAATGCAGTTGATATAACAGAAGCTACGGAAATAATCAAGGGGGTATTCGCCGCCGGTCGCGCCGAGGGGGTGAGGGAGTGCGATAAAGCAATTATGAAATTACCCAAAAGGCGCATTCAGTCCGATACTGGCCGCATTGATTGGCTGATAAAATTAAATGACATACTCACCGCGCTCGAAGGTGTGGGGAAGGAGGGATGAAATGATTAAAATGATTAAAATGGATGGAATGTATTTTGATAAAATGGCAGACCGAATAGACCCAATGAGGAAAATGAATTGGGAATATTTGATACCAATTTTAAAGCGGATCGCCCGCGACCAGCGGGAGGCGGATGTGGAGAAAATAAAATCACTTGTAATATTTCTTGAGGGTGGAGATAACTACACAAAAGATCAATGCGTGTTTAATGAAACATTGGCGGTCTGTATTGCCGCCCTGCGAGAGGAGGACAGATGAAACTTTGGAAAACAATTCCTGAAAATTTTGAATCACGCGGCCACAAATGGAAAATGAAAAAATGGTTCCATATGGATGGTGAAATATCCACGTGCCGAAATGGATTCCACGCCTCGCCTACGATTCTGGACGCCATGAGTTTTGTTTCTCCTAGATGGATATGCCGTGTGAAAGTCAGGGGACAATCGGCAATCGAAAGAGACAAATCGGCATGGTCAGACATGATGATTATATCGCGCAAAAAATGGACGAAAACAATGTCCGTAAAATTGGCGATATATGCCGCCGAACTTGTTTTGCCCATTTTCGAAACGGAATATCCAGACGATAAAAGGCCGCGCAAAGCTATTGAAGCCGCCAAAGAGCATTTACGGAAACCGTCTGATGCCGCCAGTGCCACCGCCAGTGCCGCCAGTGCCGCCACCAGTGCCGCCGCCAGGGCCGACGCCAGTGCCGCCTGGGCCG
>Ga0265297_10000333_pt1 | contig 153206 bp, 159 predicted proteins | sample Munlanlwell13791_FD_192502 | JGI IMG/M metagenome (GOLD analysis project Ga0265297, IMG submission 192502) | Leachate microbial communities from a municipal landfill in Southern Ontario, Canada - Leachate well 137-91 | ecosystem: Engineered > Solid waste > Landfill > Unclassified | place... | reverse complement strand
AAATAAAAAATCACCTCCTCTCTAGACCGGGTGGGTGATTTTATTTTAGCATAATATCTTCAAACCGAGAGCTTCGCTCTAAACGCACACGCCCGCTAAAGCGGGCGGTTTTTACCAGTTATAAAAAACCCGTCATTTTTATGTATGACGGGCTCTAGATTTTGCCTAAAACTATAAACTACCTTATTTTAAGGCTAAGAGAGCCATTAATGATCTCGCCCATATTATGCACGAGCCGGCCTATGGTGTTGTGCAAAAAACTTATCGACTCGTTAGCATGATAAAACCTGGTCGAATCTCCGACACATCCGGCTGCGCCACGCAGCTTAATCAGCAGATCATCATATACCGCGCGATCCGCCGTGACCAGCGTCAAGGTACGCGACCAATTGACAGCCATCGTCAAAATCAGATTGAAGCGGTCATCATCCAATAGATCGGGATTAGATAATAAAGCGGCGTCTATCTCCGGATTAAAAGCGCGCGGGCTCACGATCGCCAAATCGATATCATCGCCCAGCGGCTCAAAACGCAAATTATGCAATTCGCATCCTTTGACAAGGCCGGGTTTGGCCGCCAAGATATCTTTGATAGCGGCGTGCGTTTCACCATCGGCGTAAATTTGCACGCCCGGACAGGTTTCGCATAAGCCATAAATAAGGACCGTTAAATCATCTTTTTTGTTTTCCGCTAAAGAAATAACGGCTTTCTTTACCGGGGTCAGATTATTTGTGCTTGCTTCCATTTCTTCTCCTTTCTTTATCTTAATAATTATACACGCCATAGGGCGTGTGCAGTACTACCGTATTCTGGGCGTCGTCGCCGGATATGGCGCATTCGCCTAATTCATACAACTGAACGCCGGTTTCCTCCGAGACTTCCTTTAAGATTTCGCTTAATTCCGGATCATCAGGACCGACGATATCGATGCCGACGCCGCAATTGAAAGTTTTATACATATTTTCCCAGCTCTCACCTGATTCAGCTTGGATCAAGCGAAAAATCGGCGGCGGCAAGGGCATATCTTTCATATACATTACCCCGCCGGTACCGATATGCCGGACCTTGGTCGCACCGCCGCCAATATTGACGCTGATGCCGTGGAGCAATTCTTCCGGCGTCCGTTGGCGCAAAGCTAGTTTTTCCAAGATTTTAGAAATTAAGATCGGCCATTGGCGGGTTGGCGAAATCAACGCTTCCCCGACCGACATGCCTAATCCTTCCGGACAATCATCGACATGATATCTGCCGGTATAAAAATCGCCTCCCCTTTTCAAATCTGGGAAGTCTTTATTATACAGACCTGACATCAAACAAGGACGAGCTAGGGTCAAACCGTTAGACATGATTCCGGAATTACTTTTATTTTCCCAGATCGCTTGGCCATCGCTGGCAAAACCCCAAATCTTGTCTCCGGGATAAGTATTGCCCATAATGACGTGCTTCGCTTTCGCGTAAGCGGAAACGGTCATATCGAAAGTCGCGGAACGGATTTGATCCGGTAAATCAGCGGTTTCGCCGCCCATAAAATGTAATTCAAAGCCTTCGGACTCATAAAGGTCTTTCAATTCTAGCCAACGCGCGGCTAAGCTATTCATTAGCATCTTTTTAAACTCCGGGCTGAGCGTGGAATTGATAAGTTGCGTGACAATCCACGGCCCGAAGACAAAACCGCTAGCGGCGATATCCGAACCATTCATCGACAAAGCATCGTCCAATGACTCTCCGAGAGTGTTTTCGCCGGTCACGCCTAGATGGAGCAAACGCTGGACCATTTTACTGCCGTCGCCGTCCTGATGCTGGGTAACAACTTTGCGGAAATCTCCCAGGCCGGTAAATTTAAGGATATTATTCATTACCCGCGACCCGGGATCATAAATAATATTTACGAATGATCCGGGAAAATCATTTTCAATAATTGATTTGAAGCTGGATCCGACACTTTCTTTTCCAGAATCAACGCCTAATACGGCATATTTACTATCATCCTTCATAAGAACTCCTTTGCTGTGTTTATTTATCTGTTAGTTAGTTATTCCGTTGTTAAAGAATCCTATTAAATAACTTATCATACTACTAATTTATACAGTATTTGTCAAACTTATAAGCTATTGACACAATTTTATAAATTTGTTATATTAGAGTGTTAAGTTCTTTAAAAGCGAAAGCGACCCGCTTGAGTTCGGACCTCAGAGTAACAAATACTAAGAGGCCCGGGACTTGAAAACTCGGGCTGTTTAATATCTAAAAATATGTTTAGGACATTAAACGGTTTCATCGCGCTGATTGTCTTAATCATCGTGTTGAAATGGGCGCTACCGCAAGAGGCCGTTGAACTAGCTAGCCAAATCTTAGTTAAGATCTTGATCTTAATCAGAGATTTGCTCCAGCAAGTCAACGTCCCCCAATGAAATTAAAAAGGATTCTATAAAAGAATCCTTTTTTATTTAAAAAACCCGATTTTAGTAATCGGGTTCTCCTGATAAAATTTACCAGAAGCTGATGCGGAGAGCATCGGCTTCTTTTTCTTCCGCACTATCGTCCGGAGTGGCCCGGAATATCTTTTCCGCCAGCATGACATCTTTAAGGCGCTTAGACAGATCGCATAAGAATAAAAATATCTTTATTCTCGGTGGACTGCCCGGCAACAACCGCTTATATCTAAAAAAGGCGATTGCAAAGACAAGGCGGGGATGGGCGATAGTAAAACATTCAAAAATAAAAGAAATAAATTTTTTCATTTACAGCTCCTATATTTAATCATTTTTTCAGGCGATCGCCTGTTTATAAATTTCCGCGTCAAGCTTGACGCCGGCTCTCGCATACCTCAGGACTAACAATTTCTTTTCCGCTGCTTCGCGGGCTCGCCCTTTTTCTGGAGAATTAAAATAAATGCCCTCGATTTCCGGTATCGTCCCGACCATACTGAGCTGCCACAAGGCATATTCATCCCAGGCGATAAAAATCTTTCTTTCTTCCTCGCCGCCTGGCGTAGCTGCAAGAAAAGCATTTCGATAATCTTCCGTATTATAGTTGATATCAGCCATGGCTGTCCTCATTTATTGGTTTATAATTTGTTAATTTACTATGATTTAATTTATGAAAAGATACTAACACGACTTTATATTTATGTCAATAAATAGAAATCCTATAATCATGCCTACTTCCCATACCTTCTCTTCCGCCGGCTGTATTCTTTCAGCGCCTTATCTAAATCCCGACTATTAAAATCCGGCCAGTGCTTCCTCGTAAAATATAATTCGCTATAGACTGATTGCCAGGTTAAGAAGCCGGATAAGCGCTCTTCGCCGGAAGTCCGGATGATCAGGTCCGGGTCAGGCTGACCGGCCGAATCTAAATTAGCGCTGATCAGTTCTTCGGAAATCTGCCCGTTCCTCTTGCCGGCTCGGATAACTTTTTTAATCGACCGGACGATTTCATCGCGGCCGCCATAACTCAAGCAGATATTCAGGGTGCCCGCCTGATTATCCCTGGTTTCTGCCTCTACTCGCCGCATGCCGGACTGGAGCGACTTAGCAAAATCAGCCCGCCGCCCGAAAAAATTTATACGCACGCCTTGTTCCGTCAAATCCTTGATCTCTATCCCGACAAACATCCGGAATAGTCCCAACAGGTAGTCCACCTCCGCCTTCTCCCGCCGCCAATTTTCCGTTGAAAAAGCATAAACCGTCAGGATCTTGACACCCTGCTTAAAAGCCGCGGCAGCGATCTTCTTAACATTATCATAGCCGCGGCGATGCCCAGCCAGGGTCGATAGGCCGTGGGCCTTGGCCCAACGGCGATTGCCGTCTAAAATAATGCCGACATGGACGGGAATCTTAGGCTGATGTGATTCTTGAAAAGCCATAGCCTTAATCTAAATGAGCGCGCAGAGCGCGCTTAATCCAAAGCCGCTAAATCCTCTTTGACCGCCGCGCTCAATAATTCCGGACTGGCAAATTTCTTGACGTCTCGCAATTTGCGGCCGACCGTCACCTGCACTATCTGGCCGTAGATATCGGCGGAAAAATCCTTGATCAAGATCTCTAAGGACGGCGGTTCGTTAAAGACATCTTTGAAACCGAAATGCAATAGACCGCGATAGGCCTGACCCTGGATAACGATGTCCGCGAGATAGATGCCGTGCGGAATATCTAGGTCCGTCTGATCGAGATTGGCCGTTGGGAAGCCGAGTTCCTTACCTCTTCCCTGGCCGCGGATAACGCGGGCGTTAAAAACCGTCTTCGGCTTATCCAAAGCGGAAACCTTAAAGAAGGCGACCAATAAAACCAAGGCAGCGATCGCCTGGAGCGGCGTCAGATAATTCCGATTAAAGACATAATCCATAACCAAAGCGGAAAATGGCCAAAATAATTCCAAGATGGTTGAGGCAGAAGCGGAAACCCGCCGCAAACCGAAATAATAGATAAACATCGCGCCCGCGCCGCTCGTAAACAGGATCAGAATCAAAAATTGCCAATGCATCGGGGTAATCTGGCCGAATTCAAAGATCGACCCGTTGGCCGCGATTAGGCCGAATCCCAAGAGAGCGGTCACGCCGAACCGGAGCGCCGCTACCGCCTTATAGTCAAGATGGTTTGCGATCCGTTTGCCGAAAACCGTAGAGGATCCGAAAGCAAAGGCAGCCAGGACAGAAAAAAGAGCCGCGCTGTGCCGCCAATCGAATTCCGAGATAGCGAGGCCAGTCTTGGCAAAAGCGATAAAATAACTGGCCACGATCGCAACGGCCGTCCAAGCGTAAAAACGCTTTGGTAATTTTTCCCGTAAGACGATCCGCGCCAAAAGCAAGGCAAAAATCGGCTGGAGCTTCTGCAGAATGACAACGGTAGCGAAAGTCGTTTCCCCGTCGAAGGCGGCAAAGAAAGCTTTGGTAATCATGATCGTCCCGATCAATCCGCCGAAAAGGCTCACCCAGATAACCGCGCCCCAACTCTTATAACTCAAGGCCTTGATCTTATCCCGATACAAGAAAATAAAGGGCGCCAAGACGATAAAGCCCAGGGCGTGCTCGCAAAAGACCACTAGATCAGCCGGCAGAACATAAAAGCGCGGCCGGACAAATAAGCCGTCGATGCTCCATAATAGGGCTGCCAGCATGATAGCTAGGGCGCCTAAGAGGGGATAAAGGCGTAAATTAGCGAATATTTTTTTCATGGCTTAATTATAGCTTAATTATGGTAAAGTTATCAACTTGAATTAACTGCGCTCTTGATAGATAATAAAGGTATCAACAGCGACAAGGAGGGCTGATTGACAACAAAGATCTTTAACATCTCATAAATTTAAACCTAAATCATGAATCCTTTAATAGTACTGGAGGTTAAAAATGGACACTAACATCAGTGTTCAATTTCTGGGCGGTGTAGCCGGTAACAATCTGACCGGATCCTGCACCCTGTTAATTATCAAACGAAGAAAGAGGACAACGCGCATCTTAGTCGATATCGGGATGATCCAATGCGGTTTTAAAGAATTTTTCGCTGACAACTATGATATCCTGAATCATTTAAAACCAGAAAACATAGACGCTGTCATCCTCACACATCCCCATATCGACCATGTCGGCCGCTTGCCGCTGCTAGTCAAAACCGGTTTTACTAAAAGCCGGATCTTATGCACAGAGGCCACGGCCGACCTCTTGCGCGTCATGTTAGAAGACAGCGCTAAGATCCAATCGATAGAGTCGACTAGATTAAAAGAAAGAAGCCGAAAAGAAAAAAGAAGCCGATCCGGAAACAGCGGCTTAGGACGCGAGCGCCTGACGCTCGGTAATTACGACCGCGTCAGAAGAAAAGGTAAACAGGCGGCCCACAGACCCGATGAACCGTTATATACGTTAACTGAGGTGGAGGCGGCTGGCCGCTTAGTAAAGAATGGCGGTTGCCCCTACCAGACCTGGATCAAGATAGACAAAGGGATCGATCTGAAATTATATCCCTCTGGCCATGTTCTCGGAGGGGCTATCTGTGTCATCAGAATCGAGACCAAAAATAATCTTATCCATCTTGGTTTCAGTGGTGATCTAGGACCGCGCAACGGGATTATCTTGCCGCCACCGGCTTTAGTCGAGGAGGCTCTAGATTATTGGGTGAGCGAATCAACTTATGGCGGGAAAACCCACCCGCCCCGGGAAGAAGAGATAAGCCGATTGCTAGATTTAGTGCGCCGAGCAATCGATAAGAAGCAAAAAATCATCATCCCGTCTTTTGCCCTGGAGAGGACGCAAGAGATAGTTTATCTGCTCTCTTATTACATGCAGGACAAAACTATTCCCCTGATCCCTATCTATCTGGATTCTCCAATGGCCGCCAAGATCACCTCGGTCTTTGCCAAAAATTGGCATCAACAGATGTTCCTGGGCCAAGAAGCTTTAAGATTTAATCCCTTCGATACACAGGAAAACATTTTTTTCAAGACCATCGGCGACAAAGCCTCTTCCCTCGCGCTGCTCAAAGAACCAGCTCCCCACATCATCATCGCCGGCTCCGGAATGTGCGACGCCGGGCGGATCCGAGACCACTTGCGAACCGGACTGAGCCAAAAAAATACGATCATCTGCTTAGTCGGTTACATGGCCACGAATAGTCTCGGCCGCAAACTGAAAGACCGCTTACCGATCGTCAAGATGAACGGTGACGAAATAGTGGTGAAAGCGGAAATTGTCGACTTTGACAGCTTTTCCGCCCATGCTGATTCTCCCTTCCTGGTTGACTATACTAAAACTATCGCCGCTCGCGGAAAGCTTAAAAAGATCTTCCTGAATCATGGCGAAGAAATGAGTTCTGCGTCCCTAAAGATGGAGCTAATCAATGCTCTTGCTGACGGTAACGGATATTGGCTAAAAAATATCCAAATCCCTAAATTAGGAGAAGAATTGATATTATCATGAACCTAACCCCGATCGACTAAGATCGGGGTTTTTTATTATCACTCAACCGGACAAACAAAAACAGCCCGCGGCTGGGGCTGTTATCAGGTCCTGATATGCCGATGCTTATTTCTTGCTCTTCTTCGCCTTAACCGGCGCGGGCTGAGCAGACGCGACCAGATGCCAGTTCTTCCGGCCGATCGAATAGCCGAGAACGATGCCGATCAGGAGCATCGCTGATTTGACGATCGGAGACAGATAGGAATTAACTCCTAAAAAATGATAGGTCTGCGGCACGAGCCCTTGAGCTAAGATCTGTTTTATATACAGAGCTTCCAGCAAGCTCTGGATGATCGCGATCGGCACCAAGGTTAAAAAAATGAAGAACAGGAAATAATTAACCTTGTCGATTTTCAACTCTTTGAACATAATGAGTTTTTATCTTTATTTTTATATAGCGCATTTTCTTAAATTATAACAAAAATCAGGGCAAAGCTCAAATATCTTTTATCCGATCTAGCGGACAAAGCTTTCAATAATAAAAAAGCGTTGTCATAAACAACGCTATATTGAAGATAAAACCAGCTCAAAACTCAATCCGGTCCCGGACAATGCGCCCGCCGCCAAAAGTGTTTTTTGGCAGATAGCTTACCAGCATGCCGCCGCCGCTGAACTTAACGACTAGGGGATAGCGATCTTTGAGCATAATATAGCTCTTCGTGATCGTCGGCTGGATTTCATCCAGATGCCGCTGAGTTTTATAATAGACGAAGAGACCGTGGATCAGGCGATCGGATATCGTCTCCGTGTCATGATGGGACATCTGCGAATGGCTGCCGACATAATCAGCCTTTAAACTGTCGATGATCCAGCCGATGCTTGTTTTATATTTTGATCCATCAGCCCGGATATCGATCGCGCCTAAATCGATCCGCGCATCGACCATGATCTTACAATCGCTGCGGTTCAGCTTTATTATTTCTTGCATATTCAAGCCTCGGGGCTTGATCAGGAGATCATAAGCAAGGTCTCCTTCCGGCCGGAGCGGTAATTTTAGGCCGCTGAAATCAGCCAGCTCTATCCCAAACACATTTTGGAAAAAGCGGCGTTTTTCCTCTAAAATGCTGTCAAAATATTCCGGGTTCTGATAATTTTCCATTTTCTTCTTCCTTTTTATTAGTTTGATTGTCAGCCGGAATAACCTAACTAGATAAGCCCGGCTGGCAACCAAACATCTTGGCAAAGGACTGATAAAAAATATTATCACGAATATTTATTTATGTCAAACAAAAATAGGACATCCTGTCCTATTTATTTTTTTTCTAATATTAAATAATTTATATATTGATGATCTCTATATCAACCTGATCGTCATACCCTAGCCCGTAATAGCTCGTAGCCGGCTTGGCGTAGCCAGAAATTAAATTCAGTAATTTGACCTTGAGGCGCCTGAACAGATGGCGCGGCCTGGTCACGAAGCGGTCTACCGCCAGAAGGATCAGCCATTTTTTGGGATCGGTCGGAATTTTTATCCGGCCGTCTTTCTTCAATTCCAATAAGATACGACGGACATCCGGCGTTTGCATATAACCGTAAATCGCCTGGATAGAAGTAATGCTCCCCGGAATGGCGGCGGCCTGGAAATCGAGGATCTGATAGCGGTCGGCTTTAGCGACGCGCGGACTGTCTGAAAAAGTAATATTCAAAAAAATAATATGCTTCGGAACGGCTGTTCCCCATTTCGCGAAAAAGGAATCTAGGGCGACCGGAATGCGATCCGTGCTCATCAGGATCGGCCGCGAAGACATAACGACGACCGAGCGGTTCAAAAGATCGCCCGACTGCGCCGCCTGCTGGGCGGCTAAACGATTTACCGATAAGCCGGGCAAAGCCAGGTGGGCGGCGCGGGATAAGGCTTTTCCCCAATCCCAAGTAGACATGATTAAAAATAAGACGGCGGCGATGATGATCGGCACAAAACCGCCGTGCCAAAATTTCAAAAGCGTGCCGGAAAAGAAAGATAAGTCGATGATGATAAAAAATGCGAAAATCGGAAGAGCGGCCCAAAGCGGCCATTTCCAAAGATTACGGATAATAGAGTAAAAAACCAGCGTCGTAATGATCATCGTGCCAGTGACGGCGATCCCGTAAGCGGCGGCCAGTCCGCCGGAAGCCCTGAAGATTAAGACTAGGGCGATGCAGCTGAGCGCTAAAGCCATATTCATAAACGGGATATAGATCTGCCCCTCGATCTCGGGATTGGTATGGATGATCTTGATCTTCGGGAAAAGGTCCAGAGCGATGGCCTGGCTGGTCAAAGAATAGGCGCCGGAAATCAAAGCTTGGCTGGCGATTATCGTCGCCGCCGTAGCTAAGACAACGACGCCCAAGAAGGCGCCAGACGGAACCAAGGCGTAGAAAATATTATTATTAATGATCGGGGCGCCGGACAAAAGCAGGGCGCCTTGGCCAAAATAATTGATGATAAGCGCCGGATAAACCAGGCCAGCCCAAGCCCAAGTGATCGCGCGCCGGTTAAAATGGCCCATATCAGCATAAAGCGCCTCGCAGCCGGTGATACATAGAGCCACGGAGCTCAGGACAAAAAAAGTGGCGAGAGAATGCTGGAGGATAAAATGATAGGCCGCGAGCGGATTCAAGGCCGCTAAGATCTGGGGGTGCCTGATGATCTGGGGCAGGCCGAGCCAAATCAAGGTTCCGAACCAAAGGATCATGATCGGACCGAATAAGCGGCCGACTTTGCCCGTTCCCTTTTTCTGGATAGCGAATAAAGCGATCAAGAGAGCGATCGTGATCGGCACGATATAGCGGGACAGATCCGGTGACAAAACGCCTAAGCCTTCGACAGCCGATAAGACGGAGATGGCCGGCGTAATCACCCCGTCGCCGTAAAGCAAGGTCGCCCCGATCAAGACGATGGCCGTAACGCTAAAGCCGAAAATCTTCTTAACCTTGCCCCGCCGCAATAGGGCTAATAAAGTAAAGATGCCGCCTTCGCCGCGGTTATCGGCACGCATGATCAAAAAAATATACTTGACCGTAACGACCACCATCAAAGTCCAAAAAATCAGGGATAGGACGCCTAGGACATTAACTGCGCTACGCTCGAGGGGGTGGAGGCCAAAAAAAGTTTCTTTCAGAGCGTATAGTGGGGATGTGCCAATATCGCCAAAAACGATGCCTAGGGCGCCGATAATCAAGGGCAGACGCAGACTCCCTTTAGTCTTAATTTTTCCATTATTCATAAGCTGCTAGTCTTAATGATATTCTAACAAAAAACGCCGGATTGGCGATTTTTGAATATATAAAAAAGAACCGCGCATTATTTTTGTCAACAAAATACAAAACCAGGATAATAGCTATTCCCCCTAGAAAATGCTATGCTCAGTACCCAATCAATAAATTTAAAAATATGAAAAATCGCCATGTTTTATATATCTTGATCGCTTTCAGCTTCTTGATTCCCTCCCTAGCTGACGCGCAATATTATCCCCTGGACGGACAGCCCTATTCTGATTATGGCTGGTATAACGCCCCCTCTATCACGATATCCGGACCGCCGGATATAGTTTTCCCGGTACAAGGCATCGTCAATTTTAGCGATGATTTCGGCGACGGGCGCAGCGGCGGGCGCGTCCATGAAGGTAATGATCTAATGGCTCCTAAGATGACGCCGATCGTTGCGGCCCGGGGCGGCCGGATCATTTCCGCTTCGCTTACCGAACCTAGCTACGGCTATATGATCTCTATTGCTGGCGACGATGGTTATAAATATAACTACCTCCATATCAACAATGACACGCCCGGAACTGACGATGGCCAAGGCGGACTGCTATATGCTTACGCGCCCGGAATCAACCAAGGCACAACCATTGTCCAAGGCCAGCACATCGCTTGGGTCGGTGATTCCGGCAACGCCGAAGAGACCAGCCCCCATCTCCATTTCGAAATCCGCCTGACGGACGGCAGCGCTATCAATCCATACCAATACCTAAATGCCGCTTTGAAAATCTATACTTACGACCCGACTACGGCCACGGCCGCCAGTCCGACCATCAATTCCGATAAGGGCCTGATCGTCAATCCGGCCACAACTCTCTATTGCACGCCCGGATCACTCATCCGGATACCCGCGCTCTCTTCGGTCTATTACTGCGGTTCAGATGGCAAACGCTATGTCTTCCCTAATGCCCAGACTTACGCGACTTGGTATAAAGATTTTTCTACGGTACAGACCATTACGCCCGAAGATATGGGCAAGATCCCTCTGGGCGGCAACGTGACCTATCGGCCGGGCATCAAATTAGTGAAGATCACGACCGACCCCCGGGTCTACGCCGTTGACCGAAACGGCACCCTCCGTCTGATGATCACGCCGGCGATCGCCGCTAAATATTACGGCGCGAATTGGGCGAAGCAGGTGGAAGATGTCCCTGATACTTTTTTTACCAACTACCAGATAGGCAAGTCGGTGACCAATTAAGATATCTTTTAATAGAAACTGTTTTTGTAAACAAAGTAAATAAAAATGACTGCCTTTAAAAACAGTCATCAAGTCTTAACAATGAGCTTACGCTAAAGCCAGTAAAATACAGAATAGTCCGAAGGTAATCACGGTCTCGCTTCGCCTGGCCTGCTTACGGAGGATAAGGCGCCAAGCGGTTAAAACGAATAAGGTTACAGCTATAGCGACCATAGTCTGCTGAAATATATTTCCGGTAAAGCGCAATAAAGAAATCATCATAACGCCGACAATAAGCAGTAGGCTGCCGGCGATCTGCAGGACTCTATCGGTTCCCAGCACCATCGGCAGGGTGACCCGACGGCCGTTATTGGCGATGATATCCTTGACATCCTTGATCATTTCCCGCGATAGATGGGCCAACATCGCTATGGCGAGCGCCCAAGGGACTATGGGGTGAGTCAAGTGCCCGGCTTGCCAACCGATGGCAACCGGCGTGGCGCAGACCAGACTCATGGTCAGATTTTTCGTTATCCAGTGCGAGGATAACTTAGCTGAATAGGCGGCTACCGCGATAGTATTGAAGAGAGCGATATACACGCATTGCTTCGGCAACCACTGCACCGCTATGACGATAGATAGGCTGAAGATGACAAGGCCGATGAGCATTATTACCTGCGGATCCTTGAATTGCAAACGCTCTGATTTACGCGCATACATCCAGTTTGCGCCGCCGTAATGATAGAAACTAGCGCCAATGGTGCCAAACGCGACGGTCAGGGCGGCGGCCAGTGACAACTGAAAATCCGCCCCGCAGGTTTGGGAAACTATCCAGGCGGCCAAACCGCCGGAAACAGGCAGGATCGGACGGAAAAGCTTATACGTTAAATACCACATGAGAGATTGCCTCCTCTTTATTTAGAAATAATAGATTTGAGTTTTAAAATAACTATTTAGATAACAAAGTAGTTTATCATATACTCACGAATCGTCAATACTTTATTCATACCCGGCTATCGCTTAGTAATTAGATTATTGTTGCGGCGGAATAATAAAAGTGACTGGTTCATTCCCGTCAACGCCGCTCTCTGGCTCATCTAACCGCTCCTCGTCGAACCAGCCGATGATAGAACTGTGTCCGGCCGATCGCTTCAGAACGCTCTGAGGACCGCCCCGATAAGTTACGGAAGCATTATCAAAAGTTTCCGCTTCTAACGCTTCCCGCGCCCATAAGTCGGCGCTAGAAAAGTCGCGCGCGGTGATTTTTACCAGGCCGGCAGATAGGTCATCCGCGAATAACTCGCTATGCCCTTTCAAGTCGGCCGTCAATGCAGCCACGCTCCCCGACAGGCGAGCCTCGCTAAAGACGCTCATGGTCAATTTAATCTTTTGCGCCGTCAGATCATCAGCAGCTAATTCCGCTGATCCGTCCATCTTCAAATCTAGGCTATCAGCCGTGCCGCTAAGCCTTAATTCGCTGCCCAGACCGCTCAGGCTGCCGTTCAGATTCTGTCCCTGCATTTCCAAACGGGCCTCGGCTGTTTCCCCTAAACTGATATAGATATCCTGATCAAAGCCTTTTAGCTCCGCCTCGGAACGATTGACGCCGACGAAAGAGTCTAGGCGCGGCATTACGATCTCGCCGCTAATCTTCTTATCGAAACAGAAAATGCAGATCCCTTTATTTTCCCGGCTGCGCTGCGTCACCTGCAGCTGTCCCTCTTCGATCTTAAACGATAGGCGAGCCAAGTCTTCCGGCCGGCCGGACAGATTGATCGCAAAATCATCCCCTTTGACAACCTTGATATCCTGGTAACCGCTCAGATATAATTTATTAAAATCTCGATAGGCAAAGCTTTGGCTGGTTGCCTGTTGGCGGTTGATCTCCTCGACCCGCGTCTTGACGAGCGGCACAAGATCGACCGCCGCTACGACGAAAACGGCGATAGCGGCCATCCAGATCCCGATCAGGATGCTGGAGGCGACTAGATTAAAAGAATTTTTTCGCCTGATCATCGTCAGGCCCAAAGAGGATAAGAAGATCAAGGGTAGGACGCAGATCGCATATAAAGAGATGACGCCGACATAATACCCGGGCTGGCTGGCAATCTCGGCTAAAGGCAAGTCAGAGACCAGATAAGGCGAATTGATATTGAAAACCATCAGAGCGGAAGCGATACTGAGGCCGAGGATGCTAAAGAGCGAGGCCGCCAGGAAGACTAAGCCTAAAAATATACTGATTGCCGGCAAAAGGAAGCGGCCGATATTTTTCAAAAACAGGAAGAGCGCCTCCACGACCCGGACGGGAAAACCCAAGATCTGGCGCACGGCATTATTCCGGCGCAGATGGCCGAGCGCGTCCCGGCCTTCGGCGCCGATAGTCTTAGACTTTTCCTTGACGGCCTGCTGGATTTCCGCCAGATTGACCGGCTTACCGCGCATCTCTAATTTCTGGGCGTTGGTCGCGGCTTTAGGCATCGCGATCCAAAAGATTAAATAAGCTAAGACGCCTAGGCCATTAGCGAAGACTAAGATGATAAAGATCAGGCGGACAAAAACCGGATCGATGCCAAAATAAGCGGCGATGCCGGAGGCGACGCCGGCGATAATGACGTCATCAGGATCGCGATACAGTCTTTTCTTGGAAAGCGGCGTTTCTGGCGCTGAACGGCTTGATTCTACGGCTGCCGGCTGGCTGGTTTCCTCCGACTCCGTAATCTCCGCCACCGTTCCCATGACCTTGATGACTTCCGCGACATCGGCCAACGTGATCGCCTGCTTGGCTGATTTCAATTTCTGACCGAATTTTTCAGCGATGCTCGACTCGATGTCAGCCAAAATCTCTTTCCCTTCTTCCGGCGCTTCATAATACTCCTTGATAGAATCCAGATAGGCCTGTAGTTTTTCATAAGCGTCTTCCTCCAAGCTGAAGACTAAGCCGTTCAGGGTGATGTTAATGCTTTTTTTCATATGAGCGATGGTCCTTTCCCTCCCGCATGCGGGGACAGGAATCGGAATGAGGAAAAAATTATTTAAACTTTTTAATCAATGAATTAACGGATTTATTGAGCGCCCGCCAAGTGAGCGTCAATTGCCGCAGGGTCTCGCGGCCTTTCGGAGTCAGGGAATAATATTTGCGCGGCGGTCCGCTTGGCGATTCTTCCCAATCATAGGAAAGCAAGCCGGAGTTCTTCAGGCGCGTCAAAAGAGGATAGACCGTACCTTCGACTACCAGGAGATCCTCTTCCCGCAGCTCGCTCAAGATATCCGAGCAATAGACCTTGCCCCGCGAAATGACGAGCAGGATACAGAATTCTAAGATCCCTTTGCGCATCTGCGCCTGAGTATTTTCCGTGTCGATTTGCTGTTGATTAGCCATACTTATCCACAATGAATAATAAACTATTTACATTATAGCACCTAATACTATGTAATACAAGGTAGCTGGCAAAAAATAAAAACGGCCCGCCGCGCGAGCCATTAATCAAAAATATTTAGCCCTCTCCTTAACTCTTCGTCCGGCTATAAACTAGGCGCCCGCCGATCAGGATAAAAAAGGCTAAAGAAAGGATGACGGTAATGATGACCGCCGGGTATTCCCCGTTGAAACCCGAGGCTGATAGATGTTTTATGAGTATGCCCGCATAAGCCCAAATAAAAACCAGGCTGTAAGCGAGATTCTTATCCTTGAGCATCAAGATGGCGCCCGAAGCGGCGCCCAGCAATAAGGCGAGCATAGTCCAAATCTGTCCGCCGAGACCCAGGCCGTTCCAACCCAGGCTAACTAGGAAAACCGTGAAATTAGCGATATTGGCGACCGTTATCCAGGCGAGATAAATGCTGAATGGCAAGACAAGCAGCGCCTTGCTAAGAGCAGTAAATCTTTCGTGCGACAGCATCCTTGTGATCTTAAGCAGACAAAAGAAAAGCGCTAAGATGATCAGGAACGACAGCCAGATCAGATCATAATGCCAGGCAAAGATCCAAGAGATGTTGAGCAAAGAGCTGATAATGAAATAGATATTGACGGACCGTAAGATCTTTCCTTTCCCCGCCCCGGGATCGCCCCGGAAAAACCCGAATTGATAGATCGTATAAGCGGCCAGCAGGATATAAATCAGGCCCCAGATAGAGAAAGTCAATCCAGCCGGAGCAAAGAGGTTCGGATAGGCGTCAGAGATCATGCCGGTATCCCGGCCGTTGATCGGCAGGATATTCGCCAGAGAGTTGACCGCGACCATAAGCAGGAAGAGCGCGGCGGCGAGAATCTTTAAAAACATAATATTATGGTTTAAGATGACTATCATCTGTATAGTCATTATACCATCTTCAGCTTTTTATTCCATCATCCTGCCCAAAGCGGTATAGACCACGATGCCGGAGGCGATCATGACGTTCAAAGACTTATTGATCCCGTACATCGGGATCTCAACCACCGCGTCGACGAGTTTCTGCGTCTTCTTAGACAGGCCATAAGTTTCGTTGCCTAAAACGAAAGCTAAAGGAGCGCGATAATCAAAGGCGCGATAATCGATCGAGCCGAGGCATTGCTCGATCGCCACGACCCGCAAGCCCTTGATCCGCCTCAGATCCTTAATCGCCTCAAGAACGGTCCGCCGATACTCCCAAGGCTGAAATTTATAGGTGCCGACCGAAGCTTTCTGGATCTTGCTGTCCGGCGGCGTGCTGGTGGCGCCGCAGAGATACAGCTTCTTAGCGCCGATGGCGTCAGCTAGCCGAAAGAAGCCGCCGATGTTATAAGTGTCCAGGACATCCTCTAAAACCAGATAGATATCCGTCCTTTTCAATTTCCGGCTCAGCTCCAGAGCCTGCGCGGGGTCTATCGTCCGCAATTTTTTTGAATCTAATCTTATATCCATTGTTTTAAAAATTATTTTAGCTCTGTCCGTTTCCCTAGCGGCTACCTGCCTAAAAGTCTCCGCCAGCTTTCCTAGTATACTATACTATATCCGGATCGCCAATCTCAATTAAAAAGCGGCGTTAAATGAACACCGCTTAAGTTCTTAGGCCATCAGTCGTTATTTACCGCCTGGCAGTCTATGATAAAATCTACTCCCCCCAGGAAGTAATTATTGAATACGGCCTTGATCCCCGGCCATATCTCTTCCCAGGTAAATCCTCCGTCTTTTTCCAGGCTGAAATCATATCTATCCTCGAAATCCATAATTAACGGCATTTTACTGTCGCCGATTGGGCTGCTTATGCCATCTAAGCATACCAAGGCTATCACCAGCGGCAAATGCAGACAAATTTCGGTCCTTAAACGAAAAATGAGAAAATCCGGGTTCGGACAAGTGCTGACTCTGACGACCTGCCTAACGAATTTCCAGCTATATTTACGGTATAAATGGCGGAATAAGAATTCTAATATAGGCGCCTCTAAATCACGGAAATCGCTGGCTGCCGACTTTACCACCGATAATTCATGGGTATTATTCCCATAGACATCGATTAATTCCTGGAAGGTGGCAAGCATTTCATCCTTTAAACTTGTGCCCAAGCCATGCGGCAGCGAGGCGGCAAAAACTAATTTGTCCTTACTTTTTTTCCCGTCTTGGAAGGCGTTGAGGATCCGGATTTTGAGCCGAAGATCGCGCGCGCTATGGAAAAGCCGGGCGTCTTCTTTATCGACCAGATATTCCGCGTCGGCAGCGTCAGCCCCGTTCTTAATCGCAGCCATTATTTTCTGCGCCAATGCGTGATTGAATTTATCTTGATCAGGATCGATATCGGGATCTGCCGCGGATTTTTCCGGGGCTAACTGGGGATCAACCTGATCAATATCTGATCCGACAATATTTTTTTTCTTACCCCCGAAAAAAGATTTGACGATTTTATTAAAACCGCCAATAAAATTCACGAAAAAATTAATTAAATTTTTCATTTTTTAATGTGCAGTTTATTGTCCCAGCACCATGGGGGACTATCTAGCGACCGTCGCCAGAGAACGGATTTTGTTGGCTACATGCCTTTCATGGTATTTTTCTTTACCACATAATTCCAGTCGTTAGGAATTAGGATAATTTATCACATATAGTAATATTTGTCAATTAAAGCCCCTCTTGTTTATTTATTTACTAGTGATATAATAAATATAAGCTATTATTAAACAATAAGTATATGATAGGTGAAAAATCTTTCGAAATGAATAAGACAAGTAAAGAACAGCTAGCCATGACGGCAAAAGGGCTAGCGGCTAGAATAGCCGCAGAATTCGACAGGTCGGGAGACTCAGTAAATTTCGATCAAAATGGCATTGGGAGTGAGATTGATTCTTTAGTTACAGAAATGAAAAACAAGGGTTTTGAAAATTTTGAAAATTTAGACATTAGCGCAGATGAAGCCAAAAATCTTAATTCTGCATATACTGCTTGGCTGTCTCTATAATTGCCATAGTTAATCTACAAAACATGATAAGATAAAAGAGGCTACTGATTATAGCCTCTTTTTTATAACTCGGCGTGATAAAGGAAGCACGAATCTATTTTATGACTACTCATAATAGAACATATATACCAAAATCAGATAAATAAATTATACGCTCGCACTCAATAAAAAAATAAAAAAAATTGTAAAAACTATATTCCAGCTTTATTTCTAAATAATCTTAAGGCCATAGCGGCGCCTGATGGGTTCTCGTGCGGAAAGCTGTGTCCCATATTGGTAATTAATAACAATGCTTTGCCTCCCCGTGACCGCAAATCTTCAACTCCTTTTTGAATCTCGGCCGCCGGGAATATTCTATCCTCGGAGCCAGCTAAAACCACAATTGGAACCCCATTCGTAGCTAACTTATCAAAGTCATGATTTTTAATAAAAACCGCCTGCACCCGTTCGTGAGGGACTTCTTCGGCCAGACCCAATTTACTTTTTAAATATCTCCAACCCCACTTAGCGACATTCCTAATATCACCTTTAGGATCAACATAAGCTTTGCCTAAAGAATATTCATACCCGCCCTGCTTAGCGTCGCCGATCATCTGACGATTTATTAAAAAAGTATCCTCTCCGACTTCCGAATAAGTTTTTGGCATTTGATATTCATTTTTGGGATCTATCTTCGCTCTCAGTTGATTAATAACAGCGACTTCTGTTTGATCCTCTCCGCCAGCTAAGCCCACTCCACCAATTGAGGTAAAAGCATTAACCTTGCCTAAATTGCGCTCAACTATTTTCTCGGCGATACTCGCTCCCTGAGTACTGCCCTCAGAGGATCCAACGACCTCAAATTCTATTTTAGCTTCTTCTCCTAGCCCCATCTTTTGTTTCATTGCTTGTAATGACTTCTCCAGTTGCTTGACGGCTTCTTCCGCCACCAAACCTTGTCCTCGTCCCTGTCCGCCATCGTCAATATAGGCCTCCTTATTCAAACCTTCAGCCTTTAAAACCACGAAAGATTCGGCATCACCCATTAGCATCGTACCGGCTAATTTTATTTCTAGAGGATAGTTACCAAAATTAGGCTTATCACATTCAAACATCCCCGGAACATATATGGTAATCCGCAAGGTATCTGGTTTGGCTCCGACTTCCCTAAGATCTTCGGGAGCATCCCAACGCGCGATAACCGTCCGGACCTTGGCTGAGCCAAACTCAGTCTCTACCATTTTTAAATTTTCCGGGTCAATCAAATAATTTTCCACGGCCTGACGCCTCTGCTCATAAATATTCCGCTCCTCAGAATATCCTTTCCTTCCAAACTTTTTTTTATCACTTTCAATAAATTTTTCGCCTTCAGCTTTACTTATCGAATTATCAGACGACGGGGTCGGCCATCCAAAAGACATAAATTTATAATTTTAGTTTATAAAACTAAAATAGCACATTTCATACTATTCTGTAAATTTTTAATAACCATAAACCGCTGACTAAATCCGGATGCTGGCTCTGATTACAAAAGAATAACGCCAAGATTGGCGTCATTGTCCTAAGCTCCCGGGGTCGGATTCGAAAACAAAATCGAGATTTTTATATATGATTTAATGTTAGCAAATTTTTACTAGCATTAGAGAATATTTTAACTTTTTTGATTAACCAGTTTTAGTCCGAAATATCACGATTTTACCACTTTTCAGTCACAATAGCGTCACAACTTTTTGTTTCGCTAGCAATACAAGAGGAGGTGGTAGAATCGTGTTTATTTTATAAATAGTTATTCAGCTTTCAATTTCGAATTTAGAGTCTCTTTAAGGGAAGCTCCATCGCTATTTTTCCACTCCAACGGACCGGAGGCAGATCTCCCAAATATTACTCCGCAGGCAGCGCTTGAGCTATCAAAAACATAATCATCGGTAAAAATAAGAACAGGCCCATGAGCAATAATTCGTTTCATGGCAATAAGCTCTTCTCTAAGTTTTTTGTAAGGATGCGTTTGAAAAGATGGAGTTTCTTCTAATGAAGCCGTAGATAATTTTAAAACTTTCATTTTTCCATCTTCCAAAAGATGCCCAGTAGCAATAACATTTGTTCCTTTTTTGCATGTAAAAACAGATGAGGCGTCCAGCACTTTTCCAGATATTAGTTCTGCTTGAACGAATATATCATACCCGAGTAACGGCATTATAATTCCTAAATTTTCATAAAACACCTCCAAACCGCTTATATCTTCTTTTGGAATAGTTGGCATGCTCGGTTTATTGATGTTCTTAAGATTGCATTTCCCAATTTTTATTAGGCGTTCAATACAAACGCTCTCAAGATACTGGATACCTGTCTTAGTTAGCGATCCATCCTGACTTACAAAAACAACAACATCCTGCCACCAATCTTTTTTATAATCATGATCTCTTATTCTCTCCTTAAAACCGTCAGCCTCCCCGACATATACAGCGAGCAACCCACCTTCATCAGAATTTCCTATTAAGAAATAAACACATGCTCCATTTTCTGTTTCTGGCAAGGAGATAATCTCACTTAAAGCATTGCGCGGACCACAAATGGCTTTACCGCTCCATTGATCAATTCTTATTTCCCTTATTCCTTTCGGAAGACCGGCAGCTAAATAAATTGTAATCTTTTTTCCTTGATGCATAAATTTTATTTTTTATGCTGAATAGTTTTTGGTTTTAAAAGTAATACTAGTTCTTCTGACTTTACCCTTGACTTTTTTTCATGATTATTTTTATTAAGCTTATTGTTGCCACCCAGAGTGCTAAATCTACCTGTAATAACATGCTCATGAATTCGGCTTTTATTTTTATCTAGATTAAAATATTTACTTGCTAATTCAATAACTTTATCTCCTGACAAGCCATTACTACATCTACCCTTGGGAAAAGTAAAAATAACCGTAGCTTCTTTTTTTGATAAATCTGACAAAAGCTGTTCTAGCGCTTTAAGAGATTGTCCTGCGTTGCTAAATTCTGATTGTGGACGTTCAGAAATAGCCGGATAACGCCCAATCCCTGTTATCTCTCCACAATAACCACGGGCGATTGTTTCAAGTACATGGTAAAAGCGACTATATTGTACGCCTGAATAAGGTGGGTCAAGAAGGACCAGATCTCCCTTTTTTAATTTTGATATAAGCTTTTTTGCATCAGAAACAACCGCTTTTCCTTTTATCTTGGCATATAAAATAGAGATCTCTTTTAGGGCAGTTTCACAAGATTTAAAAATATCTATGTGCCATGAAATTTCAATAAATTTTCCAGCTCCTTTTGTTGGCTGAAAAGGTTGCGCGGTGTGGCCAGGAGAAGCGGCGGCTCTCGAGGCAGCAATAATTATAGCAGCCAAACAAACATTTCTGTATTTAGTTTGTTTGGGTAATGTTTTTAAAAGATAGTCGAGTACCAGCGCTTGCTTTGGACTAAAATAGTGGCCGCCATAGGCATTCCAAATAGGACCGATTTGAGATGGAGATTCGCAAAGCTTTCTCGCTTTTTTTACTCTTAGTTTAATATCGTTATGATATTTTTTATCGATTTCATCAATTCTATTTAAAAATTTTGAAGAATTTAAGCCTTTTTTTGCTTCTTCTATCCAAATATTTTTTAAATATTCAACATCAAATATTTCAGTTCGTCCAATCACGGCTTTAGCTAGGACGACAGCATATTTTTGCAGATCACCAGCGATAATTTCTCCTTTAAAATTTTGATCTGTAGCCACAAAATTTATTATACCTCCAGAGCCACAAAATGGATCGATAAATCTATTTGCACGAGGAAGCTGCTCGCGGAGTAAATCCCCGAGCCCATTGTTTAACATAAAACGTTTTGAACCCATGTATTTCATATTCCTAGACCCCACAGAGATATTCGCTCACACTCACTTAATCTTAAAATTGGCTTAGAGATATCCATTACTAAATCGCTATAAGTATAATTTTTACTTTGTGATTTTTCCCAAACCATTATATCTTGAAGAGCTATATTAACATCATCCCAAAGATCTAAAAAATTAGATATAGCGCCAGCATTTTTAATTATTCCATTATCGACAGCATACGGTCCCCACCAAAATTCTAAATCTTTTTTTGTAAAACCGGCCTCCTTAAGTAACTTTGCGTTAATACCAGTAGAAATTCTTAATAAAAGTGTAGCTCTTGCGAGTACTTGTAAATGATGGCTTGGATCATCAACAGAAGTAAACTTACCCGCTTCCTCAATAATTTTTGAGTCATCTGGCTGTATGGCCCATGTAAGAAAATTAACCCATTCTTTTTGTACTGGCGCTGAGAAGTTGAGAGTTATAATTTTTTTTTCAATCCAAGCCCTATAATCATCTAGATTTGTCGACGTGTGAGGCTCTATACCATATACCGCCTTATACGCTTGTGACAAACTAGATCTTAAAAGATGTTTATCAATTTCATTAAATCTGGATGACGGGCTTGGCTCACACATACGCCAAAGTTCGCTAAAAAAAGCAAGCGAATGTGGGGCGGTTGTATTTGATTTTGGAAGTATTCTAGATGGTCTATAACTGGAATAATTTCGTAATATTTGGTCGTCACCGAATTGTTTAATATCAATGCCCCATAACCTCATCCACTTGCTACCAATTGGATGAATGTTATTGGCAACACCGAAAGCATCTAACCATTCAAAAAGAGTAATTGATCCAGGACAAATGATATTAGCCAATGTATCCGCTGATAATCTTCTATCTGTCCAATGTTCTAGGGCCATCCAAACAAATTGATGTGTCCTTCCTAGACTACGATTTTTTCTCTTGAGACTTGGAGTAAGATCAACAGCCCCATCTTTTACAATAACATGTCGGTTGTTAAAAACACCGATACCTTCAGATGCGAGTAAAGACATCGCTGCTCTTAGTTCAGCATAATAAGCAAGATGAATAGAGCTATTACCATCCCCCTTAATATGTAGACTAAGCGCTCGTCCAAGCAGACTCCAACCATCGCCACAATGGTTAAAAACAGATGCCGCGATATAATCCTTAATTTGTTTATCTTTTAAACTAGAACGTCGCGTAAGAAGATCTTTATAGGCATTCGTTTTATAATATTTAGCATAAATATTACCTGTTCCAATCCATTGCCCAGACAAAAAATGAGGACGAAGATTTTTAATCGCCTCTTTAATAGAGTCACGAGAAGCATTTCTTAGAGATTCTTTAAGCGGATTTATGGCCATTATGTTGTATATATATCAATTAGAGTCTTCCTCAAATCCAAGATTATTGAAAATTGTCTTTGCGTCGGCGGCTAAATCGCTATTTTTCATTAAATGTTTAAGCAATAATCGTCTAAACTCTCTGTAGCCGCTACCGCCGCGAAATGAAAGTTTAAGAGTTCTTTCGGAGTCTGTAAGTTTTTCCGCCCCAGAAGATCTCCAGTCAAAAGTTGTAAATGCTTTTGCAATTTTATTCACAAACAAAATAATATCTTTTTGTTTTTTAATTAAATCTTCAAGGGCCTCTGATACTCCAAACTCTTGACTAACTCGCCATTTTTTAAGCTGTAGCGTTTCCGCATTTAAAAATAATAGGTCATTTGAAATATTAAGAACAACTGAAATACCTTGATCATTATTTAAAAGTGTATGCGGCCCAGAAAATGCTGGATCACCTTTTATTTTACGTTTGTATTCAGTTGCTCTTATTTTTTTTGTCCATAGTGCCGACGTTTCTTTAGTAAATTTTTCTATGGAATTCCAAAGATAAATTAATAAAGCGGTCTGTTGACTACGATTCCAAGGTATAGTCATTTCATCGTGACCAGCCGGAGCCCCAAATAAACCCCCTATAGTTACCCCTCTACCTTCGGAAGTTTTAATATATGTTTTTAGTAATGCTCTTATCCAGGCTGCCTGAGTGACGGAAGCAATCCCGCTTTCTCCTAACATATTTATACGATGATACCAAGCACTCATTGGTTCAGACCATAGTGATTCTACTATTTCTTGAGCCCTTGCTTCTCGATAAACTTTATGTCCTTCAAATCTATCTAACCAATCTTCAGTGCGTAAAAGAGGATATAAATCAAAAGCAAGACTGGGATTAATTCTTTTTGGTTTTATATTTATAGTCCAAAATAAATATGCTTGCCAGCTCAAATCTAAACCATAAAAAGCAACAACCGGCAATTCATAATCTTCATCGATATTTTCATCAAAGGCCAGTAATCTATGTTGGCCATCAATAACTTCTAGGGGTAAAACCTGCTCAGAGATCCACTTCTTATTACTCTTTGACATTGGTATTTTAATTTCTACAAATTCATTATTATCATTATTATTTATAGTTATTAAATCCTTTGACGCAACACCTAACCCATTACGTCTGTCATCTTTTGTTAATATATTTACCACAATAGCAGTTGGCAACCAACCTGGTTTGCGGAGATCATTAAATCTAATATCTTCACGTTGAGATTTACTTAAATCTGACCATGGGTAACCATATTTAATATACTCAGCAATATTCCTAGAACGAGATTGCTCATGAGCTCGCTGTATTCCTAAATCGCGAGATCTTTTTACCCCATCTTTTACGTCTCTACGATTTACTCCAGACAAAGAGCGCAACTGTCTGGCAGATAATGAAAAAATGTAAAAACATTTTTCAGGTTCTCTGCGATGATTTTTTTTAGCAAAATCAACCGATTTCCAAACATCAAGCCATTGATTGACTTTTAAAGCCTTCACTACGGTTGCCTCATTTGATAGTGTTTGTTTTTTCATATAATTTAAGAATTCTTTTTGCTAATTTTATTTCGATCAACAAACCAATTAGAACTAATCCCTCGAAATAGGCATTGACATGCCCCTGATAACACTAAAAATATACTTAAAATATACCACCCAGGATCTCAAAAGTCAAAAAAATTAGATCAAAAATAAGCCTAAAAACTAAACGTAAATCTGCACGTGCATTTACGTTTATTTTAATATTGTAGAATTTTATTGGATTTTTATTAAAAAACTTAGACCAAACCTTTAGCCAAATTTTATCCAAACCTGTTTTGCTAACATCAAATAGAATACAGCTAATTCTTTGACCGTTCTTTCGACCGAAGATGGTCAAAGTTCGATTGTTTAATATTAGATTAAATAAGCTCGTTTTCTTACCCTAAATTTTACCCGTAACTTTCGGTAACTTTGATTTGCTAGGATTAGAAATAATAAGGCTAATTTCTTGACCTAAATCTTTACGTAGATTTTGGTCAAGCCCAATCGGTTAGATTATTAATAGTTTATTCCGGCACGCGCTTTTTTTCTTTTTTTCGGCGAGCTCTGCTAGCGAGCCGAAAAAAGAAAAACGCGATCGGATAAACATTAGACCTAACGCTTGGCTAAGCAAGGTCTAATCCTAATTTAATAATATATACATCATTAACTTGATTATATGCACACTTAAGAACCAAAGTGTCTATTTTCAAGATAATTCCTAAAATAGACAGCAATTAAGAGCCTGTGATAAAGTAATAATAATTGACGCGAACCCCCGCGCTCTTGTATTGCTCCTTAAAAATTTAAGTAAATTATTTATGAGTGCAATCAAGCGTGCAAATAAATGGTGGGTGGACTTCAGCTTTAAGGCGCGAAGATACCGCCTACCGAGTCCAACCAATACTCGATCCGGGGCTCAATTTTATGAAGCGGTTTTAAGGCAACGGCTAACCAGGGGCGAAGATTTATTTCCGAAAGAAAAAAGGAAATGTTTAACCCTCAAAGAATTTTCCGAAAAATGGGTTAAGTCGTATGTCGAAGTTAATAATAAGCCCTCGGAAATTAAGAATAAAAAGACTTATCTAAGATCATGCCTCTTGCCGTTCTTCGGCAAAAAAAGATTAGACGAGATTTCTAGCCTCGATATTGAAGAGTTTAAAGCTCTGCAATTAAAAAGGTTAAAGCCTAAAACTATTAACGGCCAAATGGGAACTTTAGCGAAATGTCTTAAAACGGCTGTCGAATGGGGCGAACTAGATAAAGTGCCAATAATTCGACCTCTGCGCTCTGACCCGGAAGAGTTTGATTACTTAAACGAGGAAGAGGCTAATCGCTTACTGGCGACCGCTTCCGAGCCTTATAAGACAGCGATTCTCTTGGCTCTACATACCGGAATGCGTATCGGCGAACTCATGGCCTTAAATTGGGAAAAGATTGATTTCCTTAAAAAGCAAGTTATAGTCAAAGACAATTTCTCGGTCGGAGTTTTAGGCTCGACTAAAGGCAATAAGATTAGATATATTCCCATGACGCAAGACCTGTATAATCACCTAATCGCTTTATCGCCGAAAGAGGGTTTTGTTTTGAAAGGCCCGGACGGATTAAGATTTCGACCGGAATGCTCTCGGACAAATATTCACATGATTTGTGATAAGGCAAAATTACGCCAAATCGGTTGGCATAAGCTCAGACATACCTTTGCCTCCCGATTAGCCGAGAAAGGGGTCTCTATGACCGCTATAAAAGAGTTAATGGGTCACTCGGACATTAGAACGACTATGCGTTATGCGCATTTAGGACAACACACTTTAAGAGACGCAATAAAAGTGTTAGAAACGCCACAAGTTATAAACTTACGGCACAATAGCGTCACAATCGAGAATTTGGGGGTTCAAAATTCCGATTGGTCAAAACGAGAAATACGCCCGTGAACAAAAGAAAAAACGAGATTTTACTCTCGTCTTTTCTATGCTCCCGGGGTCGGATTCGAACCGACGACCAATTGGTTAACAGCCAACTGCGCTACCGCTGCGCTACCCGGGAATATTAAATTGTCTCTTGAGCGCCCAACGGCGCTCTCTAAAAAACAAAATATTTCAACGAAATATTTACTAATATGATAGCAAATCACCCTATTATGTCAATAACTGCCCTCCGTCCCTTAGTTCTTCCTATATAATCAGCTATTTACCGACCCTCCGGACTGTCCCGGCTCCGGCATCGACCATGATCAGTTCATTATCTTTAAAGACCTTAGTCGCAGTCCTGGTCGCTATCAGGCAGGGTTTCTTCATCTCCCTGGCGACTATCGCCGCATGGCAGATAACGCCACCCTCATCCGTCACTATCGCTGCCGCCTTCTTCATAGCCAGTAACATCTCAGGCGTAGTCATCGGGGAAATAATGATGTCTCCGCGCCTGACTTTGAAAGAATCCCGAACAGAAAATACTAATTTGGCCCGACCCTTAGCCTGTCCTGGCATCGCCGTACGGCCAAGCAATCCGCCTTTTATTCTTTCCGGTTCATCTTTAGCTAGGATATAGCCGCGGCTCCGAGCATAAGCAGCTAGGCTCTGGATCTTATGGTAACCGTCCGGCGCTGAGATGAATTTCTGGAAACGGCGGCGGCACTCGGCTAATGTCGGTGGCTTATCAAGATCTTCAAGGCGCAAAACATTCACATAAGATTTCAAATGCGGGAAGAGACGGTGCAAAGTTGCCATCATTACTCGATTATTATAAGCAAAGAAATGGTCCTCGCTCCTCAGACGCAGGGCGACTGCCTTAACTCTACCTTTTACACGTTCCTCCGGACCCATGAAAGCAATAAACAGATCGCCGATTACTAAGCTCCTGACCTCGGCTAAATATTGATTAAAAGTATTTAAATTTTCCAGATAGCCGCGGCGCCAGACAGATTGCAAGTCTTTGAGCCCCGCCTGATATCTCTTTAATAAAGCAAGGGCCTGCTGCGGCTCTTGTCGGCAAAAATCTACTAATCCTGATTTGATCTGTCGGATAGTTATTCGGTCCTCCCAGATTTCAATGACGCCGTTATTTACAAAATCAACTCCTACTGGCTGCCTAATATTGATACCTAATCTCCTGACGCCCTGGCTCAGACTCTCCAGCCAGAATTGTTGGATAATGAGAGAGGTATCTCGGGTATAATGTTTGGAAAAGACTACCGTCGGCTTCATATTAGTAATCCCTCAATTTCTCCAAACCCTTGAACTTCCGTATCTTCTCCAAGGCCTTGGACTCGATCTGGCGGATACGCTCGCGGGTGACCTCGAATTCCTGGCCGACTTCTTCTAAGGTATGGGCGACGCCATCTACCAGCCCGAAGCGCATCTCCAGAATCTTCTGTTCGCGCGGCGAGAGCTGGGCGACGATATTCTTCACATAATCTCTCAGGAGCTGCAGGGCGGCAGCGCGATCCGGCGTCACGTTCTTCACATCCTCGATAAAGTCTTCCAGGGTAGAGTCTTCGCCGTCATCGCCGATCGTCGTCTCTAAAGAAATCGTGTCCTGGGAAATCTTCATGATATAGCGGACCTTTTCTAAGGGCTCGCCCATCTCTGAGGCGATCTCTTCGGCTAAAGGCTCGCGGCCCAACTCTTGGATCAGATTGCGCTGGACCTGCTGGAATTTATTGATATTTTCCACCATATGGACCGGAATACGGATAGTCCGCGACTGGTCGGCTAAAGCGCGGGTGATCGCCTGGCGGATCCACCAGGTCGCGTAGGTAGAGAACTTAAAGCCTTTGCGGTATTCGAACTTCTCAACGGCCCGGAACAAGCCGATATTCCCTTCCTGGATCAGGTCTAAGAGACTCATGCCTTTGGCGCCGGCGAATTTCTTAGCGATCGAAACGACTAGGCGCAGATTAGCTTCAATAATCCGCCGCTCCGCCTCCTTGTCGCCCTTCTCTTTGCGCTTGGCAAGCTCGACTTCTTCATCGCCGCTTAAAAGCGGCACCTTGCCGATCTCTTTCAGATACATCTGAATGGAGTCGGCGCTCAGTTTCGACAGGTCGATGTTCAGAGCGTTCTGATGCGCGAGGGCCTTGCCGGTCAGGGGCGGCTCCTGCGCTTTCTTCTCCGCCGTATCCAAGATCCGGCCGGAGTCTTCCATGATCCGGACGCCGCTCTTCTGGAGATCGCCCAAAAAGACATCAAATTCATAGACATATTCTTCCACTTCCGGGAAAAGGTATAAGAGCTCGGTTTCGGTCACGAAACCGCGCAACCTTCCCTTATCGATCAGTTTCCTGATCTGCTCCTCGGTCGGTTTGACGGCCTGGCGCTCTTCGCGCGCGCGCGCGATCTTCACGCCGCGGATCAGATGGGTCTTATTCTTCTGGCTATTCTTCCGCTTGCCCTTAGCTGTTTTACTGCCCTGGCTCTTTTTTGGACGGCTCGAAGCAACCGCTTTGGCCGGACGCGCCGCGCTATGCTTCTTAATTTTTTTTAAAAATTTTTTTGCCATAAGATTATAGGACCATTAAGTCTTTCAATTCATTCATCAGCCGATCAATCTCGGCTGTCTGACCTGTCTTTTCCGCCGCGGCGATAGCGCGCTGGATCTTCTGGATCCGGGCTTTGCGGCCGTATTTCTTCAGCTCACTGATGATCCCGACGATTTCCGCCTTGATCTGCGGCTGCTCAAAATTATAAAAATCCTTTTCGCCTAAAAGGATCAGCTTATCCAATAATTTTTCGTCGCCGCCTCCCTGCTCGGCCAGATACGCCCGGAAATTCTCATAATCTAAGGCGGCAGTCTTATTATAATAGATTATGAAACCCTTGTAAAACCTGGCGAAATCAGCGGGAAGATATTCTGGCTCCAGGTTGCTGACACTATAATTTATAAATTCCGGAAATTTGACGAGGAGAGCTAAGAGGAGCTCGGCTAGCTTATCTTCGCGGCTGCTTTCCGGCGCTTGATCCAAAATTTTCTCGGCCGGAGCCGCTTCCTTGCCCTTTAATACGCCGTGCTTGCTCTGCCACTTCAAGAATTCTTCCCGGATATCAGCTTCAAAGAAGCTTAAATCCTCGCTGATCTTCTTCAGCCAATAGCCCTGCTCGCTCTTATTGGCTACCAGGTTGATCATCGCGAACATCTGATCGCGGACGGAACGCTTATTATCCAGTACTTCTAGGTCCAGGCCCGCGCTGATCTTGGTAAAATAATAATCTAACATCGGCTTAGCTTGCGCTACGGCCGCCCGGAAATCGTCCGGATCGTTACGCAGGCATTCATCCGGATCCTTGCCGGAACCTAGGACGATTATTTTTAGGTTCATCTCTTGCGCCAGGACTTCCTTGATACCCCGATCCGCGGCTAATTGACCGGCCGCGTCCATATCGAAGAGCAAGGCGACATTATTGGTAAAACGCTTGATGAGCGCTACCTGTTCGGTCGTGAGCGCCGTGCCGGAAGAAGCCACGACATTCTTAAAATCATGCTGATGGCAGGCAATAGCGTCCATCTGGCCCTCCACGACAATCGCTAGATCCGCCTCGCGGATAGCGGCTTTCGCCTTATTCAGGGCGAAGAGCGCGCGGCTCTTGTCATAAACTTTGGTCTGAGGGCTGTTGATGTATTTACCCATCTTCTCGGTCTTCTCTTTGGCCGGGTTAACGCGGGCGGTAAAAGCAATGATATTATTATTGGCGTCCCAGATCGGAAACATGATCCGATCGCGAAAACGGTCATAATAGCCGCGGCCGCCCTCTTTCTTGATAATTAGTCCGGCGGCAAAAATTTCCTCATCCGTATATTTCTTGCCGCTTAAAGGCCGGGCTTTCAAGAATTGATATAAATTATCCCAGGCATCCGGACTATAGCCCAGCTGCCAATCATTGATGATTTCCGTTGTCAGGCCGCGCTGAGCCAGATAGGCGCGGGCGGCTTGCCCGGTCGGCGTCCCCAGGAGATGGGCATAATATTTGCCGGCCAGTTCCAGGATATCCAAAAGGCGGTTGCGTTCGGAATAATCCTGCTGGTTCTCATGCTTCAAGACAACGCCGGCTTTCGGCGCCAAGAGGCGCAAAGCTTCCATAAAACCCAAAGCTTCTTTTTCCATCACGAAAGCGAAAACGTCGCCGCCGCGGCCGCAGCCGAAACAATGCCAAATCTGCTTTTCCGGCGAAATGACAAAAGACGCCGTCTTTTCGTTATGGAAAGGACAAAGCGCCTGAAAATTCGCGCCAACCGCCTTGACCGGCACATATTCGCGGATCACCTCCACGATATCCAGCTTAGATTTTATCTCTTCTGCTTGGCCCATATTAGGGGTTAAAGATATCAGATATTAAGAATTTTTTCAAGCGCGCTATTTCCGCTTCGACGACCGCTCCGTCATATTCAGCGTTATGGCGGCTGACGCCCTGGTAGCCCGGGCGCTTCTGGTCAAGGTGCAGATTAAAAGTGACGAGCTCTCCGTCCGCCTGAGTCTCGCTCGTAAAATAAATATGGAAGCGCGGATAAAAATCACGGCTCAGCCGGCGGGCGAAACTGATCTGGCCAGCCTCCCGATCCGGCACCAAGCCATAACCGGCCCGCCGCAGCCACATCTCCGGCGCTTCGCCTAATTGTCTTTTATTGACTGTCAGTTTCATGGTGACCGATCTTAAAAATAATGAATTTATAGACTACGAAATTCAAGATCGCCAAAGATAGGTTTACGATAATCTGCGATAAGATATACCAGATAGCGTACTTATTGACTAAGATATGCATCAGGAGCCCGTTCAGATAGAGCCCGAGCGCGGCATTGAGGATGTACAGGAATAATTGGTGGAAGGCCTTGCTTTGCGAATAATTACGGAAAGTCCAGAACTTCTGCAGGGTGAAGCTAACTAGAAAAGCGAGGATGAAAGCTAGGCTGGTCGACCAGACGATGTCTAAACCGAAGAGGCCATGGAAAAAAAACAAGAGGAGCAGATCCGTGCCGCCGGAAAAGCAACCCGCGACGATAAATTTTATTACCGACTTGTAACGGTTAAATATTGAAAAAATTCTTGGAAAATTAGCGGAAAAATAGGAACGAAACTGATTATAGAATTGGCGGATATAAGACATAGCCGAGATTAAGATTAATGATATTTACCTCTTCCAATTATAGCTATTAAAGGCCCAATTAGCCAGACTCTTAATTTCCCGGAAGCGCTCGTTCTTGCCGCGCGCGTTCAGGATGACCGCGATTGCTTCCCGGCCGCCCTGATCCCGCAAACGGCCGACAAAACAGTAACCCGCTTTTTCCGTATAGCCGGTCTTGCCGCCCAAGACCTCAAGCGTCTCCGGCGCCGGATCAAATAATAAATAATCAGTGGACTCGATATATTTTTCTCGGCCGTCTAAAGTCGTGAAACGATAGGCGCTCCTCGTCGTCGCCTCGCTGATCTCCGGAATACCAAGTGCCGCTTGGGCCAGGAAAGCGACTTCGCGCGCCGTAGAAACATTCCGGTCGCTCAGTCCGATCGGATCGGCGAAATTCGTCCGGGCTAAGCCCAGGCGCCGCGCTTCAGCATTCATCCGCGCGACAAAATCCGCTTCGCTCAAGCCGCTCGCGTGGACCAAGGCGATCGTCGCGCCGTTGTCAGAGGCGACCAGACTGGTATAAAACAAATCCTTGATCGTTAGCTGCTCGCCCCGGAATAGGTGCCAGCGCCCGCCTTCAATCTCATCCGCCGGCGTGATCTTATAAACCTGATCCCAGCCTGGATTATTCTCCAGGAAGACCAGGGCGGTCATGAGCTTGGTAATGCTGGCGATCGGCTGGACTTCATCGGCGTTGCGAGCGAAGAGAAAAAAACGGCCACTAGCCGCCAAAACCGCACCGCGCGGCGCGTCCAATTCTAGGCGCGGCGCCTCCGGCTTCAAAGCGATCAAATTAAAATCCGGATTAAGGCGGGCTGCCGGACTGCTCCCTCCCAACAAAAAAATGAAGATTAGATTGATTATAATATTCCAAAACATGTGGACAGGATTACTCGTTCTGCGAGTCAGCCAGGCTGGCCGCAATCGTTTCGACCTGATTTAATCTTTCGTAATCCGGCAGGTCGGACACTTTGCTCAAACCTAAGAAACGGATAAAATCATGGGTCACCGTATAAAAATATTCATTCTTGCTCTTCTCGAATCTTTCCTCGATCAAGCCGCGCAGGAGTAAATTGCGGATAATAAGTGCGCAATTGACTCCCCGGATCCGATCGAGCTCTAGCTTAGCGATCGGCCCACGGTAAGCGATAATAGTTAAAGCTTCCAGGCTGGGCTGGGATAATTCCCCGCTCGTCTCATCCTTTAAGAATTCCTTGATCAAACCGGAATTATCGCCCGTAGTCGCGAGCTGATACTGATTATTATTTTTCACCAAAGTCAGGCCGCGTCCGCCCGCCTGGCAATCCTGAGCCAATTCCGCCAGAGCTTCCTCTACTTCTTTAGCCTTGGTTTTCGTCAAACCAGCCAGATCCTTGGCCGCGAGCGGCTTTAGGGAAACGAATAATAATGATTCTAATTGTGATTTTAGAGACATATGATTGATTTAATCTATCTGCCGGCTGATCCGGATTTCGCTAAAGAGCTCATCCTGTTCAAAGCATAATTCTTTCTGTTTAGCTAGTTCTAGGACGGCCAAAAAGCTGACAATGACCTCCGTTTTCGTAGCCGCGCTAGCCAGGAGGCGGGAAAAATTAACCTTGATCTTATCGACGAGCAATTGCTTGATCGCCGCGATCCGGTCCTCGATATTTATTTTCGGTTCCAAGGTCGCTTCCGGCAAGACCTCTTCCCGCTGCTTCTCTAGGCGGGCCAGGAGCAATAAGAATTTCTCATGCAAGAGGATAGGCGTCAATTTAGCAGGGGGTGAAAAGACCGGTAGATTGAATTGGCCGCGCCGGCTCTTGGCGCCGGCAAAGGGCGGTAGATACAGCCAGCGCCCCTCGCCGATCAAGGCTTTGACCGTCTGGCTGGCCGCCACGAATTCCTTATACATCCTGAGTTGCCGTTCCAGGTCATTGATTTCCTCCTCTTCTTCACCGGAATACAGATAGGGTAATAAAGCCTTGGATTTTATAAACAAGAGCTTGGCGGCGATCACTAAAAAATCTGCCAGCTCTTCCGGATTGATATCCTGGGCGGCCCGGATATAGGCGACATACTCGTCCGCGATCTTCGCCAGAGAAACTTCGGTAATATCCAGCTCTTCGCTCTCGATCAAGCTCAAGAGCAGGCCGAGCGGCCCGGAAAATTTTTCGGTCGTGACCTCTATCATAATTGCTTTAACGACGCCTCTGGCAAGACATAAAGATTGCCGCGCAGACATTGATAGCCAGCTCGATGGCTCTTGTCGCCCGGGTAAGAGACCTTCATCTGTCCGCTGCCATCTTCGGCGCTATCTAGGCGGAAAGTGGCGCAGAGGTCAAAATCCTGAGCGCCTACTAACTGATAGACGATCGGGGACTTAGTTTCCGGATCGAACAGTGATTCGCTGTCCAGGTAGACATTGGCATCGCTAGCCAGGATTTCCAGCGTGTCCGGCAATTTCTTATGGCGTTCATAGTAGCTGTTGACGGCCACTTCCAGATTAGAGATATTGTTGACCAAAGACTGGTCCAAGCGGCGGGCGCGAGCAGTGGCCGGCGACTCCACGAAGAACCAGGCGGCGATAAAAGCGGCTAAGACCAGGGCTAAAGAGGCCCAGAAGTAGATCTTCACGACAGTGTCTTTCTGCTCAGGGTTCTCCCGCTTAATGTCATAAAAATAATAAGAAAAGACCACGGCGGCGATCACGAAGATCGTCAGCGCTTTCAGAGCGAAGCGGCTAGTGAGTTCCCCGTCTAAGAAAGCGTTGATCGCGCTGATGAATACCCCGAGGACCACCAAAGAGGAAACGAAAAGGATGAAATAAGTCAGCCAGCGGCGGATAGCGGAATCCTTATCTAATTCGCCGCCACGCAGCCCCTTCAGAATCAGCGCGGAAATAGCGAAAAAGATCGGCGCGGCGATGAATAAGGCGGAAATAGCAAACTTCAATTGGCCATCGTTGCCGCTGTAACTGTTCAAGACATCGGCCACGGTCTGATTGATGATGTGGAAAGAGATCATCCCGACCGCTTGGGCCGTGAAAATCAGAGCCACGAGCGACAGGAGATAATAAAAAGCATACTTGGCGTTTTGTTTATTAGGCATATGGTTATTGTCTTCGCGGATCGCTAAGATCAAAGCTATGACCAGAAACGCCGCGATAGATATAAAAGCGAGAAAGAACAGGCTCATAAATTAAATATACTAAGATTAAAATTCCGCGTTCTTCGGCGTCCGCGGGAACGGGATCACGTCACGAATGTTCGCCATACCGGTCAGATACATGATCAGGCGCTCAAAGCCTAAGCCGAAACCGGCATGTTTGACCGAACCGTATTTACGCAAATCCAGATACCAGGCGTAATCTTCCTTTTTCAGGCCCATCTCACCCATCCGTTTCTCCAGATATTCCAAACGTTCTTCCCTTTGGCTGCCGCCGATGATCTCGCCGATGCCAGGCACGAGCAGATCCATCGCCGCGACCGTCTTCCCGTCTTCGTTCAAGCGCATATAGAAAGCCTTGATATCCTTCGGGTAATCGGTGACGAAGACCGGTTTCTGGTAGACTTTATCGGTCAGATACCTTTCGTGTTCCGTCTGCAGATCGATCCCCCATTTGACCGGAAAGACAAATTTTTCGCCAGACTTTTCTAATATTTCGATCGCGGCCGTATAAGTAACGCGTCCGAATTCAGAGTTCAAGATATTATTCAAGCGCTCCGCGATGCCCGGATCAATGAATTTATTGAAGAATTCCATCTCTTCCGGCAATTCTTTCAGGATATGAGCGATCAGATACTTCAGCATCTTCTCGGCTAGCATCATATCATCATTCAGGTCGGCAAAAGCCATTTCCGGCTCCATCATCCAGAATTCCGAGGCGTGCCTGGTCGTATTGGAATTTTCCGCCCGGAAAGTCGGACCGAAAGTATAAACCTTATTCAATCCCATCACCAGAGCCTCGGCATTGAGCTGGCCGCTCACGGTCAAGCCCGCTTTTTTCCCGAAGAAATCAGCGGCATAATCCGTCTCCCCTTTTTCATCCCGGGCCGGCTTCTTGAGGTCTAAGGTCGTCACCTGAAACATCTCACCGGCGCCTTCGCAGTCGCTCGTGGAAATTATCGGGGTCTGGATATAGCTGAAGCCTTCTTCTTGGAAAAATTTATGGATCGCGAAGCTCAGGACGGAGCGCAGGCGGAAAACCGCGGAAAAAGTATTGCTGCGGCCGCGCAGGTGGGCGATCGTGCGCAAGAATTCAAAGCTGTGCTTCTTCTTCTGGAGCGGATAGTCGGCTGGCGCCAGGTTGATGATCGTAATCTTGGTCGCTTTGAGCTCGAAGGCCTGGCCGGCGGCCGGAGATTCTACTAATGTCCCCTCTATTTCCAGTGAAGAACCGACGCTGATATGCTCTATTTCGGAAAAATTCGCCAGGTCAGAGGCGAAAACGACCTGCAAGCCCTTGAAAAAAGAGCCGTCGTTGATCTCGATGAAACCAAAATCCTTAGAACTGCGCGCGGTGCGCACCCAGCCGGCGACCATAATCTCTTTATTTAAATATTCCGCGGTAGAACGATATAATGATTTAATTAAGATGATAGGCATAATAAAATGGCGTTAATTTGCTCGGCTAGACAGGCTAGTTTCGGCGCGCCTTATTCCTTCCGGGGCGCGATCCTTACGGCGTCAGCCGTTTCACATCTCGCGGCAAGAAACAGGCCTCTTTGACGCTGCTTAAGTCCAGCATCTTCATGATAATACGCGCCGGGCCGATTCCCGCGCCGCCATGGCTCGGGCAGCCATAGCGGAAAAAATTCAAATAATCTTTCAATTCTTCCAAACTCATTCCCTTTTCGATCGCCTGTTTCTCTAGAACTTCCACGCGGTGCTCGCGTTGCGACCCGGTCGTTATTTCTAAGCCACGATATAAGAGATCGAAACTCTTGGTCAGATTCGGCTGATCAGCATGACGCATATGGTAGAAAGGGCGGGCCTCGATCGGATAATCGGTCACGAAGACGAAATCATGCCCGGTTTCCCGCTTGATGATCTCACCGAGCTCCTTCTCTTCTTCGGTCGAAAAATCAAATTCTTTCTCGCCGGTCACGCCGGCCGCTTTCAATTTTTCTTTCGCTTCGGCGAGCGTGATCTTCGGGAAAGGCTTCGTCGGCACGGCTAAATCGAGCCCTAAGTCTTCTTTGACTTTCTTGAATCCCGAAATCAGAAGATCCTCTTCGATCGCCATCACGTCTAAATGAGAATCAGGATAAGAAACCTCAAAATCCCAGCCGGTGAACTCCGTCACGTGCCGGGTCGTAAAAGATAATTCGGCGCGGAAGACCGGCCCGACCATAAAAACTTTTTCCAAACCGGAAGCCATCGCCATCTGCTTGTAGAATTGCGGCGACTGTGATAAATAAGCTTTCTTTTCAAAATATTTTACTTCAAAAACCTCGGAACCGGTTTCCGAAGAAGTGCTCATCAGGCAAGGAGTATAGACCTGGATGAAATTTTGCCGGGAAAAATACTCGCGGAAGCCCTCCTCTAATTTAGTCCAAGTTTTGAAGATCATCTGGTTCTTCTCCTGCCGCAGATCCAGCCAGCGCCAATCAAGGCGATTATCCAAACTAGCTTCATTATCGCCCTTGAGCAAGACCGGGATCGGCAGATTTTCGTCAGCTAAAGAAACGACCTGGAGCGCGCTAGCCGCTAATTCAAAATCCGGCGTCGGATTGGGGTCATTCTTCTTGGGCGGCCTGGTCTGCAAAAGACCGGTAACTTCGATTACGCTTTCCAACCGTAATTTCTCAGCCCTAGCATAAACTTCATTATCGCCGGCAAAGACGACTTGCATCGCGCCCGACAAATCGCACAGATCGACGAAGGCCACTCCCTTATGAGCTCGGATATTGCGCACCCAGCCGGCGACTGTGACCTGGCCAGCCCCCTGTTTTTTAGCTTCTGAGATTGATACTCTTGACATAAAATAAAAAATATTTCAAACTCTTCTAAAATTTGAAGAAAAATTAAGCTTTTGTTCTCTAAAATATTAACTTATTTTAGGGATTTAAGCAAGAAAAAAAACTAAAAACCCGGGCTGATTTAAAGCCCGGGCCACTGATCAAAAGCAAATTTACTTTTTCAGATATTTTTCCAGAGATTGATTAATCAGCGCCGGATCAAGATTGGATGAGCCTATCATCTCCCCTCTATCATTAACATAGTAACCAGCATCCGCTGTCCAGGCGATAGAATAAGTCCCGGCATTCTTAGCATAAGTTTCTCGAGCTTTTTTATGCATGATCCGATCCGTCTTGGCATTTGACCAGCGTACCGGATCACCCAAGATTAACATGATATTCGGCCGACCCAAGGCGCTGGCATAATGACCTAGGCCCGTATCGGGAGTCACCGTGACATCAGCCATAGACATCATGGCGTTCAAGCGCGAGGTCGGCTCAGCCACGACGTCAAAGCGGCCGCTCTTTTGACTGGTGATCTTATTTATCATCGGACTATATCTGGCCCACCGTTCTGGATTAGGATCTTGCAAGAATAGGATGTGCGCTTTCGGATATTTCTGGATAGTATCATCGATAACTTTCTCCCATTTTTCCGGCTCATATTCTTTGGGCTGAACGGATGACCCGGCCGAAATGACTACTATCTGCTCGTCTGGCTTGATCTTATATTTATCTTTCAGTTCAGTCGAAACTTTATCGAAATCCTTGTTTTTTCCCAGGTAATGGTCCATCTTATTGATATCCCCGAACAGTTTCTGGCCGAACATATTTTCAAAATTTCTCATGATCCGGGCGGGAATAGCATCATATTTTTCCAAGAAGCCGGCTCTTTTCGGCACCTCCTCTTTAGTCCAGCTATCCCAGGCTACAGACATGACGCGGGAAAGATCTTTATTATCGCCGTCCTGTAAATTCAGCGAGGCATAGTCTTTAAAGTCTTTATGAGCATTGATGACAAACTTTTCCTGTTTGTCATTGGCGAAAGCCGAACCCATTTCTTCATAGTTGATCAATTCTACATCCTTAGGAAATTGGTCTTTCATGCATTTGAAAAGATCCATGCCCATCGGACTGGTCACCAACTTGATCGGCTTATTCATCTTATTGAGTTCCAAATACTTCTGGACAGCCAGTAGAGCTGGGATGGTCAATACCGCGTCGCCAATCGGCGTATCCAAGATGATAACTACCTCTTGCGCCCGTTCCAAGCCCTTGACTAAAGGAGCGTTCTGATAGAATTCGGGACTGAAGGGCTTGTCTCCCACCTTAGCTTCACTCATCAAGACATTGTCGATCTGATGATAAAGCCGGGTGATCTGCTGACCGATATATTCATTGAGGCTCAAGGGGCTGCCGCTATGGCGCTGCTTGTTGAAATGATCCCAATCTTTATTGATCTTGGCTTTTACCTTGTCACTCTGCTGATCATAATTCTGGAGTACGGCTAATTGATCAAAAATAAAAGAATATTTCTGGCGCTTTTCGGCTGCCGCTGCCTCTTTTCCTTCTTCGCTGCTCTTATCTTTATAGCCCTGTAAATCGATCACGTCCGTTTTATTCTGATTGCCCGGATTATAGGCGTCTTCTCTATCTAAGGTAATACGCAAGCCCTTCCGTTTAGATTTGGCGTCGTTCTTGAGGATGGCGCTATTATCTTCCCTGTCCAGGGTAACGTTTAATCCTCTGGCTTTAAGTTTGGCGTTGTCTTCAGCATCGGAATCCTGATTATCTTCTGCTATATTAACCCCCGACTCTGAGTCCGGCTTCGTGGCCTGAGCCGACTCCGGCGTCAAGCCGAATCGCGCCGCTAATAGATTGGCGTTACCCGACGACGCCCGATAACGATTAAGATCGACATAATCTTCTTTTTGCTTGCCTCCATAATAACGGTCGTAATAAGAGCTGGGCATCAGAGTCGGGACCGGCGGCACTCCTGGTTTTGTTTTCTTCTTTACCGGCTCCAAAGGCTTCCGCCAGCCGATCGGGACAAAGGGCGGCAGATCTGTTTCTCGCGGGATGTCTAATGCGGTCGCCGTCCCCATGTGCGGCGGCACATTAGTCACGACGCTCTCATCAATCTCCTTTAGACCCTCACCAACCGCAGTCGCGAAAACATGTACTTTCTCGACTCCATCCTTGCCCAAGCCAGCGGAAACTGCTACCTCGGAAAAGCGTGCCTTCAGGACGGCGCGCCCGTCCTTTTCACCGAACAATAGCCTGCCCAGGTCGCTCTCGCGCTCCACGCTGATTTTGCCGGTCGCCGGATCGACTGGGATTTCAATGACCTGATCCTGAGTGCCGTCAGATAGGGAGAATAGGAATTTCATCTTCCCTTCCTTGATAAGCTCCGCGGCGTTCTCGCTCAATTTAGTGCCGCCCACGGTTTCGAATGAGCCGTCCGGCGTCATCTTGAAAGCCGTCATTTCATAGCTATTAGTCTTCAGGTTGATGCCCGAGCCGCGATCGCCGCCCCATTGTTCCCGCAATTCGTTCAAATCCGCGCCATGCAGCTTGCCATCCTCGCCCATATACATCGGGGTGTCATTGGCATACCATAACTCGCGGCTGACCTGCTTAAAGCTCTCGGGATGCTTAGCAATATAGTCGGCTGGCCCGGTCTGGGTGGCCGCGGTCACCGTCTCGCCCGGTTGGATCACATACTGGCTAACATTGGCCTGAATATTTTCTGCTGCCAAGACGCCTTTCGCTTCTTCAGTCAAGGATCCGTCCGGATTGACTGTTAGGTGTTCGGCTAAAACCTCTGATCCGCGCACGAGATTGAAAGAGCCGTCCGGATTAGGCAGCCAATTACAATTAGCCGGCATCTTGATCAGGCCATTATCGATAGCTATTTCGTGCAACTTGCCGGCACTGGCGTTACCGGTGATAAAATTCTTTAAAGTTTCTAACGCCGTATCACGGCTGCCGATCGCCCGGTCATTGCCTTTGATCAGATTCTCGACCAGGCCTTCCTGCTTATCGCTCAAGAGAGCAAAGCCTTCCTGCGCCGCAGCGCCGACCGTCAAGCCGATAATCAGGTTCTGCGTTACTTTCTTAAAAACTTCCTTGTTCTTATGCTTATTGAATTCCTTATCTTTCTGTTTGATGCCGCCTTTTTCATCGTCCAAGAGCGCGCCGCGATGCAGAGTCGTCAGATCTTTCAGCCGTTTCTCCCAATCCTGAGCGATACCCGCTGGCAAGCTGGCTAACTTCTGTTTCGCCTGCCATTTGGACTGAAGTAATTTCTGCCGCTCCTTTTCCACGCTGGTCAGGCTGGAATAGCTGATCAAATCTATCTTCCGTTCATTGGAAAGTTCCAAGCGCGCCTCAATATCAGCTAAATTATCTAAAAGCGCGTCTACTTCTGGAGCGGATTGCAGTTGTTTTTCTAAAGCTTTGTCCAAATTAGCATTTAATTCATTCGCCGTAACCTTCTCGTACAGAAACTTTTCCTGAGACTCTAGTTTTTCCTGCTCCTGCTCTAAAGCCTTGATGCTCTTCTTGATCTTTTGTAGCTCCTTGGGATTGCTAGAGCTCTGTCGGGCGCTTTCTAGAGCTGTTATTTCGCTAGCGAGACGATTTTTTTCTACTTGGATATTCAAGGTCTGAATCGCCGTGCGCGCCTCTAAAGTCTGCCGCTCCCGCTTCTGCATCTGGCTTTCCTTGACGCCGGCATAAGCGCCAGACACGCCGGCCGCTAAGCCTAAGGTGCCGATCGCTAAAGCTTTGGAACGGATCACGCGCTGGGACACGAAGGAGCCGGCCGAATAGGTCAGGCCGACGGCCGCCGCTAAAGTCGTCTCATTGACTAGACTACCTAACTTTGTCTGGCGCAATCTTTCCACGGTCCTTTCCGCTAGATTATAATGGGTTTCGGTCTTGACCCCCTCTTTTGCTTTTCCCAAGACCAAATTAATATCAAAATCAAACTGGGCTAGTTTCGCCTGGTGGTCGGCGGCCAAGCGGATATTGTCTTTGATCTCTTTAACTTGCACGGCGATTGCCAAGAAATTATCGACATACATCTCGCTCTTCTTGATCGTAGTCTGGTCTTGGCTGCCCTCAATCGCGGCAAAAATAGTCCGCTTCGCGCCTTCGAATCCCGCCTGATCCAAGCGGCCGTCCGCATAATCGTTAATGATCTTTTTTAGGTCACTTTTTATCTTCTTGGTTTCCGGGCTATCCTTAAGCTCCTCTTTCTTTTCTCCCAGATTTTCTTCGACCATTTCCTTGATCTCGGAAGTGAAGCGGGACAGAGTCGCGGCCTGGAAATCGGCATTAGCGGCCGCCTGCTCGGACGGGCTCAGCTTCTCGCCAATATACAGATTATCGCTTTCGACCATCTTTTTCTTTATTTCTACCCGAGCTTTGCCGTGCAAATAATTTTCCGCATAATTATACTTCCAGATCTTCTTCAGGATACCTTTGAAGCCTTTCAGCTCGCCTTTCTCAGCCGTCATCTGTTCCGAAGCTACCCGATAGGCTCGACTCCGTAAAATATCTGAAGTATCTACTACGCCGGCTGTAAAACTTAATTTTTTAATCTCGGACAGACTACCTAAAGAATCCTGCTTGGCGGCGACAAGCTCCGAATCCGCTCGACCTAGCGTCGCCGCGACAATCGGCTTCTTATCATCAGATAATCCCTGAATATCAATAGCGGCTGGAGATAATTCCTGGCTCTTGATTTTCATTTCGGTCTCGACTAGCTTTTCCTCCACTGCCGGTTGGCTCGGCTCGACTTCTATTTCAGTCGCCCTTTGCTTCTGAGCGTCTTCCTTTAGGTTAAAAAACTTTTTTAAGCCAGAGTAAAATTTTGACATATATTTAAATAAAATCCGGTGCTAAACTAGGGGACCGGACTAATCTTTGATCTTTATCGATAAATCACGCCTAATTTGCGCGATCTGAGCTTGGTCGTCGTCCCGGAGGAGCGAATTTATCTTCTGATCGCGTTCCGCCTCGATCGATCGGACTTTAGATGAAAAATCCCGATAGATATCGTTAATTAATTTAATTTTATCACTATTTGATAAAGGCATACGGCGCTTAGCCTAAATAGGCGGTACGGAATTCCAGCAAGGCTTGGGCGACTACCTGCTCCAAATTGGGTACGGCCGCCTGGATAAAAGACTGTAATTTCGCCTCATCATTCGCTTCCATCACACGGCTGAACTCCTCTAATTTATCTCCTGGGATATTATCAAAAATCGCCGCCTTAACTTTATCCTCAGCCTTGCTTAAGAGATCCTCTTTAGCCTGCTTAAGGACCTCCAGCTCTAGACTCACCAGTTTTTTTTCTTCCAACAAACGGCTAACGAACTGCTCTAGCGACGGAGAAAAGTTATTGTTAGTCATATTGATAATATTTTCGTCCTTTGGATCGAAAAATTTACTTAATTATATTCTTAATTATTATAGCACAGCGGCTTAATAATCAGAAATTAAAATCCTGATAAAAATTCTACCTCTTCCTTATTTTTAGCTATCTCCTCCAGCAATTCCTTAGCTAAAGCCGATTGCTTATCAGGCAGATTATTATAAATCGTCTGTTTGAGAGGGATTGCCTCAGACAATAATTTGCCATCTAAAATGCGGCCATCTCTGATGATGCCAAATCTATCATTCTGGCCGAATCCGCCAAATTTATTGATAGTCATCTTAATCGTCTCTCCTTGGGCATTAGTAAAATTATAACGATTATCCTGCTTAACTAGAGTCAGCTCGCCGACCGGTATCTTCGCGCCATTAGGCATATCTTTCAGCGCCGCAATAGAATCAATAGTCTTATTGCCGCCACCGGATCCTTCTAAATTCTCTACTAGCGACTGATTCTTGGGCGGTATGACCTCGACCGGCTTATCTACCTTAATATCAGACTCTGTCCCCTTCCCGCCAGAGACAGAATGATCAACGTGTGGGGAAGGATGCTCAACCGGATGGACGGCTTGCTCGGCAGAAAAGGAGAAAGGATCGGGATAAAGCGGAGATTTGATATCGGTCTGGCCATGCAGGGTTTTATTCATTTCATGTAGCTCGTCGCCAAGATCATGAGTCCCCGAATCGGCGCTTCCCGCTTCTACCGCCATCGGATCATGATGGAGGCCGGTATTAATATCATACGGGTTTCGGCCGCTTGGATCGAAAGCTCTATCTTTCAAATTCCTAGCGATTTCTTCAGCGTCATATTTAGAGCTGCCTTTTACCATATTTTCATCTAAATTCGCGCCACCGGATTTAACCGGATGTTCCAAATGACCAGGTTCAAGACCTTCCCCTTGTTCAACATGAATACGATAATTGCCGGTTTCATCTTGTTCTATAATTATCTTATTACCCTCATAAACCTTGTCCAACAGATCACCGGAATTATTTAAGGTCTTGGCCGTCTGACCCTGCGCCCAGTGTTCCAGAGCGGTTTTGTCGCTCATATCACCTTTATAGCCCAGCTCCGAGGCATGATTCTTGAAAATCTGTTCAGTGGAACGCCAAAGCGAATCATGCTGGCCAGGTTTAAGATCCTTATTGGACACAACATCTTCGAATAAATGCGATTTATCGCTGCTGGGAATATTATTTTCTGGAGATACGTAATCACTTTGCTGGCTGCGCGCCAACATCTCATCGACATCTACGCTGCCTTTAGAACTAGAGGCATCAGCAACAGCCTCATCCATGCGCACCGTCTCTATAACCCCTTTTTGTCCGCGGCTGAGGATATCATCAACGCTCACTCCCTTAAGACTCCCCTTAGCGTTGGCGGTTTCAACCATATTGCCGCCGCCAGCCGTCGGCTTATGGCTTAATACATCATGCAAGGCTTCCCCGCCTATGGCGCCCAAGACGGCGCCGCCGGCCCGGAAAGCGAATTTCTTGAGCTTCTTGTAGGCGCTCTTTTCCTGACTCTTAAGCAGTCCATCTTGCAGCTGTTCATTTAATTCAGACAACTTATGCCCATCGGCCGATGTCGCTTGTTGATCTTCAAAAGCCGCTACTGCCTGCCGCAATTTAATGAATTCTTCCGGCTTGCTCTTCTGGAAATCCTGATCCAGCAACCGCTGACGCAGCGTCGCATAATTTTCAGCCGTGACTGCCCCGTCTGTATTTTCCGCCAAACCTTTTTTCTTCCTGTCCAAAATCGAATCACCTATCACTGCGCCGAAACGATAACCGGCATAACCGGCCAATACTTGGCGCACTATCGGGACCTGTCTGGCAACAAAGCCTAAGCCGACAAAGACGGCGGCGGTACTGGTTCGACCGGCCGCGGAATCGCCGGAAATAAATTTTTCAACCTTTTGGAGCTTGCCTAATATACCTGATTTATTAAGCTTTTGCTCCTGCTGATCATTTAGACGATCAATATCGTCTAAACCGTTAAGTATCCTGGCCATCTTCTCCTTATAGCCGGCTAGTTCTTCTGGCTGGACCGGCGACAGGCCGGCCGCGGCTTGTTCATCAATATAATTATCAATAAGCTTGGCGCGCGCTTCCTGATCTTTCAAGTCGACCCGATCTATCTCCAGAGTCTTCTTCAAGCTGATGGCTGCGGCCAGACGATCCTGCAAAGCTGTCTTGTCCGCCTCGGTCTTATAGCCTTTTATTTCCGCTACTTTTTTATCGAGCTTATTCTTTCCGATATATTCGCGAATTGAGCGATCGACGATTCTGGCTCCGCCGATTATCGACATGCCGGCCAAGCCGCCGAGACCCAAAGTCGCGGCGATTGAAGTCCCGGCTAATATACCGGCGCCGATATAAACCGAAGAGGTGATTCCTATATTAGCTGCCTTTTTCCAAAAACCGCTGTTCTTGCTTAATTCTCCTTTGGCTTCAGCAACAATAGCTGCTTCCTGATCCTGGCAGATCTCTCTGAGGGCTTCCGGGCTCAAACCGGTCTTATTAGCCAAAGCCTCTATTCTGCCTTCAAAATCATTATTTATTTTTGTTGATACTAATGATTCTACCAAGGATGATAATTCCTCTTGTAAATTCTCTCGGGCATATTTTAATTCTTTATACTCGACTCCCTGGATTTTCCCTTCTTTGATCTTGATATTTTCCAAATCTTGCCGGCCCATCTTAGACAGCGAGTCGGCTGTTGCGACCGGTCCTGATTCTGGCTCATCGGGAATTACATTGATATTTTCCTGATAGGCCTTGCTCATGACATTGAAAGAGGGCGAATACTTATCCAAACCGAACTCTGCCTCTAGCTTGCCTTTGATTGTGTGAATCTGATCCACAATAATCTTATCTTTTTGGTAATTGCCGCGTTTCTTGCTGGTTAATTCTTTAATCTGATTATGATAATCTTTGATTGCCTCCAAATCAGACTTCAACTGGGATTCTGTCACTTTTTTCGGCTCAGGTTCTTTTTTAGCTGTTTCTGCCGAAAGAGGACTATTGCCCTGGGCAACCGATTCTATATTTTCGGTGCCAACGGTAATAGCGGCAACCCGCTGAGCGTCGATTTTTTCAGCCGCCGGCGAAAAATCCGGCGACGAGATTCCCCCGGAAGCCTGATCTTCTATTTTTTCTTGACTAAGAGCTGTCTGATTAATGTCGTCTATTTTTTTCTGGGCTGTCTGCTCCAAGCTTTCCGGCATTTCGACATTCTCAACTTCGGCAGACTGCTGAATAAGTTCGGCCGCTTTTTCGCTGTCAAGCTTATGACCTTTATTCTCTATTATTCCAGTCATATGTTTGTAATTTAAATAAGTAAGAAGCTATTTCCTCAAACTCTCCACCATTTGCGGAATAAACTCATCCAAGCCGGCCTTAACCTTAGCCTGGTAGTTTGGTGAATATTTATTCATCAGAGCTTCAAACTTTGCCGGATCCGCGGTCGGTCCTTCGGCTAGCAATTGCTCATAATCAGCCAGGCCGTCTTCACCTAAATTAGCGGCCATTATCTGCCCCAGACGTCTTTCCAATTGGGCGATCAGATTATCTTTGAGAAATTTGTGATCACCGGCCGGCAAGCCTTCTAAGCCGGACTGCTTGATAACTTCTTCGGCTAAATTTTCTAAAGAGTCTGCGCCAGCCGATTGGTGCGAAAATGGGTTGAACATAAAATTGATGGCGATTTAAAAATAAAAAGGACCGACCAGGTCAGTCCTTCTTAATATGCCGCCTTATTTTTTCTAAGCTTTCCTTGCTCTCTAAATCATAATAATGCTTAATCAGCGCCATCTTTTCCTGATGCAGGCTGTCTATCTTCTTCATGGTCGCCTGAAAAATACGCTCTATTTCCCGTAATGATTGTCTTATATTCTTAGGAGGAGTCATATAATCTCTAAACTTAATGATAGCGTTACAGTTTAGATAATATCATACTTTAACTAAAAAACAAAAATATTTCAGATATGGAAACTCTGGAAACTTTTAGCTAATTTAAGTGATTCTTTGGCTAATTTTGTTTCTATTCTCAGCTTTTCCAATTGTAAAAAATTTTTTTCCATAATAAATCTCAATATCTTAACACAATTATCAGAAATTGTCAATAAATAATTACCATTAAAATCCGGCGCCCCTTTTTCAGCCTCGAAACAATTAAGGCAGATCAGTCCGCCCTTTAACAAATGAAAATAATTCTGTCCGGGGCTGATCGGCCGATGGCAATCCAAGCACCGGTATAATTCCGGCTGATAACCTAATTCCGCCATCAAGCGCCAGATAAAAAAAGACAGTAACAATTCCCCCTGATCCGCTCGGCAACAGGTCCTTGCGTCCAAGATGTCGAGCCACTCGGATATTAAAAAAAACAACGGTGCGTCCGCCTGATTTTCTTTAACTCGCTGATGCAAAATCTGCAAAGCTTGACCGGCATAATAGAGCTTATTCAAATCCTGGCGGATAGACGTATAGACGTTCCGACTAACCGCGCTCCCGACATAATCAAAACCCTTACCGGGGATAATCATGATATCGGCCATGGTCAAAGGCTCAATGTGCCCGGCCAGCTTGGACCCTAATTTCTGGGCACCACGCGCCACCAGGCTGAGCTTGCCGTAATCCGGCGTATAGGCTGTCACGAGCGAATCGTGCTCGCGATATAACTGGCGGTTCAAGATCAAGGCAACCGTATTCTTGGTTCCGTCCATATTAATTCTGATCTAAATAATCCTGCAAAATCAGGGTAGCAGCGATCTCGTCGCGCTCCGCTTTTTCCGCGGCGCTTCCCTCCAAAGAATCAGCGGCCTGGCTGGTCAAACGTTCATCGGCCAAGACGACTGTCCGGCCGCTCCGCTCTTTGAGTTGGGACAAAAAATCCCGCCACAACGGATTGTCGGCCGCTGCGCCGCTCATTTTTTGCGGCGCTCCCAAAACGATGACATCCGCCTCTTCTTCATTAATCGCGCTTAAGACTTCCGCCAGGCTGGCGACGGTCTTTAAAGGCAGGGCCAAGCGGACTTCCTCGTCCGCGGTCGCAAGCCCGATCCGTTTTTCTCCCCAATCGATACCAAGATATTTTTTGATCTTATCCATATTATCGCGTTAATATTTCCGGACCCTGTTCAGTCACGGCGACCGTATGTTCAAAATGCGCGCTCAGGCTGCCATCGGCCGTCAAGACCGTAAAGTCATTATCCGCGGTTTTAACCGGCCAATCGCCCAGATTGATCATTGGTTCTATAGCCAACACCATTCCCGGCTTAAGGACTAAATTTTCCGGAGATTTTTCCTTGATCACGAAATTAAAGACGTCCGGCTGCTCGTGGGCAAAGTAGCCGACGCCATGGCCGACCAGGTCGCGCACCACGCCATAGCCGCGCTTTTCCGCGTGCCCTTGGACCGCTCGGGCGATATCATTCAAAGTATTACCCGGCTGGGCGGCCTGGATGCCGAGCTCTAAGCATTCCCGCGCCGTCTGCAAGAGCTTTTTCGCCGACGCGCTGACTGGCCCGGCGCCGACTGTGGCGCACATATCCGTAAAAAATCCGCCCCGTTTAGAAAAGGGATTAAGCGGCGCTTGAACGGCGGCGCGCGCCGCCGATGTCACCGGCCATTCCATACCGATATCCAGATCGACAATATCCCCCTCTCGGATAAGACGAGGCGGCAAGGCGGCACCATGCACCACTTCATCATTGATCGAAACACAAAGCGTAGACGGGAAAAATATGCCACCGCCCATCGGATAATCCTTGAAAGCGGAATAGCCGCCAGCGGACGTAATCAGCTGGTTAGCCAGATCTTCCAGATAATCGGTCCGGACGCCCGGCTTAACTTCGGCTAAGAGGCGCGTCAAAATAGCGGCCAAACGTCGGCCGCCTTCTCTGATGATTCTGATTTCTTCCGTGGTCTTAAGACGGATCATAATTTATTTCAATAATTTAAGCGGGCCGAGGCTCGATCCGCGAGCCAGGCCAGGCCGTCCAGCGCCGCCGGCACTCTGCTGTAATTTAGCGAAAGCGTCTTCTTGCAGCTTCCGCGCCGCTTCGCCCGAACCAAGATTCTTCATCCGGTTGTAATTGATGGCGCTCCGCGCGGCCAAGCCCCGGCCAAGTCCCTGATTATCAGCACTCGCTCCTTTAAAGAAATCCGGGTTGCTGACATGGGCGAAACTCGGGCGTTTCGGCGGCGCCTCCGCATCGTCCAGAGCCATATTGACCGCCGGCTTTTTCAATGTTTTCTCCGCTGCGGCTTTCTGATCGCGCGCGTAATGCTCCAAAAGCTCTTTTACTTTATATTTATCCTGCTTCGTAATCGTCTTATCGTTCCGCATTATCTCGGCTAGGACGCTTTTCCGTTCCATACGGTTTAATCCTCCCTTGAGCTTAATGGCGCTAGCCTTCTTAGCGATCGCGGCGTTGATGGCCTGCCGGTTATTCCGGAGCATGCCGAATTCGCCACCCTGATTGCGCGTCAGCTTATCTAATTTCGCTTTAAAATTGCCGGTGCCGGAACTGGCCTTAAAGCCGATGCCGCCTTTCGGCAGGATATCTAAGCCCATATTAATAATCTTTAAAACTATCTAATAAGTCATTGATCTGATCCAGATCGGCCGGCGACAAGCCGAGCTTGAAACGATTCTGATAAAGGCGATATTTATCCTCCCGCACGATCAAGGCCGAAGTCTTGATCCCGTGGCGCACTTTCTCCTGATATTTCTTGATCAGGTCGAAAATAAGCTTGCGGTTAGCGTCGCTCAGATTCTTGTAGCCGGGATTGACGCGCATCATTTTCTCCATGCGCTGGGCAATCCGATAATTATTCTGTTCGGTAATATCCTTAGTAATGTCTTGTAAATCCATATGATTATTATGATTACCGCTTTATTATACTACAAAAAAGCCGGCAAGAAAAGCCGGCTTCCTGATAAGGGATAAAAAATGCCTGATTTTATAAACCGTCGTATTCCCGCATGGTCAGCTGGGATTCGATCTGCTTGACGGTCTCGATCACCACGGAAACGACGATGAGCAGGCTGGTCCCGCCCACGGACAAGGATTCGATGCCGGTGAAATAACGCATGATGAGCGGCAAGACCGCGATCAAGCCGAGGAATAGGGCGCCGACCAAGATTATCTTATGGGTCGTCGCTGACAGATAGTCGCTGGTATTCTTGCCAGGCCGGATGCCGGGGATAAAGCCGCCCTGCTTCTGGAGATTTTCCGCGATCTGTGCCGGATGGAAGACTACTTCCGTATAAAAATAGGTAAAAGCGAAGACTAGGACAAAATAGATCACGCCATAAAATAATTGATTGTTAAAAAGGCTGATCGTGCTCTCGGCAGCTGAAGCGATCCAGGCGGTCTTGGCATGAACCAGGAACTGGGCGATCATCGACGGGAATAAGACTACGGAAACCGCGAAAATAATCGGGATAACGCCGGCCATATTGACCCGCAAAGGCAAATGGGTGCTCGTGCCGCCGAAAGTCCGGTTGCCCCGGACCTGACGGGCGTATTGGACCGGAATATTGCGCTGCCCTTCGTTGATGACGACGACGCCGACTACCGTAATTAAGCCGATGACGACGAAACCGATCAGCATGAAGAGCTGGGTCTGGTCAAAAGTGACAAAGATCCGCTGCACCGCGGTCGGCAAAGCCGCCACGATGCCGGCGAAAATCAAGAGCGAAATGCCGTTACCGACCTTCTTCTCAGTAATGAGCTCTCCCAGCCACATCAAGAAAATCGAACCAGCCGTAATCGTCACCAGCATCACGCCGAAATCAAATGGGGCGATATCGCCCAAAATGCCGGCTGAACCGCGACGCAATAAGGTAATCATGCCGTAAGCCTGAAATAAGGCTAAGGGCACAGTCAGCCAACGGGTCCACATATTTATTTTCTGGCGCCCCGCTTCTTCCTTCTGCATCTCTTCGATGCTCGGGGAGATCATTCCCAGAAGCTGGAAAATAATGGAAGAAGTAATGTAGGGGGCGACGCCCATCATCACTAAAGAAAAATTCTCCATGCCGCCGCCGGAGAACAGGTTCAAGAGCCCTAAGATCTGGTTGGAGGCGAAAAGATTCTTCAAGGCGACTGCGTTCACGCCTGGCACCGGGATGTGCGCGACTAAGCGAAAAATCACCAGCATGGCTAATACGAAAAGGATGCTATTCCGCAAATCTTTCGCCTTCCAAATTTGCTCTAATTTATCGAACATAAAATTAATTTAACTGTTGGGTCAGGCTCGCGCTCATCTTAATCTTCTCAAATTTGGCCTTAACGGTCAATTTTTCTTTACCCAGAATCTTGATCGGCTTGGCGGCGGAAGAGACCAGCCGCTTGGCCATCAAAGAATCCGGGCTGACCGTCTCGCCATCTTTAAAATTATTATTGATCGCCTTGACCGAGACGACCTGATTCTTCGGATTCAAAGATTTGAAGCCGCGCGATTTAGGAATCTGCAGCAATTGTTTTTTTAAGCCCAAACGTTTCAGGCCGGAGACGCCGGACCGGGATTTCTGGCCCTTCAAACCGCGCGTGCTATAAGTGCCGTGGCCGGAAGCGTTGCCGCGGCCGACCCGTTTATTTTTCTTAGCGCGCCCCTTGGCCTGGGTTATGGTATTAAGTGATAACATATATTTTATTTTTCCTTGTTAGCTTCTTTCTTATCGGCCTGAACCGCTTCTTTCCCTTCTCCCCGGCGCAGGCTGGCCAGAGCCTCCAAAGTACAACGGGCGTTATTGATCTTATTCTTGGAACCCAAGGTCTTGCTGGTGATATTGCTGACGCCGGCTAATTCTAAAATCGCCCGCGTCACCCCGCCGGCGATGACGCCGCGGCCTTTCTTGGCCGGCTTCAATATCAAGCGCGCCGCGCCCATCTTATGAGCCACTGCGTGCGGGATAGTCTCATTGACCATCGGAACATTGACCATGCTCTTCTTGGCCCGATTAACCGCTTTATTGACGGCCATGGTCACATCCGCGCCTTTGCCTAAGCCGACGCCGACATTCCCCTTCCGATCGCCGATCGCCACGCAAGCTCGGAAATTCATCCTCTTGCCGCCCGCCATAACGCGCGTCACCCGCGCGACCTCCAGGATCCGCTGTTCGATCTCTTCCTTCGGGCGTTCGCCGCGATTAAAGCCTTTGCCGCCTCGGCCACGGCCGCTGTCGCGTCCGCCCTGTCCGCCGCGCTTCGGAGCGCCATAGACATCCTGCGCGACCGTCTTCGCCGCCCCTTGGGAAATATCTTTAGCCTTATCTTCGGTTTTTATTTTTTTGTCTTCCATATGATATATGTTGCTTTTAGCAAAAGTGATCGCTTAATTAAAATTCCAGACCGCCCTCGCGCGCGCCTTCGGCCGCCGCTTTAACGCGTCCGTGATATTTATAAAAACCGCGGTCAAAGACGGCTTTCGTAATCTTTTTCGCACCGGCTTTCTGAGCGATCAATTTGCCGAGCTCTTTGCTCGTCGCGATCCGATTCTCAGCCGCCTTGACTTCTTTCAAGGTGGCGCTCGCCAAAGTCTGGCCGCTCGCGTCATCGATGAGTTGCAGGAACATGCCGGTATTAGAACGGTAGACGCTCAAACGAGGACGCGCCGCCGTACCGGAGACTTTAGCGCGAACGCGGCCGTGGCGGCGTTCCTGACGCAAATTTTTGGCTGTTATTTTATCCATATGATTAAAATGCTGATAAACGATTATTTACCCTTCGCCGCCGACTTACCGGCCTTGCGCCTAATAACTTCTTCCGCATATTTGACGCCTTTCCCCTTATACGGCTCCGGCTTACGGATCTTCCGGATCTGCGCGGCGGTTTCGCCTAAGAGCGCTTTATCCGCGCTTTCTAAAGTGATGACGTTAGCCGCGACGCTCGCGGTCACTCCTTTCGGCAGCTTGAATTCCACTGGATGGGAAAAGCCGAGATTCATATTCAGCTTATCGCCAGCGACGGCCGCCCGATAACCGACACCGTTGATTTCTAGCTTCCGGACAAAGCCGGTGCTCACTCCGGCCGCGGCATTGCGAGCCAGGCTCCACATCAGGCCCCAGACCGCGCTCGCCGCTTTAGCCGCCTTATCTTTCGGGGCTAAAGTCAATTCATTATTTTCTACGCGCGCGGCAATCAGCGGATTAAGCGGAACGCGCAATTCGCCTTTCGGCCCTTTAAAGACCATTTCCACGTCGCTGATGGAGACTTGGGCGGGCGGGGTCAATTTGATTGGCAATTTTCCTAAACGTGACATATTGGTAATACTTTAAGATGATTAAAAGATCTCTCCCAAGACTTCGCCGCCGATCCGCTGCTTCTTCGCCTCCCGATTCGTCATCAAGCCCTTGGATGTGGAGATGATCGCGATCCCGAAATTATTCAAGACTGTCGGAATCTCGTCCTTGCTGACATAGATCTTCAAGCCCGGCCGGCTGATCCGCTTGATCTCGGCGATCTGCGGCTTGCCGTTCTTCCGATATTTCAATTGAATTTGCAGTTCGTCAAAATTATTATGCCGTCCTTTCAGCCCGCCGGCCACGATTGCCACTTTCTTCACCCAGCCTTCCGTTTCCAAAATCTTAGCGATTTCGTATTTCAATTTGCTGAATGGCAAAACGATCTCCGGCTTCCGGACCGCGGAAGCGTTTCTAATTCTTGTGAACATGTCTGCGATGGGATCCATCATATTATTCTTGGTGTTTAATTATATGTTTACCAACTGGACTTCCGGATGCCCGGCAAGTCCCCGTTGTCAGCGAGTTCGCGGAAACAGATACGGCATAATTTAAAATCCCGCATATAGCCGTGATTGCGGCCGCAGCGCCAACACCGGTGGATGATCCGGGTGGAAAATTTCGGTTTTCTTGATGCTTTGACGATTAAAGCAGTTCTAGCCATATATATTTAAATTATTTGCTGTCTTTTTTAAACGGGAACCCTAGGAAACGGAAAAGTTCCAGGCCTTCTGCCCGGTTCCGGGCGCTGGTCGATAAGCAGACTTCCAGGCCATAATTATTATCTACTTCCTCTAAGCGGATTTCCGGAAAAGCCGTATAATCTTTAAAGCCAACGGTCAAATTGCCGGTATTATCGACTGCCTTTTCGCTGATACCGCGGAAATCGCGGACGCGCGGGAAAGTGATATTGACCAGCTTATCGGTAAAATCATACATCCGCTGGCCCCGTAAAGTCACTTTAGCGCCGATCACCAAGCCTTCCCGGATCTTGAAGGCGGAGATGGATTTCTTGGCCTTAGTGAAGACCGGTTTCTGCCCGGTAATCTTCATCAGGCCTTTCTCCACGCTGGCCATAAATTCTTTTTCTTTCGGGTGGCTGCCGAAACCGACGTTTAAGACGACCTTAGTCAGGCTAGGCACGAGCATATCGTTCTTAAAGCCGAATTTCTCTTCCATCTTCGGCACGATTTCTTTTTTATACTTTTCTTTTAATGTCATATGGATATTTTGTCTTTACTCAATTACTTCCTGGCATTTCTTGCAGACGCGCGACTTCTTGGCCGGTTGGCCCGCCGATGACGGGATGATCTTAGCTCCCGCCCGAGTCGTTTTGCCGCACTTCGGGCAAACTAAGGCAAGATTAGAAATATCCACGAAAGACGGGAATTCGATCCGTTGCCCCTTCTCCCCGCTCTTGCGCGGCCGAAGATGCTTGATCAGGAGATTCAAGCCCTCGACGCTGGCACGGCCTTCCTCGGGCAGGATCTGCAAAACCTTGCCGGTCTTCCCCTTATCCTTGCCGGCTAATATTTTTACGGTGTCGTTCTTTTTGATATACATATAGTCTATGTCATTTATATTCTCTATGAATCCCCCGGCTTAGAAAAGCAAATTTTCTCTTGCCGGCGTCCGTTATAAAACTTCTGGCGCCAAAGAAGCGATCTTAACAAAGCCGGCGCGCCGCACTTCCCGGGCGACCGGACCGAAAATACGGGTGCCCTTCGGGTCTTTCTTCTCGATATCGACGATAATGACGGCGGCGTTATCATCAAAACGCACATAAGAACCGTCCGGCCGGCGGATCTCTTTCTTGGTCCGGACGATGACAGCCTTAACGACGTCGCCTTTCTTGACGCCAGCATGCGGTACGGCGGACTTGACCGCCGCGACGATGATATCGCCCACACGGCCGTAGCGGCGCTTATAGCCGCCCAAAACGCGGATACATTGCGCTTCTTTCGCGCCGGAATTATCGGCAATCTTCAAATAAGTTTGTACTTGCACCATATATTTATTGATTATCCGCGGACTATTTTATAACGCGCCAGCGCTTATCACGGCTGAGCGGGCGGCATTCGATAAAGACGACCTGATCGCCGACATGATACTGGTTAGCCTCGTCATGGACCTTATATTTCCGGCTGACGACATAACGCTTTTGATATTTCGGATGCTTCTTGACCGATTCGACCTTAACGATGATAGTCTTATCGTTCTTATCGCTCACGACAACGCCCTGGAATCTCTTGCTGATGACGGCGGCGGGGGCGGCGACGGTCGTGGCGTTTTGTTTTTTCTCTTTGCTGCTGGCCATATTATTTTTGCTTATTTAACAAAGTTAAAATCTGGGCCACTAAAGTCTTGGCCGCTCTGATCTCCCGGATATTCTTGAGCTGTTTATTAGAATCCTTGAAACGCAGCTCCCGCAATCTTTCCCGGGAAGACGTCAATAATTTCTGTAAATCGGCCGCGCCCTTGGTTGTTAATTCTTTAAAATCCATATAATTTTATTCTTTACTGATAAACTGGCATTTCACCGGCAGCTTATACGCGGCCAGCTCCATCGCTTTCTTGGCCGTGTCTTTAGTAATACCTTCCATCTCGAACATGACCATGCCCGGCTTGATAACCGCGACATAATAATCGACCGCGCCTTTGCCTTTACCCATCGGGATCTCGCCGCCATGCGCCGTAACCGGCTTATCCGGGAAAATGCGGATCCAGATCTGGCCGCCTTTCTTGACGTATTGGGTCATAACGCGACGTGCCGCTTCAATCTGGCGGGAAGTCACCCAGCAGGCCGACAAGCTCTTCAGGCCGAAGCTTCCGAAACTGATATTCAGATTACGGCTCGCTTTACCGCCGCGGCGGCGCTTCTGGTCCTTCCTCCATTTAGTTTTCTTTGGCATTAACATATAATTTCTCGATGTTTATTTTATTCGGCGATCACTTCGCCTTTAGCCGCTTTTTCCTTGGAAAATACTTCGCCCTTATAGATCCAAACCTTGATTCCGATCGAACCGTAGGTCGTCTGCGCCGCGCCGCGGGCATAATCGATATCCGCGCGCAAAGTAGCGAGCGGCACCTTGCCCCAGACCAATTTCTCGGTCCGGGCGATTTCCGCGCCGTTCAAGCGTCCGGAAATCACGATCTTGGCGCCGAGCGCGCCGGCCCGCTCGATCTTGCCGAGCGTCTGTTTCATCACTTTCCGGAAAGGCATGCGCTTCTCGATCTCCAGGATCATCCCCTGCACGGTAATCTGGGCGCTCAGGTTCGGCCGATTGCACTCTTTGATATTCAGGCTAATTTCGCCTAAACGTAGATTTTTTAAAAACTTATCGTGTAATTTCTTTTTTAATTCTTCGGCGCCATTGCCGCCGCGGCCGATGATGAGGCCCGGTTTAGCCGTCGCGATATTGATTTCCACCTTGCTGATACTGCGCACGATTTCTACCTTATCCACGCCCGCTTCCCGGAATTCCTTGATCATATACTTCCGGAGGCCGATGTCCTGGCGGATATTCTTCACATACTTATCGCCTTTTTCAAACCATAAGGACGGCCAAGTCTTGGTGATGCCCATGCGCAGGATTTTTGGATTAACTTTTTTACCCATAGTATTCAAAATTACGAATATTTAATATTAACCGGCCTTGCGCCTGAACATCTTAGTCTTTTCGCCGGCGGCTTTCCGACCCTTTTCTTTGGCCGCTTTCAGGGCGGTCTTAGCAACGGCCGCTTCGCCTTCTTTGGCTAGCTTTTCCAGCTTGACCGGATCCGCGACTTTGACCGTCTTCTTCTCCTTCTGGCCGCTCGCCTTGATCTCGCCTAAGACCAGGGACAGGTGGCAACCGCGTTTCCGGAGCGAAGTTGCTCGGCCGTGCGCGCGCGGCATCCAGCGTTTCAGCATCACGCCTTCATCAGACCGGATCTCTTTGATATAGAGATTGGCGCGCTCCAAGCTGAAAGTATTTTCCGCATTGGCAATCGCCGACTTGATCAGCTTAGCGACTGGTTCCGCCGCTAACTTATTGATAAAGCGCAATTGATCCAAGGCCGTCGCGACCGGCATCTTCCGGATGACATCGATCACTAACCGGATCTTCCGGGGCGACATCCGTAAATGTTTTAAACTGGCTTTCACTTCCATATGATCATGATTAAAAATTATTTCTTATCCGCGGCCTGCGATTTAGCCATCTTGCCGCCATGACCCGGGAACTTGCGGGTCGGAGAAAATTCGCCTAAGCGATGGCCGACCATATTCTCTACGATATAGATGGGCAGATGGGTCTTGCCGTTATGTACGCCGAGGGTGAAACCGACCATCTCCGGCGTGACCGTGCAGGCGCGATCCCAGACCTTGATGACGGCCTTATCGCCCGCTTTCAGCTTTTTTATCTTATTCAGGAGCCGCAGATTGACGTAGGGTCCCTTTTTTAGACTTCTGGACATATATGTTTATTATTTCCTCTTAGTTCGACGGTTAATTATCAGGCGATCGCTATGGCGCTTGCGCCGCGTCTTGACGCCCAGAGCCGGCTTGCCCCACGGGGTCTTCGGGTGGCGCAGACCGATCGGCTGGTTGCCTTCGCCGCCGCCGTGCGGATGATCGACCGGATTCATAGCCGTGCCTCTCACCGTCGGACGGATGCCTAAATGGCGGTTACGGCCGGCCTTGCCTAAGGAGATATGGCGGCGATCCGCGTTGCTGGCCCGGCCGATCGTGCACAGGCACTCTTTCTTTACCTGGCGGATTTCGCCCGATGGCATCTTCAGCTGCGCGTATTTCCCTTCCACGCCCATGACATAAACGACGTTACCGGCACCGCGCGCGATCTTCGCGCCCTGGCCCGGTTCCAACTCGACGCAGCTGACCGCCATGCCGGCCGGAATGAATTGCAACGGCAGAGCGTTGCCATTCTTGATTTCGATCAATTCCTGGGAGCTCATGACCTTTTCGCCGATCGTCAGATCGGACGGAGCGATGATATATCTTTTCGCGCCGTCGGCATAATGCAATAAAGCCAAACGCGCGCCGCGATTCGGGTCATATTCGATCGCCGCGACCGTCGCCGGCACATTATATTTATCACGCTTGAAATCCACTAACCGAATATAGCGCTTAGCGCCGCCGCCGCGATGGCGGACCGTAATCTTGCCGCTCGCGTTGCGGCCGCCCCGTCTCTTCTTGATGGCCACCAATCTCTTCTCCGGCGTAAATTTAGTCAGGTCGGTGAAAGTATCAAAAGTGGCTTCGCGCCGTCCGGGAGTATTCGCTTTTACTTTTTTAATGCCCATATATGCCTTGAAAATTTATTGATTAAACGCCTTCGTAAATCTTGATGGTTTCACCCTTAGCGAGAGTGACTAACGCGATCTTCGTCGCGCTCCGCTGTCCCTGGATCCGGCCACGCGCGACTTTCTTGCCGCGGCGGTTCAGGATATTGACATCAAGCGGCTTGACGCCATACAAGGCGCGCACCGCCTTAGCGACCGAAATCTTATTGGCCGAAGCCGCGACGAGGAAAGAATATTTATTCTTTTCAACCTGGCGAGTCGCCTTTTCCGTAATCACCGGTTTTAGGAGGATCTTCTGGAGACCTGGTTGGAGCGCGCTCGCCGTTCCCTTGCCGGCTCCGGCTTTGGCCGCCACCGCCGTATCGGCATACAGATCCTGCATGCTGGCCGCGGCCGGTTTGGCTGCTTCTTTCTTGACCGCAGCCACAGCGGTAGTTTTTTTATTATCTTGCCCTGTTTTTTTAGCGCCGAATAAAGCCATATATCTTGGAGTTTATTTATTATTATAGCGGTCGGTCAGAGTCTTGATACCCGCTTCCGTCAGCAATAAATTTTTATAATTAAGGAGATCGAGCAGATTCAGATTTTCTAGATTGATAATCTTGACGCCAGCCAGGTTCCGGCCGGAATAACGCACGGTCTCGCTCTTCCCGTCATTGATGACCAGGATATCGCGCCGATCATTATTTAAAATTTTCTTTTCCACCGCGCCCAAAAGCTGGTTGAAAAGCTTGGTTTTGTATTCCGAAAATTTCAGTTCATCCAAGACAACAAGAGTTTGCGCCGCAAACTTATCGGATAAAGCCATAAACAGAGCCTTCTGCTTCATCTTCTGATTCAGCTTCTGTTTGAAGTTACGGTCTTTGGTCGGACCGAAAATCACGCCGCCGCCTTTCCACAGCGGCGAACGGCTAGAGCCGACGCGCGCCCGGCCGGTGCCTTTCTGTTTCCACGGTTTCTTCCCGCCGCCGGAGACTTCGCTCCGATCTTTGGTATCAGCCAAGACCTGGCGGGCATTGGCTTGGCTGGCGACGACCGCCTGATGCAATAATTCGTTATTCGGCTTGACGCCAAAAATCTTAACTGACAGTTCCAAGTCTTTGACCGGTTCGGCGTTCTGATTATAAACTTTGATTTTCATATATTTTGCAAACGGTAATAACGCGTGTTTAATTCTTAGCTTCGCTTGGAACTTCCGCCGGAACTTCCGCTACTGGCTCGTCTGCCGCAGTCGGCTTATCCGCCGCGACTGCTTCGACGGCCTCAGCCACCTCGGCTTTCTCGGCTGTTTCCACTATTCCTTCCGGCGCTTCCACCGCGGACTTTTCCGCTTTCAGATTGACCAGCAGATCACCGGCACCCTTGATCATCACAAAACTGTTAATCGCACCCGGGATAGCGCCGGCGATAAATAGGATATTCTTTTCGGCGTCAACTGCCGCGATCTTTAAATTGGCCACGGTCACTTTATCGCCGCCCATCCGGCCGCCCATGCGCGTCCCTTTAAAAACATGCGCCGGACCTTTCGGGCCGATCGAACCAGGCATGCGTTCCTGGTCCTTATTGCCGTGCGTCGCCCTAAAACCATGGAAATGATGGCGCTTCACTACGCCCTGGAAACCCCGGCCCTTGGAGGTGCCGGTCACGGCAACGACGTCGCCGACCTGGAAAGTAGCCGCAGAAACAGTGTCGCCAATCTTAAAGTTAGCGGCCTCCGGCGTCAAAAATTCACGCACATAAGCCGCCGCCGCGATTCCCGCTTTCTTAAAATGTCCCTGTTGCGGCTTATTAATATTTTTAAGCTTGCGTTCGCCATAAGAAAGCTGGACCGCCGTATAACCGTCTTTGGCCTTATCCTTAACCTGGGTAATCGTGCAAGGTCCGGCTAAAACCGGGGTCACGGCTACGACCTTGTCGCCCGACCAGATCTGGGTCATGCTCAATTTCTTTCCGCTGATAAATTTCATATAATGTTCCTTTATAAAACAAAAACTGGTTGCCTAAACCAGCTTCAAAAAATCAAAAATAAAAAATAATTTTTTCCGCCTATTTTTTATTTTGTTTTATCCAGCTGATTTACCTCCAATATTTAGCTAATTTTCGCTCAAACACTTTCTTTAAATTCAGAGTTATTTAGGCGGTGATTAGCCAATTAAATATTACTTCGTAATCCTACTACATTTTTATTTCTACGTCAACCCCGGCCGGCAAGACCAAATTCGTCAAATCTTCGATAGTTTTCTGAGTCGGATCAATAATATCAATCATCCGCTTATGGGTGCGCATTTCGTATTGGTCGCGAGCATCTTTATGCACGAAAGTCGAACGATTGACCGTATATTTCCGTTTTTCGGTCGGCAGCGGGATCGGCCCGAAGAATTGCGCGTCGCTCCGCTCGATAGTTTCGATAATCGTCTTAGTAGATTGATCAATGATCTTATGATCAAAAGCCCGGATCTTGATCCTGATTCTTTGCTTGAAATCTTTTTCTTCTTTTTTGGTCTCCGACATAATGAACTTTTATGATTATTTAGTTGAAATTTTAATTGCTCAAATAGTCACTATAAACCCGCCCTTGTTGAAGAGCGGGTCTAAGTGATTATTTCATGATCTTGGTGACGGAACCGGCGCCGACAGTCCGGCCGCCTTCACGGATAGTGAACTTCTGCTTATCTTCAAGAGCGATCGGCGCGATCAGCTTGATATTCAGGTTGACCGTGTCGCCCGGCATAACCATCTCCGTGCCCGCCGGCAAAGTAATGTCGCCGGTCACATCAGTAGTCTTGAAATAGAATTGCGGCTTATAGCCGTTGAAGAAAGGCTTATGGCGTCCGCCTTCGTCCTTAGACAGGACGTAGACTTCGGCGGAAAATTCAGTATGCGGCGTGACGCTACCGATCTTGCACAGAACCTGGCCGCGTTCCACCTCATTCTTCTTGGTGCCACGCAGCAAGATCCCGGCATTATCGCCAGCCTGGCCTTGGTCTAATTGCTTATTGAACATTTCAATGCCGGTCACGGTAGTTTTCTTCGTTTCCATCAAACCGACAATCTCTACTTCGTCACCGACTTTGACGATACCTCTTTCGATACGGCCGGTCACGACCGTGCCGCGGCCTTCAATCGAGAAGATGTCTTCAATCGGCATCAGATAAGGCTTATCAACATCGCGGATCGGTTCCGGGATATAGGTGTCCAGGGTCTCCATCAATTTCATCATCGGTTCAGCGTCCGGACCAGTCGGATTTTCTAGAGCCTTCAGAGCGGAACCACGGATGATCGGAGTAGTGTCGCCCGGGAATTCATATTTCTTGAGTAGATCGCGGATCTCTTCTTCGACCAAATCAATCAGTTCCTTGTCCTCGACCATATCGCATTTGTTCAAAAAGACGACGATATACGGCACGCCGACCTGGCGAGCCAATAAGATATGTTCTCTGGTCTGCGGCATCGGACCGTCCGTCGCGGAGACAACTAAGATAGCGCCATCCATCTGGGCGGCGCCGGTGATCATGTTCTTGACATAATCGGCGTGTCCCGGACAATCAACGTGCGCATAGTGGCGCTTATCGGATTCATATTCCACGTGCGCGGTCGCGATAGTGATACCTCTCGCCTTCTCTTCCGGCGCGGCATCGATTTCATTAACGCCCTTGTGAGACGCTTTCATGCCTTTCGCGGCGAAAACGGCTAACATCGCGGCGGTTAAAGTGGTTTTCCCGTGGTCAACGTGGCCGATGGTACCGACGTTAACATGGGGCTTGCTGCGTTCAAATTTTTCTGCTGCCATGTTTTTGTTGTAAGGCCCCCGTGAAACGGGGTTTCTTTCCTGACAAGGGCGATTAGACCCTTAGGAAACCAGCCGAACTTAAATTAAATTATTAATAAATTATTAAAAATATTTTTACCTCGCTTATTCTACTTCTTGAGCCTTATCTTTCACTTGCGGCGGGATCTGCCAGCCATTTTTTGACTTATTTTCCTCCCCCAGAAAAGACGAAACATCCCGATTCTTCCACATCGAGATCTCGCGATTTATCTTATCAGTTAAATCTTCTTCTGTCAAATTATCAGATTTAGCTGACATTGGGGATAATTCGGCTTTCGGCGCTGCTGGTTCAGGGGAGTTATGGGAGGGAGCGGCGGCCGGAGCAGATGCCCCTCGCGCAGCCTGGTTGGCATAGTTATTAAAATCCATAACGACGTAAGAATCATCCGGATTACGGCTATCAAAAATCACTACCCGATCCCCGGTTTTCTTGATTAGATCTAGAATTTTCTGCAATTGCTCCGGAAACATATATTTATTATTTCCCTTGTTTTTCCTTGATGGTTTCCAGGATATTTTTCGGCACCTCGGAATAATGGGAGAACTCCATAACGTAATTGGCGCGGCCTTGGCTCATAGAACGCAAGCTCGTAGAATAGCCGAACATCTCCGCAAGCGGGACTTTGGCTTTTACGACCTTGATATTAGCCCGGTCGGACATCTCTTCAATCTGCCCGCGCTTCGAACTCAAGTCGCCGATGATATTACCCATATAGTCTTCCGGGGTCGTTACTTCCACTTTCATGATCGGTTCCAAGAGAATCGCTCCGGCTTTCTGACAAGCGTCTTTAAAGGCAAAGATTGCCGCCATCTTGAAGGCGATTTCCGAAGAGTCGACTTCATGATAAGAGCCGTAAAAGACCGCGGCTTTGACATCCACCATCGGATAGCCGGCTACCGTACCAGACAACAGAGCTTCCTTGACGCCCTTTTCAATCGCTGGAATATACTCGCGCGGGATGATGCCGCCCTTGATCTCGTCGACGAATTCAAAGCCTTTACCCTGCTCTTGCGGTTCGACCCGCAGTGAACAATGGCCATATTGGCCGCGGCCGCCGGACTGCTTGACGTATTTATGCTCCGCTTCCGCCACTTTCGTGATCGTTTCGCGATAAGAGACCTGCGGATTGCCGACATTAGCTTCCACGCTAAATTCCCGCTTCATGCGGTCGACGATGATTTCCAGATGTAATTCGCCCATGCCCGAAATCAGGACTTGTCCGGATTCTTCGTCCGACTCCACCCGGAAGGTCGGATCTTCTTCAGCGAGACGCTGCAAGGCGACGCCCATCTTTTCCTGGTCAGCCTTGGTCTTCGGTTCTACGGCAATCTTGATGACCGGCTCCGGGAAGACAATCGACTCCAATAAGACCGGGGTGTTCTCTTCACAAAGCGTATTGCCGGTCGTAGTATTCTTCAGACCGATCACAGCCGCGATATCGCCGGCATAAACTTCCTTGACCTCCTCCCGGTGGTTAGCGTGCATCCGAACCAGGCGGCCGACTCTTTCTTTGCTATTATTTTTTGAAGAATTAATGATATAGGAACCAGCGGTAAGCACGCCCTGATAGACCCGGACGAAACATAATTTTCCGACAAAAGGATCAGTCGCGATCTTAAAAGCTAAGCCGACGAAAGGCTTGCCATCATCCGCCTTGATCACGATTTTCTGTTCCAGGTCGCGGACATCGGAAGCTTCGACATCCGGCACATCCAAAGGCGAAGGGAGATAATCATTGACCGCGTCTAAAACCAATTGGACGCCGATATTCTGCAGGGCGGTTCCGCAAAAAACCGGATAGATCGCGTTAGCGATCACGCCCTTGCGGATCGCGACCTTAAGTTCATCTAAGGCGACTTCCTGGCCGTTCAGATATTTTTCCATGGTCTTCTCGTCGCATTCCACGGATTTCTCCACTAATTCATTATGGTATTCGTCGACTTTCGCCTGCATATCTTCCGGCACAGGGATTTCTTCTATATTCACGCCGTTATTGCCGGTGAAGCGATAGGCCTTCTTGGTCAAGAGATCGATTACGCCGCTCAGATTGCTTTCCGCGCCGATCGGGAGCTGCATAGCGACGGCTTTCTGATTCAAGCGCGTCCGGATAGAATCCAGGCTCATATAAAAATCAGCGCCCATCTTATCCATCTTATTGATGAAGCATAAACGCGGCACCTGGTATTTATCGGCTTGGCGCCAGACGGTCTCGGACTGGGGCTCTACGCCGGCCTGTCCGTCAAAAACGGCGACCGCGCCGTCAAGCACGCGCAAAGAGCGCTCCACCTCGACGGTAAAGTCGACGTGGCCGGGAGTGTCGATGATATTGATCTTATTATTTTTCCAAAAACAAGTGGTCGCCGCGGAAGTGATCGTGATCCCTCTTTCTTTTTCCTGTTCCATCCAGTCCATCTCGGCCGCGCCTTCATGCACTTCGCCGATCTTATGCTTCTTGCCGGTATAAAAAAGAACCCGCTCGGTAAAAGTCGTCTTACCGGCGTCAATATGCGCCATGATGCCGATATTCCTGATGTTTTCTAAAGCGTAATCTCGAGCCATAGTTTAATGATATTTAAAAATGAAATTATCTTGAGAAATGCGCGAAGGCCTTATTCGCTTCCGCCATCTTATGGACCGCTTCCCGTTTCTTGGCCGCCGTCCCTTCACCATTAGAAGCGTCTAGGATCTCGCCCGCCAATTTTTCGGCGCTAGAGCGCCCTTTGCGGGCTAAAGCCGCGTCAATGATCCAATTACAGGCCAAAAAATAACGCCTTTCACCCCGCACCTGGAACGGCACCTGGTAGTTCGCCCCGCCGACGCGCTTGCCGCGAACTTCGACGAGAGGAGAAACTTTCTTGATCGCCTTATTGAAGATATGGCGCGGATCCTGCTTAGTCTTGTCTTTCAGGATTTCAAAAGCGCCATAGGTAATCTTTTCAGCCGCGCTTTTCTTGCCGCGCTCCATGACGTAATTTATAAACTTAGCGATATTCTTATCGTTATATTTCGCATCGCCTTCGATCGATCTCTTAGGGGCTGGTTTACCTCTCATAATATTTAAAGATTAATTATTTCTTCGGTTTCTTGGCGCCATAGCAGCTGCGCCCTTGCCGTCTCGCCTCGACGCCGGCCGCGTCGAAAACGCCGCGCACTACTTTATAGCGGACGCCCGGCAAATCCTTAGTTTTCCCGCCTTTGACCAAAACGATCGAGTGTTCCTGCAGGTTATGTCCCATGCCCGGAATATAGGCGGTCACTTCCATGCCATTAGACAAGCGCACGCGAGCGATCTTCCGTAAGGCAGAATTAGGCTTTTTCGGCGTAGTCGTGGTCACCTTCAAACAGACCCCCTGCTTGAAAGGAGCGCCTTTGGCCGTATCTTTCTTTTTGCGGTGCAGAGAATCTAAGCTGGTATGAAGCGCTAAAGCATTGCGCCTCTTACCGATTGATTTCCGTCCTTTTTTTACTAATTGATTTATAGTTGGCATATCTACGATACTGCCCGACCTCGCCCGGAAGAACTGATAAATCCGTTCTTCGCTCGCTCAGCTGACAATAATATTATAAAAATCCTGATTCTTCAGGATAGGCTTAAGCTACTGATTTTTTTACTCATTCAATTTAACAAAATCTAAAATATAAGTCAAGAACAGCGGAATCAGACGCCAACGATAATTTTAAACAAAAAATCAACGCTCGGGATCAAAAGCTCTCCCGCCAACATTACAAATAAAATGATAAAAATAAAGCCATAGCGTTCCAGCTCCAAATACCTTTGACGCGGGCCGGACGGCAAGAAGGTCGCCAATATTTTAGACCCATCCAGAGGCGGAATCGGGATCAGATTAAAAACAGCTAAGATTAGATTGATATAGATAATAACTGCCAGAAGACTAGCGAAAGTCAGATTAAAAACAGGAAAAAATCTTAAAAATAAGCCAAAAAATAAAGCAATAACTAAATTCGTCGCCGGTCCGGCGACCGCTACTTTCGCGTCTCCATATCTCTGATCTTTTAAATTATGAGGATTATAAGGGACTGGTTTGGCCCAACCGAAAACAAAAGGCATCTTAGTGATGACCATGATCAAGGGCAAGAAAAAAGAGCCGAACCATTCCAGATGGGCAAGCGGATTAAGGGTCAGTCGGCCGGCATCCTTAGCTGTCGGATCGCCTAAATGGAAAGCGGCCCAGCCATGCATATACTCGTGGGCGATAGCCGAAAACACTAGGACGATTATTTGGAAAACGATACTCAATTCTTGAGACATATGGAATCATTATACCATAGCTTGATTAATTTTAAAAACCTTGTTAACATAGAATCGTTAATCTGACTCCATCCCCTTCTCTGGTAACGGAGACCGGGAATCTAATTTTAAATAAGTATCAATATGGCGAAAAAATGCGATTTATGCGGACGCAGCGCGACCAAGGGAGCGAGCCGATCCCATTCTAAGATCAAGACTTTGAAGAGGCAAGGCATCAATCTGCAGACTAAGATGATAGACGGCGAAAAGGCCAAACTCTGCACTTCTTGCCTGCGCACCTTAGATAAGCCGAAACGGGTGAAAGCCAAACGGAAGCCGGCCTTAAAAGAGGGCGAAAAGAAAGCTCCGAAAATAAAGAAGGCTAAGACGAAAAAATAAGATAAGCGACAAAAATAAAAGCCTTTCTAAAAGAAAGGCTTTTTTGTTTTATTCCACTTTTTGAAGGAGTCCGCCAGGTAGACTGCCTTCCGATAAACGGTCGGCTCTGACCAGGGTCGGATGAATCCATATTATCTTGGTATTGCCGCTGCCGTCATCTACTTTTCGCCAATGCCCGCGACGGAAATGGGCCGACATCTCAAAGGTGCGACCACTGGCTTGAATAATAATTTCGTGCTCATCTGGATTAAAGACTCCCTTATAAGCAACGCTGCAGACATCCTCTACGGAAGTTACCGCCGAATTATCATACTTGCCGCTATGGATGGCCTTAGTGGAGCCGGCGATATCTGAATAAGTAAGCTTCTTCGAATGTTGAGCTAAATATAAGCATAAACCGCAAATTATATTAGCGGCTTGATCCCATTCCGGATAATCTTCAGGGTTAGCCGAGCGACGCGGCACTACACGTTTTTCCATCATGCTGGCTTTGGAAATATTGAATAAGGCGGCCAAAGAAGCATGAATTGATTGATTGCCGAGCAGTTCAGTCAAAATGAGCACCCGAGTGTTTAGCTCCGTATTATTCATTCGGCTTATTTCCTGCTCTTGATAGGAATTGATTTTCTCCAGGGCTTTGGCATACTCTTTACGCTTAACCAAGCGGCTGATCAGCTTATTTTCTTCCTGGCTACGTCTACGCAGATTCGCCAATTCCGGCGACAGGAGATCGAACACCAGGCACTCCTGGCCATCGACCATAATCTTGGCGACAATTATGAAATCGAAAATCTTGCCCGAAATAGTGGTGATGGGCTGCTCCAAGCTAATGGCAAAAGCATCAAACGGAAACTTAATGTCATTCCAGGTGATATCATCTACCGGCGTCAAAGCCAGTCGCGCCGCCAAGTCGCTAGATAAAACGTAAACTCGACGGGATTTAGCCATCCAATTGGCTAGATCAATATGGATACCGGTAATCGCTCCGAAATATTGATCGGCAAGATCAGGCAGCAGGAAACGTTCGCTTACCTGAAAATTAAGATTATTAATCGCCGTCTTAAGACTGAGTAGATAATTTGGAAATTCACGGTAATTGACCGCTAATCCAAAAGGGGCGGTAGCAATCACCTTCTTATCATACAGAGACCACCAAATCACTTCAAAGTTTCTGGCTGAATTATCAACTAAAAGAAGGGCTTGCTCCAAGCGCGGGATCTTGAACATGGTACTTCCTCCGTTTTTTATTTTTCTATTATTTTTTTCTTAAAGATCATTTAATTTGGAATAATAACACGAATATTAATAATAGTCAATCAAGCTAGCCTAGATTTAAATTTATGGCCGATAATAACGAAACAAATTAAAATCAAATAATAAATACCTCCCAAAAACCAAAAGAAATGTTCAATTTTGACCGCAGCCCAACTTGGCGCAGCCAATATTTCAGAAACGACAAAAATAAACTTAAGCAAAAGATAAGGCGACAGAAACCACAAGGCTCCGGCTGTCGGCATCAGAGCAGACGCAAAAATACCGAAGAAGAGCGAAGCTAAAAGCAATGGGAAAGTCCAAAGCACCAAGATATTGGCGATAGGCGCGATCAATGACAGCTGCTTAAAATTAACTAGGGCCACCGGCAAAATAACGATTTGAGAAACTAAAGTCAGATTGACCGTATCTAGGATAGCCTTTAAGAAATTACGAAAGCGATGGTTTAACCTTAGCTTATCCAATAAACGCCGGCTTATCCCTTCGCCGAGCGGGTAAAGATAAATGATGCCTAAGAGCGCCAAGAAAGATAGTTGGAAGCCGATATCGTCGCGCAATAAACGCGGGTTAAAAGCGAGCATCAGCGCGGCGGAAAAGGCTAAAGCCTTAATCAAGGAGCTGGACCGTCCATAATAAATCGCCAGGAAAGCTAAGCCGCCCATGATCGAGGAACGGACAGCCGAAGCAGCCAGGCCAGTCACGAGCGGATAAAGAACCAGAAATCCGAAAACTACCAGGAGGGAGCGGCGCCGGCTGAAACCAAGCGCTAAGAGAAAATTAATGATCATAGCGCTCATGATCGTAATATGCGAACCAGAGATAGCGATCATATGGCTGAGTCCGACCCGCGCAAAAATATCCAGGTCTTCCCTATCCACGGTCCGGCGATAGCCCAAAAGAAGCGCATCGGCTAGTCCGGCCTCTGGCTCAGGGAGAGAGGAATCAATGATATTCTTTAAGGATTGCTTCAAATATAGCAACCTCCGATAAGCCGCTTGGGGCCAAGTTAAGTTGCCGCTCACACGCTCGATCTTAACGTAATACATCACCGAATAGATGTCATAGCGCGCCAGATAACTAGCATAATCAAAGCCGTCAATCTCCGGCGGGGCTTGTAATTTTCCGCTGATGCGCAGGAAATCGCCGTAATCATAAGCCGGGTAGAGATCGGCTGTCACTAATACTTGGCCGCTTGCCTGGCCGCTCACGCACACCGTCAAACGCCGGCTCTTATAATCCAGATCCGCTTCTTCGCAAACCCGGCCGCTAAAACTTAAGTCGCGGCCGTTATAATAAGCCAAGTCTTTTTCGCCTGGCCGCGCCTGGAAAGCGCCCGGGCGGAAACCAAAAATAAAGATAGCCGCAATAAAGGCTAAATTTGTAAAAAAGAAAATCTTAGCCGGAGTAAATCGAAAGTTGTGGCCAAAAAACCTAGCTTGGAACATAAAAAATATCGTTATGATCAGTCATGACCAACCACGATATTTTATAAATTTAGAGATTAAGAAAAGATAAAGGGGGCGCCTGATATTTTTATCCGCCTGATCTATTTGACAGGAATAATATTTCCTATTAAAATAAATTATTAAAAATATGCTTCTTTGACAAAAATTTATCTCTACCGAAATATCGCTAAACCTGGCGCTATTTTAGTGGAGATAAATCATAAAATCCACTTGAGCCTTCCCAGCCGGCCTACGCCGAGGGACCAGCACCGTTTTGGTGGGCCTAAATCTCTGTATCCCTTAGCCGGGATTGGAAAAAGGAGAAAAAACCATGTTAAAAATATTTTTAACTACCAGAAAAATGAGGATATTGGGCATCTGGATATTATCCCTGATATCATTAGTCTTAGCGTGCCCATGGGTCTTGGCGGTCTCCGACCCGAATTATTGGAAACTTACAGCCACGGCTAATGCCGGACATGGGTCGATCCGCAATTTAATATTTTTATTATTATCTGCCCCGCTGCTGATACTCAGCCTGTTCTATTTGGCTAAGCTACTATTGGCGACATCAGCCGAAGAAGAAGAAATCGGAAACGAAGCGACTAAAGCGGAAATCATGAGCGAACTGAGAGAAATTATCGCCAGAACTTATAGGCTCTTATCTCCCGACCCTGGCTATAAAGGGTGGGCATATGTCGCCGACGATTTCCTAGCCTTGCTCCATGATTTTAAAACCGGTGACCTAAGCACCTCATCAGCCAAGACTTTATTGACCGGTATCAGTAATAACCTGGCGGTAATTTACCTCTCCCTGAATTACTCCGAAAAATACCAGGAAGATGCCATTATAGCCAAGACGCCAAACTGGGAACAGACACTAGCCAAGGAACAAAAATTAATAGCTTCCTTGAATGAGGCAAAAGAAGAGTTGCAGATCTTATATGACCGCGTCAAGAGATACGCCGTCATAAAAGGCGTAAAAATCTTGTATAGCGAAGGAAAAATGAAATATTTAATTTATGCCGACTCCAAAGTCCTGAATCTATACAAGGACAAAAAATAAGACGCGATTTTTAAAACCCTCCAGAAATTTTGGAGGGTTTTTTATAATCCCCATTTCTGATCCCGCGATTCTACGATAAAATTTTTTGTTTCGTAAATAAGCATAAATTATTTTTTCAACCACCTCAAATACGCTTCCATAAACTGCTCTAAATCGCCGTCTAAGACTTTGTCGACGCCGGAAGTTTCATAATCAGTCCGATGATCCTTGATCAGGCGCTTGCCGTACAAAAAATAAGAACGGATCTGTCGGCCCCATTCGGCCTTCTGTAATTCCCCTTTTAACTTCCTTTCTTCCGCTTCCTTTTCGGCCAGGGCTAATTGATATAATTTAGCGCGTAAGATCTTCATGGCGTTTTCCTTGTTCTGGTGCTGGGAGCGTTCGGTCTGGCAAGAAATCGTGATCCCCGTCGGCAGATGGACAAGGCGGACGGCCGAATCGGTCGTATTCACGCTCTGGCCGCCCGGTCCGCTCGAACGGAAGACGTCGATGCGCAGATCCTCATCCTTAATCACGACCAAACCGTCGTCTTTTATCTCCGGGATCACTTCCACTAAAGCGAAGGAAGTATGGCGCAAGCCGTCGGCATCAAAAGGCGAATTACGCAGAAGCCGGTGGACGCCATTTTCACTCTTCAGGTAACCGTAGGCCCAGGGACCGGCAACGCGGAAAACAACGCTCTTAAGCCCGGCTTCATTTCCGTAATTGCGATCCAATATTTCGCTCTTCCAGCCTTGGCGCTCAGAGAAGCGCAAATACATCCGTTCCAGGATCTGCGCCCAATCCTGGGCGTCGACGCCGCCGGTGCCGGCATGGATAGCGACCAGGGCACTATCGTGATCATATTTTTCTGAAAATAACGAAAGGAATTCTAAATGAGAAAATTTTTTTTCTAATTCTTCATATTTCCGAGCGAGCTCTTCAGCTAGGCCGCCATCGCCTTCTTGCTGCGCTAAGACCGCTATTTCTTCCGCGTCACGGATATCTTTTTCCAGCGCCGCCCACTCTTTCGTTTCTGAAGAGAGTTCTTCGACCTTCTGGCCGATCTTGACCGCCGCGGCCCGGTCGTTCCAAAAATCGGGCTCCGCCATCCGCAACCGCAATTCCCGCTCTTCGACAGTTTTCCGATCGATCGCCAAAAGCGCTTTCATCTTCAGAAAGCGTTCCCGTAATTCTTCCAACTTAACGATAGTCGTCTCCATATCTTTCCATTATAACAAAAAAACGCCCTGGCAAACAGGGCGTTTTTGGTATCTGAACCAGAATAATTAGCGCTTGCTCCATTGCGGTGATTTGCGCGCTTTGCGCAAACCCGGCTTCTTTCTTTCTACCTGGCGCGGATCGCGAGTCAGGAAATCATTGACTTTCAAGGCTTCTTTGGCAGCTGGGTCATAAGCTAGGATCGCTCGGCTGATACCTAAGCGGACCGCACCGACCTGTCCCTGTTTGCCGCCGCCGCTCACCAGCACGGAAAAATTAAAATCACGGCTATGGCCGGTCACTTTCAAGGGCTGAGCGATCAGGTTCGCCCCTTCGCCCGGAAAATATTGGTTGGCTCTCAAACCATTGACCATAATCACGCCTTTGCCATCTTCATATAAACGGACGCGGGCGACCGCCTGTTTACGGCGGCCATTGGCCTTGATATATTTGCCGGAAAACTCCGCGGTTTCGTTCTTCGCCCAATCTTTTTCTTCTTCAATCGGTTCCGCCGCTACTTCCGTGATCAGGAGATCGGCCGGCGCCGGCTTCTTGGCTTTGACCGCCTTGGATTTTTTTTCTGCCATATGGATATTATTTGATGATTAATCTCTTAAGCTGCGCCGTACGGAGCCGGGTCGGCGGCAGCATCTCTCGGACGGCGCGGTATAAGACGTCGCCCGGATCCTTAGTGAAGACGTCAGACATCTTCTTGCTCTTGAGCCCGCCTAAATAACCGGAAAAATGATGATATTGCTTTTGATCTAATTTCTTGCCGGTAAACTTCAGTTTGGAAATATTGGCAACCTCTACGATATCGCCCAAGTCCAGATGGGGGACGAATTCTGGCTTGTTCTTGCCGCGCAATAGATTGGCGATCTTGGTCGCCAAACGTCCGACAGTCGAACCGGCCGCGTCTAATTTATACAGTTTTCTCTGGATATTTTTCATATGATTATACTAATTCGATCTGGACCATCTCCGCGCCATCGCCGGCCCGTTCGCCCAGCTTGACCACGCGGGTGTAGCCGCCCGGACGGGTCTTATAGCGGACGCCGAGGACATCCAAGGATTTCTTGACGGCATTTTTCTGGAGCAGGACTTTGATGAGGCCGCGACGCGCGTTCAAATCGCCGGCTTTCGCCGCCGTAATCGAGCGTTCCACGAGCGGACGGACGGCCGCCGCCTTCGCGCGGGTCGTCCTGACTTTTTCATATAGCAAAATGCTGGAGGCCAGATTGCGCAGCATCAGTTCCCGCGGTCCCTTTTTCCGATCCAGGGTCTTGGTTTTATTTCTGTGACGCATAAACTTTATTTACAAATTATTTTTTTGCTTTCTTCTTAACTTCCTTCTTTTCCTTCTTTTCTTTCTTTTCTTCCTTAGTTTCGCCTGCCGCCAGGCCGAAAGATTCAGCCGCTTCTAAAGTAGGCTCCTCGACCGCGCCTCTTCCAGATTCTTCTCCCCGGCTGCCTGGCAGGAAAGAGGTATATTGAGCGACCAGGATCTTGACCGCCTCGTTAAAAGCTTCCTCCGGAGTGATCGTCCCGTCCGTCTTAACGCGCAAAATCAGCTTATCCCAATTCGTCATCTTGCCGACGCGGGTATTTTCTATACTGATACTGACCAAGATGACCGGAGAAAAGACGGAATCGATCTCGATGTAGCCGATTTCCCGATTTTCCTTCTTAGCGCCTTCCGCTAATTTATAACCGCGGCCCTCCTTGACGACGATATCGATTTCCAGGCTGCCGCCATCGTCCGTGATATGCGCTAAGACCAATTCCGGATTCTTGATCGCTACCAAAGAATTCTTAGCGATATCGCCGGCGGTCACGGTCTTCTTGCCCTTAACCCGCAATTCCAGATGGACTTCTTCTTCGGTAAAGATCTGCAAACGCAGCTGCTTTAAATTTAAAATCATTTCTAAAACATCTTCTTTGACATGCGGGATAGCCATAAACTCATGGCTGGCGCCCTTGATCTTGACGCCGATCACGGCCGCCCCCGGCAAAGACGAGAGAAGGACGCGACGCAGAGAATTGCCCAAAGTCATCCCATAGCCGGGGAAAAGCGGCTCCACCGTAATCACTCCTTCTTTCGGATCCTGGCCGGCGTTAAATTCGATTTTTTTTGGCAAAGCGATGTTTTGCATAAAATTTATTCGGCCCGCGGAACGAGTCGCGCGTGGCTAAATCTTATTATTTTGAGTAGTACTCAATGATGACCTGGACGTTCAGGTTCTGCGGCAAATCGGCGTCCGCCGGCTCGTGGAGGACCTTCACGCTCAAATCTTTGGCATCAAAATTCAGCCAACTCGGCCGATCCGCCTTCTTCAGGCGCTCGACGTTATTTTTGAAATAAGGGCTGCTCGCGCTGCTCTTCTTCGCCTGAATAACCTGGCCGGGCTTGACGGAGAAAGACGGGATATCGGTCTTGCGGCCAGCCACTGTAAAATGACCATGGTTCACCAATTGGCGGGCAGCGGCCCGGGACGTCGCCCAGCCGGTGCGATAGATAACATTATCCAGACGCATTTCCAAGGCTCGCAAAAAATTCTTGCCGGCATCGCCGGATTTTTTGGCGGCCTTTTCAAAAGTCAGATGAAATTGCTTCTCAAAGAGGCCATAGAATTTCTTAGCCTTCTGTTTTTCCGCCAGCTGCGCGCCGTAATCGCTCAGGCGCTTATGGCCTTTCGGGCCATGGAAACCCGGCGCATAATTGCGCTTGATGATCGCGCATTTCGGCGTATAACAACGCTCACCCTTCAAGAAAAGTTTTTCACCGCTGCGGCGGCATTGCGCGCATTTGCTATCAATATTTCTACCCATATATTATTTATTTATTAAACTCGACGAGGTTTTTTCGGCCGGCAACCATTATGCGGCACCGCGGTCATATCCTTGATGGCCGTGACATTCAGGCCATTGGCGTTTAAAGCGCGGATCGCCGCTTCCCGCCCGGTGCCGACGCCGGAAACGAAAACACTGACTTCTTCGAGACCATACTCTTCGCGCGCCTTCTGCGTCGCGATCTTAGTGATGATCTGGGCCGCGTAAGGAGTCGCTTTCTTAGCGCCCTTGAAGCCAGCCAGGCCGGCGCTCGCCCAAGAGATCACATCGCCAGCCGGATCGGTCAGGGTGATCATGGTATTATTGTAAGTCGCCTGGATATAAGCGCGTCCGACTTTGACGATCCGAGCGGTCTTTTTCTTTTTTTTCTTCACTAGCTTCTTCTTTGCCCGCGCGGCCTTATTCTTTTCCAGTTTCTGCTTGATTTCTTCGGGCAGCTCTTCGCTCTCCGAATCAAAAGAAAAATCCGAACCTTCTTTTTCCTCTTTCGGCTCGCTCGTTTCTTCCGGGACGACAGCTATCGCCTCGGCCTCCTTTTTTATCTCTTCTTTTACTTCTTCAGACATATAGTATGTTTAATTAGGTCTTCTGCAGGCCGGCCTTGCTCTTGCCGCTACCCATCGTAACGCGCTTATTGCCGCGAACGGTCCGGCTATTGGTCTTAGTCCTCTGGCCGCGGACCGGCAGGTGCTTAGCGTGGCGCAAGCCGCGATAGCAGCCGATTTCGCGCAAACGCTTGATATTGCTCTGGACCTCCCGGCGCAAATCGCCTTCCACCGTGTATTTCTTTTCCACGATTTCTCTCAGCGCGTTCGCTTCAGCCTCTTTCAGGTCCTTGACCCGGGCATTCTTGTCGACTTTGGCGGCCGCCAAAACCTTATTAGCCGTGGTCCGGCCGATCCCGTGGATATAGGTTAAAGCGATCTCTATTCTCTTGTCGTTGGGGATATTAACTCCCGCGATTCTTACTGCCATACGATATTGATATTAAAAAAATTACCCTTGTCTCTGTTTATGCTTAGGGTTTTTACAGATGACGTGAACCCGACCTTCGCGTCGCACGACCTTGCAATCCTTGCAGATTTTTTTCGCGCTGGCTCTTACTTTCATAGCTTCGATGGATTAAAATTAATATGTGATTACAGACGATAAGTAATTCGACCCTTAGTCAGATCATAGGGGCTGATCTGGAGCTTGACCTTGTCACCGGGCAAGAGCCGGATCTTATTCATCCGCATCTTGCCGGATAAATGCGCTAAAATCTCATGCCCGCTCTCCAAAGCGACCTTAAAAGTTGCCGCCGGCATCAGCTCTAATACCTCGCCTTGCATTTCGATAAAATCTTTGGCGTTCAGGGTAACGGAACTGTCATTGTTATTCTCTTTTTCTTTTGACATTAACACAAAAAAATTTGATAAAGATAATCTTACCTTATCAAAATTTCTTAAGAATTATTTATCTGATTTTTTACAATAATATTAATATGAATTTATTATAGAGATAAGGTGGCTGCTTGTCAAGAGCCGAGAATCGCCTTAATACGCCGGATACCGGCGCTCGAAGCTTCTTCTTTCTGGATCTTAAAATTCCCTAATATTCCGATATGACCAACATGCGGGCCGCCACAAATCTCCTGGGAAAAAGCCTGCTTAAGATCCGGACGGCCGTCCGTCTGACAGGGCGCTACCGTATAAACAGTGACTTTTTCTCCATATTTTGAGTCAAAAACGCCCATTGCTCCCCGCGTCTTAGCTTCAGCCAGAGATAATTCTTCGCAAGTCACAGGGTAATCCGCGCGGATAGCACCATTAACTAAATCCTCGACGGCCTTGATCTCTTCCGGGCTCATCTTGGCGGGATGAGAAAAGTCTAAACGTAATCTTTCCGGCGTAATATTGCTGCCTTTTTGAAGGACATGATCGCCTAAAACCTGCCGCAGAGAGGCGAGAAGTAGATGGGCAGCGGTGTGCAATCTAGTCGTTTCTTCGCCGGCATCGGCTAGGCCGCCCTTGAACCGGCCAGCCGCGGCGGTGCGAGAAAGGTCCTGGTGCTTCTTTAATTCATCCTCAAAGCCGGCCCGATCAACACTGACGCCATTTTCCTTGGCCAGCTCCTCAGTAATTTCCAGAGGAAAACCATAACTCTGATAGAGGGTAAAAGCGGCGACGCCATCGATATCGCGGCCAGACAACTTCTTAAATTCTAATAAACCCTTCTCCAGTGTCCGGTTAAATTTTTCTTCTTCCCTGGATAATTCCGCTATGATCAGGTCTTGACGGCGCGATAACTCAGGGTAAACCTCTTGATAAGTGCTGATCACCGCTTGGGCGATGTTCGCAACCCAGGCTTCTTTCGTGATATCCAGGCGCCGGCCGTATCTGATCGCCCGACGAATCAGGCGGCGCACGACATAGCCCTGATTGATATTAGAGGGGCTGATGCCCTTATCATCGCCGATGATGAAGGTCGCGGCTTTCAAGTGGTCGCTGACGATGCGCATCGATCGAGTAATATCCGACGATTCGCCATATTTATGCCCGCTCAATTCTTCCAGCCGACGTATGATCGGAACAAAAAGGTCAGATCGATAATTATCATCCAAGCCATTAATAACGGCTAAAACCCGCTCTAAACCTAAACCAGTATCGACATTCTTCTGTTTCAACGGTTCATACTGGCCATCCGGAGTCTTATTATATTCCATGAAGACATTATTCCAGATTTCAACCCAGAGGTCGTTATCATCATTAAATCCGGCCGGCACCTGATCCGGCGCGCCAGCCCAATAAAATATTTCCGTATCCGGCCCACAGGGTCCGGTCAAGCCTGCCGGCCCCCACCAATTATTCTTCTTAGGCAGCCGCGCGATCCGGTTTTCCGCCAAGCCGAGAGAGCGCCAGAGATCATAGGATTCCTGATCGAAAGGCGCATCCGCGTCTCCGGCAAAAACAGAAACGGCCAGGCGGCTCTGATCTAGATTCAGCCAATCCGGGCTAGTTAAAAACTCCCAGCTCAGGGCAATCGATTCTTTTTTGAAATAATCGCCCAGCGACCAATTCCCCATCATCTCGAAGAAAGTATGGTGGGTCGTATCGCCAACCTCGTCGATATCGCCAGTGCGGATACATTTCTGCGCGCTGGCCAAACGGCGACCGGCGGGATGTTTGGCGCCTAAGAGATAAGGGACGAGCGGATGCATGCCAGCCGTCGTAAACAGGACTGTCGGATCGTTTTCCGGCACCAAAGAAGCGCTCGAGATCACGATGTGCCCGCGCGCGGCGAAGAAATCTAGATATTTTTGACGTAACTCGCCGGAACTTATTTTATCGTGTGTCATAGGCTTATCTTTATCTCCCTATATTATATTAACTTCTTCCTCTAAATCAAGGCCGAACTTTTTCTTGATGGCGGCTTTCAATTTCTTAATCAGGGCGAGGACGGCTTTGGCGTCGGCACCGCCGTGGTTTACCAGGATCAGAGCCTGTTTTTCGTACATGCTCACCTGGTCCACTTGCTTACCCTTAAAACCGGCTGCCTCGATCAACCAAGCCGCGGAAACTTTAAAGCCACCTTTGGGAAGCGGCCAATTGGGTAATTCCGGATATTTTTTTTGTAAAGCCTTGAAGCGGGTGGTGCTGATCTCTGGATTCTTAAAGAAAGAACCGACATTCGGCAGGACCCCAGGGTTAGGCAATTTATTAGTCCGGATTTCGCCGATGACCCTGATCACATCCTGTAGACCTGGCTTAGCGACTCCGCGCCGGTCGAGTTCCGAACGAATCGACCCATAATCTAACTTCAATTCCGGCTTCCGGCTTAACTTCACGACAACGGAATAAATAAAATATTTCCCTTTCAAACGGTTCTTAAAGACACTATCCCGATAAGCGAAGCGGCAATCTTTCTTAGAAAAGATCTTTTCGTGTCCGGTCTTGAGGTCGATCGCTTTCAAATGATAAAAATGGTCTTTCAGCTCCACGCCGTAAGCGCCAATATTCTGGACCGGCGCGGCGCCGACCGTCCCATAAATCAAAAAAAGATTTTCTAGGCCATAGAGTTTCTCCTTAACCGTGAAATTAACGAACTTCGTCCAATTCTCTCCGGATTTGGCTTCAACTAAAGCATAGTCATCAGCCCGTTCTAAGACTTCCATGCCCTTGATCTCGTTCTTTAAGACCAACCCCTTAACCATCTTCGAAATCAAGACGTTAGAACCGCCGCCCAAGATCCATAAAGTTTTTTTATGGCTCTTCGCCCAACCGATCGCTTCTAAAAGCTCTGTCCGGCTCTTGATAACGGCAAAAAATTCGGCCGCCAAGCCGATTTTCAGGGTTGTATAAGGAGCTAAAAGCACGTTTTTTTCTATCTTCAGCATGGCTTAATTATAGGTTAAAATAAACGAAAAGTCATTATTCTACCGCGCCTAAAGCCTGTAACTTCAAAAGTTTGGCATATAGGCCGCCATCTACTCTCGCCAGCTCCAGATGGCTCCCCTCCTCCGCTACCCGGCCGTTTTCGAGCACGATAATCTTATCGGCGCGTTTGATCGTGCTCAAGCGGTGCGCGATGATGATCATGGTCCGATTCTGGCTGATCTTCTCGATCGCATCCTGGATCAAGATTTCGCTCTGGCTGTCTAGATTGGAAGTCGCTTCATCAAAAATCAAGACCCGCGGGTTAGCTAGGACGGCGCGAGCGATGCCGACGCGCTGGCGTTGGCCGCCGGAAAGCTTGATGCCTCGTTCGCCGACCATCGTCTCATAGCCTTGTTCTAACTTATCAATAAATTCCGCGGCATTAGCGATCCGTGCGGCCGCCTCGATTTCCTTCCGGCTGGCGCTCGGCCGGGCATAAGCAATATTTTCGGCCACGCTCAGATCAAAAATTTCTACTTCCTGCGGCACGATGGCTAAAAATTTCCGGAAAGCGTGCAGGTCATAATCGCGCAGATCGCGGTCATCCAATAAGACCTGGCCTGCCTGCGGATCGTAATGGCGATAGATGAGCCGGGCGACTGTCGTCTTCCCGCCGCCCGACGGACCGACCAGGGCGGTGACGCAGCCGGAATTGATCTTGAAATTCAATTTGCTCACGGCCGGACGTTTATTATCGCCGTAATAGAAAGCAACATCAGAAAATTTTATTTCTCCGATAATCGTCTTCGGCTTATGGGCGCGCGGCTTATTAATGATCTCGCTCTCCGCTTTGAACAGCGCTAATAGCCGGGCGACGCCTTCCCGCCCTTCTTCCATCCGATCATAGAAGCGCGACAGGCGTAATAAGGAACTATAAGCTTTTTCGCTAAGCGTGAAAGCAAAGATCAGGGTGCCGATCGTCATGCTATTCTTGTAGACCAGATAGACGCCTAAAAAGAGGACGGCGAAGCGCCCGATATTGGCGAGCGTGTTGCGGCCTAAGCCGACCTTCATCATCCAGCCCCATTGCCGATCTTCATTCTCGCGGACATGGGTCTTAATCTTATCAAATTCTGAAAGCTCGCGCTTCTCTTGCACGAAAGATTGGACGGCGTTGATATTGATGATCGCTTGGCCCATCTTGCCGCTCGCCGTTTCGTAATCGCGGTAGATCTGTTTGCGGATCGGATACATCCGCCGATTAGCCAGGAAAGTCACAGCGACATAGAGCGGCGCGACGATCATAAATGACAGGCCGATGCGCCAGTCTGCCCAGAACAGGGCCGCGAGCGTCATAATCAGGCGGATCAGGGTCGGCCCGACCTCCCAGCAGATATTATTTAGGAACTCAGAAATCTTATCTATCCCTCTTTCGATCCGGACGATCTTCGAGCCGGTATTTTCCCGCTCATGATAACCCAGGCTTAAAGCGACCAGCTTCTCTTGGGCCTTGATGCCAAGATTATATTCAACATCCACTAAGAGGCGGAGGATCTTCCGATCGCCAAAATAACCGACCACGACGCTCACCTCTTCGGAAACGAAATAAAGGATGATCAATTTCAAGAGTACGGCCAGATTATCCAGATCAAAGCCGTTCAGGCTGTCGATCACCAGCTTCAGGATATAAGGCGAAGCCAGATCTAAAAGCGCGGAGATGATCATCACCGTGATGATCACGGCGAAATACTTCCGGAAAGGCTTCAAGAAACGCCAAAGCTCTACCCAAAATAATTTCCAGGGAATACTAGCCTTATCGATTGTCGTATCTATTTTATGAGCCATAAACAGAAAAAAGATGGGTTTTTACCAAACCTCTACTATAATATACGGTAAAATTAGCAAAACGTTACAATTTTTTGAGGAGTTTCTCCCCGATCCGGAAGACGTCGCCGGCGCCCATGAGCAGTAAAAGATCATCAGATCTTAGGCGGCCCCTGAGATAAGCCGTGGCCGCCGGAATGGCAGAAATATGGCGGACCGACTGCTTGATCTGATGCTTTTGGTTGAAGCGCTTGATAGCGGACACTAATTGCCGGCTGGAAACGCCGCCTTGTTTTTCGCGCGCTGAACCGTAGATATCTAAGATGATGAGTTCATTGGCGCCGGAAAAGCTCCGGATAAAATCGGCAAATAGCGCCTTGGTGCGGGTAAAAGTGTGGGGATGGAAAACTGTGATCAAATTTTTCTGAGGATAACGGGCGCGCACTCCTTCTAAAGTAGCTAGGATTTCTGTCGGGTGATGCGCATAGTCGTCGATAATCAAAGCCCCCTTATAATATCCAAGGACCTGGGCGCGACGTTCTGTCCCGGTAAACCCAGAGAGATGCTTTTTGATCGTGGCGAAAGACACGCCGAGGTGATGTGCCGCGGCGATGACGGCTAAAGCGTTCAAAATATTATGTCCGCCCCACAAGCTGATCTTGAATTCTCCCACGCTTTCTCCGCGGTAACAGAGCTGGAAGGATTGCCGGCCGTTCTGGATTTTCAGATCGTAAGCCAGATAATCGGCGCCCGCGCCATAGGATCCGGTGACTAGGCCATAACTGATTATTTTTCCGGCGCAATATTTTTTTATCTTTTGGCTCTCCGCATCATGCTGATTTAAGACCAAAAATCCGCTGGCCGGAACTTTTTTTAGAAAATCGACAAAGACTTTCGTATAGCTAGCCTTGGTCGTAAAAAAATCCGGATGATCATAGTCGATATTATTCAAGACGACGCCGCGCGGCTTGAAATACTGCAGCTTGTTCTGGTATTCGTCCGTCTCGGCAATAAAATATTGAGAGGCGCCTTGCAAGCTGCTCCCCTTAAATTGCGGGACGCGCGAACCGACCAAGACATTAGGCCGCTGGCCCGCTTTCCATAAGACATAGCCGAGCCAAGCCGTAGTCGTGGTCTTGCCGTGGCTGCCGCAAACCGCAACGCCATAATATTGATTGAAAGCTTCACCGAGGGCAGCGGCGTAGGACTGGATCTTGATTTTTTTAAAACGCGCCGGATTAGCCCTGATGAAAGCCATCTCCGAATTATTTTTCTCGTTATAAGCGGAAGAATAGATTATCTTATCGATTTTGTCCGGGATATTTGAAGGGTGGAACGGGGAGGCGATTTTGATCTTCGCCTCGCTTAAGACATTATCTGTCAGAAAGACATCTTTAACGTCGGAACCTGATATCCTATTCCCTTGCGCCGCCAAAAACTGCGCGAGCATCGTCATGCCGACGCCTTTGAGGCCGATGAAATAGATATTTTTTGTTTTAACTAATTTTTTGGACATAAGGCCTGTTATTTTATAATCTCCCAGATGATGCCGGCTATGGTTTCGGCCGCGCCGCGTTTCATGACTTTACCGATATTATTTTCTAAAGTGGCCCGAACCGGCCGATCATCTAATATGCCCCGCACTTCAGCGACTAACTGATCAGGCGCTAACCCTGCCTGCGGCAAGACTACCGCTGCTGGCGCCTTAATGAACACGGCGGCGTTATCTTCCTGATGCGAATCCGGTAGCGGAATGAGGATAGCGGCTTTCTGCAGGGTCGCCAATTCGCTCAGGGTCGCTAAGCCGCAGCGCGAAATAACCAGATCCGCGGCCGACATCAAGGCGAGGACTTCTTCATTAGGCAAAAAATCATAAGCTTGATAACGGGCAAAGTTAATCTTGGCAGACGGCAATTTCCCTTTGCCGGTCAGATGGAAGACCTGGCAATTTTTTGTCAGCTCGGCCGCGGCGCTGAAAATCAGCTTATTGATCGCTGTCGCGCCGGTTCCGCCGCCGATAACCAAGACCAGGGGATGGTTGCTGGCCAAGCCGTAGCGTTCCTTTAGGGCGCGACGCGACGCGTCATCGTTATCCAGTTTCAAACGGCCGACCGGATTGCCCGCCAAGACGGCGCGAGGGCCATAATCTAAGAGTGATTTTTCAAAAGTGACCGTGATCGTCCGGGCGAAAGGCGCCATCAGCTTATTAGCCAAACCCGGCCGGACGTCCTGCTGATGGATCAAAATCGGGATTTTCTTAAAAGCCGCCGCCCAGACCAAGGGCACGCTGACGAAAGCGCCGGCGCTCACCACTAAGTCTGGTGCCAGCTCGGCCAAGATACGGAAAGACTTAAACCAGGCCGCCGCTACCTTGAAAATATCCAAGATATTACGAATCGAAAAGTAACGCCGCCATTTGCCGCTGATAAGCGGGATAAAGCGCAACGGAGCGATATCGCGGTTGAAAGCCGAGACCATTTCTTGTTCCGGCCCGCTTTTCGTGCCGACAAAAACAAAATTTAGATCTTTATTCTCATCTTCCCGGGCTAATTCCTCGGCTACGGCCAAAAGCGGCGTTACGGAACCGCCGGTGCCGCCGCCGCTAAAAATAATCGTTCTGCTTGTCGATCTGATATCCATCATATTCAACCGCGTAATCGCCTGACATCTTTAGTCTGCCGGCTGATATTGATTAAAATGCCCATTGCTAAGAGCGAAGACAAGGCGGCGGAGCCGCCGGCGGAAACGAACGGCAAAGGGACGCCCGTCATCGGGATCAGATTGATCATCCCGCCGATATTCAAGAAAGTCTGGACGGCCAACCAAGTCACGATGCCGATCGCTAACGTGCTGCCGTAGATATCCGGCGCGCCGCGGGCGATGATGAGCCCGCGATAAAATATGAACAAGTACAACAAGACTAACAAAGCGCTGAATAAAAATCCGGTTTCTTCCGCGATGATCGGAAATATCGAATCGCCCCAGACTTCCGGTAGATACATAAATTTTTGCCGGCTCTGCCCCAAGCCGCGTCCGAAGAGTCCGCCGGAACCGACCGCGATCAAAGATTGGTTCACCTGATAACATTTCCCCAACAAGCTATAATTAGGATCTTTCAGGCACTTGAAGCGGTCGCTCTGATAAGAGGAGTTCCAGCTCACTAAGGCGAAGAGGGCGAGCGCGGCCAAGAGGATAGCGATGACGATATGGACGACTTTCCCGCCGCCGGCGAAAAAAACGACCAAGGCGGTGAAGGCGATGATGAAGAGAGTCCCTAAATCCGGCTGCAAAATCATCAAGAGGCTGATCACGCCTAAGATGACTAAAAATGGCAAGACGCCGCCAGTCAGACTGCCCAGTTCTCCTTTTTTCGCTTCCAACCAAGTCGATAGGTAAATCAAGAAAGAGATCTTCACAAGTTCAGACGGCTGGAAAGACTGGCCGAAGATATTTATCCAGCTGCGGGCAGTGCCGTATTCGCTGCGCAAACCGGGGATAAAGACCAAGAGTAAAAGGATGACGGAAAAGAACAGGAAAAAACTCGCAAATTTCTTCCACCAATGATAATCGACCCGCGTCGCCAGCCAAAAAATAGCCAGACCGATGGCTAAGCTGAAAACCTGGCGGATCAGATAGTGATAGGTGTTGCCGTAGCGAGAAAAAGAAACGATCGAAGAGGCGCTAAATAGCATGATGAGGCCAAAAATTATCAAAACAAATAAGGCCGCTAACAGGCTCCTATCCGGTTCATGCCCGCCGCCCGTGGCAGACGCTATTTTTTTCCGCAATCGCTTGAGCATGGTAGTCTTAAAATTTACGATCCAAGAGAAAGATGATGAGAGCGATCGCGGTGCCGATCGCCGCCACGACCCAGGAGCGCATCACGATCTTCGCTTCCGGCCAGCCGATCGCCTGGTAATGATGGTGGATCGGCGTGGATAAGAAAACTTTTCGGCCGCGCAATTTCTTGGATAAAGTCTGGATGATAACCGACAAGGATTCAACGATAAAGATAACGCCGATGAAGACCAGGAGGAGCGAATTATTAGTGAGCATCGCGATGATGCCCAGGGTCACGCCCAAGCTCATCGAGCCGGTATCGCCCAAATAAAAGCGGGCGGGCGGGATATTGAACCACAAGAAGGCGAGGAGCGCCCCGATGATCGCGCCGCAGAAAGTCGCGAGATCATAGCGCTCCAGAGAATAAGCGATCACGCCGTAGGCGGCGAAAGCGATAAGCAGGGTGCCGCCGGCGAGGCCATCCAAGCCGTCTGTCTCGTTGACCGAAAAAGAGGTCGCGACGATGATGAAAATGAAGACAGGAATATACCAAGCGCCGATCTCAAAATTGCCGAAGAACGGCACATGGAAGACCGTCCAATCAAGCTTAAAATAAAACCAGAGAGCGCCGACGATCGCGATCAGCGTATAAAGCAGGAGGCGATGACGCAGCTGCAGGCCGCCGCCGCCCAAGACACCTTTGCCCCGGACATCCAGCCAGTCATCGAATAGTCCGATCAAGGCGGTAATGACCAGAGCGCCAAGAGGCAATAAGGTTTCCGAGCGTGATAAGAAATCCAAATGCGTGAATAAGCTATTCGGCCAAAGGTTGGCCAAGAGAGAAAACAGCAGGATAAAGATCAGCACGGTCCCCCAGATTAAGACGCCGCCCATCGTCGGCGTCCCCTCCTTGTGGGCATGCAGCTCCGTAAAGATCGGCGTAGCGCCATTATGGCGGATTTTCTTGCCTAATTTATACTTATACAGATAATGGGTTAAAAAGGGCGCGGCGCTGACGGCAAAGATAAAAGAGACGGTAGAGAAGAAAAGTATCTTCACGAGGTAAAATTCGGTCATAAGAAATTAACGAAAGTTAATCAGATAGACAAAGAACAGGGCGAGATCTAAGAATATGGCGAAGACCAAGGCTGCGCTAAATAGAAAATGGACGAAGATCCGAAAATCTTTTTGCCGATACAACGCGGCCGCGACAGCCGCGTTCAAGGCTAAAATGCCCAGGCCGATAAGCGGATAAAAGAAGATCCGGCCAGCGGCACCGACCAGGTCAATACCAAAATCTACGTTATAATGCAAAACCAAAAGATTATCAGCTAAATTATGATAGATAAAAAAAGACTCCAGCCAGGCAATAATCTGCAGACCGCCGATGGCGGCCAGATACCAGCGGCTGGGCGGCAGATGCCAGACTGCGGCCAAGGCAGTGCCCGCGCGTCCGGCTAGAACATAAAAACGGGCGTAAAGATTGGAATAAGCCATAAAAATACAAAAATAATCAATTTAACTCAATTTTATCATATTTTTAAATAATATAAAACCATGTTATAATAAGATCAGTTAAACCGCTTAATCTCAGAGGCATGAGCCAAAAAATCGTCGCCAATCTCTTCAATTACGCGATCGCCGCAGGAGCGGAGCACCTGGTCATCGGCAACAAGCATGACCGGATATCTTTAGATTGCCATTTTCCTGATGATACGACGCGCGCTCTAGCCCTGCCAAAAAAATTAGAACAAGAATTTTTTACGAATTTACAGCGGATACTAGCTATCGCCCCGGGCGACCTCCTATCGCATGAATACCGTAAGGCTGGCAATAAAGAGGGGCGCTGGCATTATTACCTGACTGTCGTGCCCGATGGCCAAGGAGAAAAGATTATCATCAGCTTAATCAACCAAGATAACCGGCGCTGGCGGCTCAGCCAATTAGGGCTGCAAAAAAATGACCAAAAAACCTTAGATAAGATCACTCGCTGGCGGTCGGGTCTGATCATCGTCAGCTCGCCTCCGCAGTCCGGCAAAAGCGCTACTCTCTATTCTCTGCTCGATCTCTGGGATCGCCAGACAATGAATATCTATGCCCTGGATGATAATCTGCCTGCTGATTTGCCGGGCGTCAACGTTCTCGCGCCGCGCGCCGCGAATTGGGAAAAGATCCTGCACCATGATAGCGACATAATCTTAGCTGATGATCTAGATGATGAAGAGGCTTTAAAGAATGCCTTGCGAGCGGCGGCTTCCGGCCGCCTGGTGCTTGGCACGATGACCGCGATCAGCTCTTTGGCGGTCTTAGCGCGGATCCAGTCCCTCAAATTACCGCGCCGCCTGAAATTCGACAGCTTACGGCTGATTATCAACCAGCGTCTGGCCAAACTAAAAAGTTCGCGCGCTAAAACCGCCTGGCTGGGACGTAAACAGATCGGACTATTCGAGCTCTTGGAATTAACGCCGGAAATAAGGAGCTTGCTCATGGCTTTGGACGAAGCGGACCTGAAATCAGACGGGGCGATACAAAAATTAGAAAAATTACTTTCGGTCAGCGGCTTCCGTCCTGTAGCGCATGACGAAAAGCAGAAGGTAAAAGACGGCTTGATATGAAGATAACGTGCGTCATACCGGCTTGGAACGAAGCCAGAAATATCGCTAAGGTCGTCAGCGGCGTCCGTCCTTACGTCCAGGAGACTATTGTGGTCGATGACGCTTCCCAGGATGAAACGGCGGCCTTGGCCGGAACAGCCGGCGCGATTGTCTTGCGCCATCCGATCAATCGCGGCCAAGGGGCGGCTCTACAGACGGGGAACGATTATGCCTTGGCGCACGGCGCCGATATCATCATCCATTTTGACGGCGATGACCAATTCCTGGCCGCGGAAATAAAAGACATGGCCGCGCCAATCACTGACGGGCGGGCGGACATCGTCTTCGGCTCCCGCTTCCTGGGCAAAAAAAGCAATCTGCCGCTCACGAAGAGATACCTGATCTATCCGCTCGCGCAACTCTTCACCCGCTTCCTGCTCGGCATCCGGCTCAGCGATCCGCAGAACGGCTTTCGCGCCCTAAGCCGCCGAGCCGCGGAAACGATCCGCATCGATAACCGCGAAATGGCGCATAACAGCGAGATCCAAAGCAAAGCTTACCGCTCTGGGCTACGGATAGAAGAAGTGCCGATTACCGTAGTCTACCATGACTTCGGGCAACGGCTTTCCGGCGGCTTCAAGATCGCCAAAGATCTCTTGATCCATAAAATCATCAAATAAATCCATAATTTCCAAACCTATGCTCCAGCAAGCTATCGCTCTCATCATCATCCTATTCTTTATCTTCCGTTTAGCCAGCCAAAAGAACCGGAAAGAGATCAACCGCAGCGAATTTACGCTCTGGCTGATTTTCTGGATCATCGCGGCGACGGCGATCATCTTCATCCGGCGGATCGACCAACTGCTCCAATTCCTCGGCTTCTCTTTAAGCGGTATAAATTTCTTGATCTACCTGGCCGTCCTCGTCATCTTCTACCTGGTTTTCCGATTGCGGCTCAATCTAGCTAAACTGGATCGGAACCTGACGGAACTAACGCGGCAGATTACTTTAAAAGATAATCATAAACCATAACCCAGCATGAAAATCGCTCAAGTCGTCTGCGCCTGGCCGCCTTACGCCGGTGGCATCGCCGGCAGCGCTTATCAAATCGGCCAATTGCTATCGGCACAGCATACAGTGACGAATTTTACTCCGACGACCCTGAAACCGTGGCTCCAGTACGGCCACGGCGCTTTTTTACCGCAACTCCTCTGGCGCTTACGGTCTTTTGATTATATCTATCTCCATTATCCTTTTTTCGGGACAGCGGAAATAATCTGGTTATTCAAGCTCTTGGGCGGACACCCCAAGCTGATCATCCATTACCACATGGACGTCAAGAACCTCGGCTGGCTCGCGCAGATCCTCAGCTGGCCGAGCCGCTGCCTCAGGACTTCCCTCTTAAATCAGGCGACGCTCATCGTGACCGCCAGCCTGGACTATGTTAAAAACAGCCAAATCAAAAAATACCAGGCCCAACACCCAGAAAAATTCCGAGAAATTCCCTTCGGCTTGGATCTGGATAAATTCCGAGCTAAAACCTTGAACCGTCCGACCGATAATCTGATCATCGCCAAGGCCCAAGAAATAATCCATTATATCAACGATAGATTCATCAAGAAAGACCGCCGCGGACTCCTCTTCGTCGGCGGCTTAGATCGGGCGCATTATTTCAAGGGGTTGCCGATCCTCCTCCGCGCCCTCGCCGGCGTAACAACGCGTTCCTGGCGCCTGACGATCATCGGCACGGGCGACCGACAAACGGAATATAAGGACTTGGCGGCGGCGCTCGGCCTATCAGGCCGCGTAAATTTTGCCGGGAAAGTGAGCGAAGACGATCTGATCCGCGCCTATCAGAACGCCGATCTCCTGATCCTGCCCTCCATCAACACTAACGAAGCTTTCGGCATCGTGCTTATCGAAGCCTTAGCCTGCGGCGTACCGGTCATCGCTTCGGATTTGCCCGGCGTCCGCCGCGTATTCACCGATCATCAAGAAGGGCTCTTAGCCCAGCCGGACGATGTCGCGGATCTTCGGAAAAAATTAGAATTTATCTTGAAAAATGAGAGCCTACGGCAGACGATGTCACTGGCGGCGCGGCGCCTGGCCATGGCTAAATATGATATCAAGACGATGAAAAAGAAATTAGAAGAATTATTCCTATGAAGATCGGCTTATTGCACAACCTCTACGACGAGTTCGCCCGCGGCGGAGCGGAGACGGTGGCCGAACAGATGGCCGAAGAAGCGCTGGCCGCCGGCCAATCGGTGTTCTTGATCACGACAAAACCGCGGCTCTCTGCGAAACCGCTGATGACGACAGAAAAAAATGGTCTTAGAATATATTATCTGGCTTCTCGGTTCTCCAACCTAGGCGAATCTTCCCGGCTCTACCGAGTCTTCTGGCAGATCGGACATATCTTTTCTATCCGTAAATACCGACAAATCAAGAAGATATTGCAAGCCGAAAGACCGGACATAGTCGTCACCCATAACCTGATGGGTTTGGGATTCTTAGCGCCGCTCGCTTTGCGCCGCTTAGCTACCCACCACGAACATTTCTTGCACGACATCCAATTGCTCCACCCGTCCGGACTTCTCTTCTGGGGACAAGAAAAAAACATCGCTAGTTTTAATGCGCGGATTTACCAGGCGTTGACCCGCGCTTTATTCGCTTCGCCGACCAAGATAATTTCTCCCTCCCGCTGGCTCTTAGAGCTACACCGAGAACACAGATTCTTCCGGGATTCTAAGATAGAAATCAGGCCGCTTGAAATAAAACCCTTAAAATCAAAAGGAACTGCCCAGCCAGGCGGACAAACTCTGCTTGATAAGCAGCCACTGGCTAAGGATAGCGCCAAAGATTTTCTTTTTGTCGGACAATTAGAAACGCATAAAGGCATTTTTTTACTCTTAGAGGCTTTCCAGAAAATCAATGATCCAACCTTGAAATTACGGATTATCGGCGACGGCCAGCAGGCGGCTGAAGCGCGTCGCCAGGCCGCCACTGATAGACGGATAGAATTCCTAGGGCGCCTGGACAGCCGCGCCGTCCAAGAAATAATGCGCGCCAGCGATTGCCTGATCGTTCCCTCTTTATGCTATGAAAATTCGCCGACCGTCATTTACGAAGCTCACGCCGTCAATTTACCGATCATCGCCGCCGAGATCGGCGGCATTCCGGAAATTATCGGCCCGATGGATAGATTGTTCGCGCCAGGAGACGCCTCGGATTTGCGACAAAAGATCGAAGTAGCGACGGGTTGACATAATAAAAAACGCCAGCTCTTATGGCTTGGCGCTTTTGACTAATTATAAATGGCTGATTAAATACCTGAGAATTTCCAGGCATTTTTTTTAACCCATTTCATTATATCTTGTTCGGCGGCGAACTCGCCGCACTGTTCATGCACTATGACAAAATCACCGTCAATAGTATAGAGTATAGGGTCTACCGAACTTAAGATAGAGAGAGCCGCCTCTCTTTTGTTAATGTCGATTGCGGATGAAACTGTCGCAATCTTAGGAGAAGCTCCCAATTCTTTTAACCGGCATAGCGTGGAGATAAATATTTCCGAAGCTTGAAATTTGAATTTTACGCTGACCGGAGTCTCATCTTTCGCCGGTTTATAGTCTATTCCGGCCGGCCACAATATCTTTACTAATAGACGGCTGGGAAGTTTATGCAATAGACTGGTCAATGAAATAAATAGATAGGTTTCGACCAAAAATATGACAACCGCTGCGATTATTCCGCCAAAGAGGCTGAGCAGTCCCCATAATGAGTCTAGTGAAAACAGGTTGCTAGGAGATACGCTGACAAAAGAATTAGGAAAAGCAAAAAGACCGACAAAAAATGAAAACATAAATATGGTCTTGGTGATATCAACAAACAGTTCATTGGCTGTATTTTTGAATTTTCCGCCTTCTGGGGGCATCTTTAAAACTCCCATAAACATACTCCAAGCCATAACTACTATTACTATACCGGAAACCAGCTGGAAGACAGGGAGCGGGATCAGCGAAAAAGCGATGATCGCGGGCAGGATCAAGAATAACAGACTAAAGCTCAGTAATAAGGCCGTGGTTCTGTCAGCAACGCCCGTCTTACCTTCCGCCGAAATATGTTCAAAACAATATAAGCCATATTTATGGCAGAGTTCATACCAAAGCGGTTTTGGTAAAACACCTAATACCGGGAGCTCTTGGAATTGAGCGGCGAATCGATTGGCGGCTTTAGCTGTCCTGAGATTTTCGGCCCTTGCCAGACGATTTTTAGCGTTATTAATCTTGCTTTGGATTTCTTGCAATTCTTCAAAGGCTGGCGCATTTTCATTGATAATCATTTCTCCGACGACTACGCCGAATCTTACTTCGTTCTGGCGGGATAATTTCTTGTCAAACAGTGTTTCAATTTCGCCGTTGATGTCGCTAATCTGATCGTCTATTAAGACGTCAATCTGCTGATCGATTTTCTTGAACAATTCGTTCATCTCTGTTTCTCCTCTGTTATGAGTTGTAAAAGTTCTTTTATTAGTTAATAAATTGATTTATTAATTAAATATAAAATACCATTGATAATACTATTTGTCAACGGTATTCTTATTTTATGCTAAAATTTAATAAAATATAGACTCTAATCTCCTAAGCCATGCAATCTCTTGCCGGCCTTCAGGTCGAAGATAGTCTTTTTCAAGCCGTTTTCCAGGGTCACGACCGGCATCCAGCCCAACTCTTCTTTCGCTAGGCGGATATCGGGCAAGGTTAGCTCACTGATAAATAATTCCCGATCAGCATAGGTTATCTTAGACTGAGAGCCTGTTTCCTTGATGATCAGCTGCACGAGCTCGGTCAGATTGATATCGACATCCGATCCGATATTGAGCGGCCCAGCCTGCTCTGAGGCCATCATGCGGATCACCGCGTCGATCGCGTCGCTGATATAGCAGAAAGAGGAAGAAAAATCCTGATCGCCGTTAATGACGATGTCCTGGTTGTCTAGGGCGCTATAGATGAAATCCGGGATCATCTGGCCGTCATCAGCCTCCATGCGCGGCCCATAGATCCGGAAGAGGCGGATGATCCGGGCATCGACATTATAGAGCGAACGATAGGTGCCGACCATGGTTTCCGCGTAACGCTTCCCTTCATCATAGCAAGCGCGCTCGGATAATTGATCGACTAGACCCAAATCGCTTTCCTGGGCTTTGCGCGCCGGATCGTCATTATTCCGCGAGCCATAGACCACGGAAGAAGAAAATTGCAGGAAACGGGCGTTATATTTGACTGACAGATCCAAGAGATTCTTGACGACATAAGAATTAGCGAGAAGCGTCGCCAGACGATTTTCCAAGAACCGTTTCGGAGACATCGGGCAAGCCAGATTATAGATTTCCTGGACGCCCTGGAATTCCACCTTGAATTTCTGCAGATCCTCCACCTGCTCCAGATCCAAGGGCCGTGAAAGGTCGTGATTGATAAAGACAAAATTCGGATTGGCTAAAAGATGGTCGATATTGCGCTCGCTACCAGAGACGAAATCATCCACCGCGATGACCTTATTATCCTTCACTAATTCGTCGCAAAGATGGGAACCGATAAAACCGGCGGCGCCGGCCACGAGGATATTCTTCTTATCAAAAATTACTTGTTTAGGCATATTGATGGAGACTTAATTATTTATCTTTATTATACCAATATTCGCGCCGCCTTTAAAGCCTTCTTCCCAGGCGTAAAAAGATTCTAGGAGGCCGCCGCGGCCGTCGAAAACTCGGACATGCGGCGCCGCGCCAGGCTGAGCGCCGGTCGCGATCTCCGCGATACCGTCATTATTCAAATCGCCAACCGCCAGGTTGATCCCGCCGCGCCAATTGCGCCCGTAAGCTAGAAACTGGGACTGCATCTGCCCCTGGCCGTTAAAGATCTTGATCTGCGGATCACGGCCGGCGCCGGGCGCCGCGATAATCTGCGCCTTATCGTGGTCGGCGCGGCCATTTAGGGTTGCAGCCGCGACTTTCACCCCTCCCCGGAATTTTTTTTCATAGGCCAGGAAGGAATGTGCTAATTTGCCGCCCGCCGTATAAACCTTAATCCAAGGCTCCTGGCCCGCGCCATAAGCGACGATTATTTCCGGGACAGTCCGGCCGTCGATGTTGCCGACCGCCAGATTCAAGCCGCCGCGCCAATATTTATTATTATCTACGTTAAATTGCCTGATTAATTTCCCGTTAGCGTCAAAAACTTTGACTTGGCCGTTGCCCTGGGAAGCGGCGGCCGCGATGATTTCTGATTTTTCATCGCCATTGAGATCGCCGACCGCGACATTGACTCCGCCGCGAAACTTTTTATCAAAAACCAAAAATTGTTTCAAAAGTTTGCCATTAGTATTATAAACCCTGACCTGGGGCTCGCCGCCGCTGGCCGCCCCTAGGACTAATTCCGCTATCTCATCCCCGCTGATATCCCCGGACGCGATAGAGCCGCTCTTGAAATTAAGCCGAGCCAAGGGACTGACTAAATCGCCGTTAGCGGCGGTTAGCTTCGGCTCTTTACTGCCACTAACCGGCATCACCACCAAGCGGCCCAAACGGCTGAAAAGCTTTTCCTTGGCGAGCTCGACCGCCCGATTGACGTTCAAGCGGCCATTACCCAAGCCGCCCGGATAATCCGGATTAAGCTTAGTTATATTATCCGTAGAAAGGAAAAGGATATTGATGATTTCCCGCGCGCTTAATTCCGGATTAGCCTGTTTGATCAAAGCGAGAGCGGCCGAAACGAGCGGCGCGGCCATAGAAGTGCCTGACCAATATCCGTCATAGATCCGATTCGGGTCGCCGGCAACGCTGCCTGGCGTCACAGTATTAAAAAAACTGATTCCCGGAGCAGTCAGATCGACACAACGGGAGCCATAGCTCGAGAAACGCGCTTTCTGGTCTAAAGCATCGGTGGCAGCTACGCCGATGACCATATTATCGCCGAGCGTGCCGTCGTAACAAGCCGGGTAGACAGGGGTTTGATCAATATTATAGCCTTCGCCCGCAGACTGTTCGTTGCCGGCCGCCGCGACGATCAAAACGCCAGCCGTGCGCGCCCGGCGAATCGCTTCTTGCAAGGCGTCGCTGTAACTGAAAGAGACAAAACTAAGGTTGATGATATCCGCGCCGTTATTCACGGCATAATCGATCGCCCGGATGACATCGCTGATCTTCCCCTCGCCCTTATCATTCAAGGCTTTGAGCGCCATGATCCGCGCCCGCCAAGTTACGCCGACTGTCCCCTCCCGGTTATTGCCGCTGGCGGCGATCACTCCCGCCACCATCGTGCCGTGCGAAACGCCGGACTCGGTCCAACCGGCCATAAATTTCGGCGCGGGATCAGGAACATTATTCACGAAATCCCAACCATTAAGATCGTCGATAAAACCGTTCTGATCATCATCGCGCCCATTCCCCGTCTGCTCCGCCTGATTCCGCCAGATATTATCCTGTAAATCCGGATGTTCGATCTCAATACCGGAATCGATCACGGCGATCACGATATCCGGACTGGCGGAAACCTTTTCCCAGGCGCTATCCGCCTTGATCTTCGCCAGGTACCATTGGTGGCCATAATAAGGGTCATTCGGCGTAATGCTAGCCAAAACCGGCTCAACTATAAAGAGCGATAAAATAAAAAAAGATGTTACCAATTTAGACATATAACATCTTCATCTTAACACATCGTCCCGGTTTTTCAAAATATATTTTTCCCGCCTGATCACAGGCTTTCTATCAGCTTCAAGGTTTCTTGGGCGCACCGGCGCCAGCTGAATTCCTCTACCCGCGCCAGACCTTTGGCGCGCAGAGCTTGGCGCAAATCTTCATCGTTCAAAATCTTATCTATCGCCGCCGCTATCGCCCGGGTGTCGTTCTGATTGAAATAGAGGGCGGCATCCGCGGCTACTTCGCGCAAGACCGGTATATCGGAAACCGCGGCCGGCGCGCCGCAGGCCAGGGCTTGCAAGACTGGAATACCGAAGCCTTCATGCTTGGAAGGGAAAATAAAGGCTTGGGCGGCATTAAAAATATACGGCAGGTCTTCTTCTTCTACCCAGCCCGGCAAATAGATCTGCCGATTCAAATCAAATTCCTGGATAATATACTTGACTTCATCGTAACCATAGCCGGCATCACCGATTAAAAGCAATTTGACGGCCTGGTCCGGATGCTCTTCCTTGAACAGCGCGAAGGCTTCAACCAAAGCCGGGATATTCTTCTTCTTTTCTAAACGTCCGACATAGAGGAGATAAGGCGCGGCCAGATCATATTTTTCCAAAACTTCCCGCGTCCGATCGGGCGATTCTAGCAAGCGATACCGTTCATCATTATAACCGTTATGGATAACCGCGATCTGATCGGCTGGCGTCCGCGGATATAAGTCTAGGATTTCCCGTTTGGTGAATTCCGAAACGGCGATGATCTTCTGCGCGTGCCGCAAGGCAAAACTAGTCGACCAATGGAGGTAGTCGACTGACTCGGAGCGATATTTACCGAGCGTCATCAGCTTCACCAGGAGATTGATCAGCTGGCGGGAGCTGGTAAAATCCGTCTTGACTTTGACTGAGCGATAAAGGTTCTGTTCGCGCCGGAAGGCGATGTCATGGATAGTATTGATAGTTTTCCGCGGACCAAATAAGGGGAGGGCGTGCGCCGGGATGAATAAGACATCGGGCCGGCGCCAGAACATCTCCCAGGTCAGACGGCCCAGAGTCCAAAAATAGACGAAAGGCCAATGTAAGAGCCTGATCGAAAAATTAGGATTATCCTTGATGATTTCCAATAATTCCGGCCGAGCCGGCTTATTCACGTATAAATAATATTGATTGGCGCGATCCAAAACCGCTAGATTCTTAATCAGATAAAAAGAGTACCATTCCGTACCGGTCTTATGGACTAAATTAGCGCGCGAGGCGTCAATGCCGATAATCATAATTTAAAAAAATCAGCTGATCGTCTATACGGTCGGCTGATTATTTAGTCGCCAAGATGCTGCGTTTATAGGAATCCAAGTTATCCAAAGCGATGCCGGTTCCCTTCGCGACGCAAAGCATCGCGTCATCGGCGACATAGGCGGATACGCCGGTCGTCCGAGATAATAATTGATCGATATTTCTGAGCAATGAGCTGCCGCCCGTCAGCACAATACCCTTATCCATAATATCGGCGGCGAGCTCCGGCGGCGTCTTCTGCAAGACTTTCTTGGCGACCGAGATGATCGCTTCGAGTTCGTTCTGGATCGCTTCGGTCACATCGTCGCTCGAAACCGTGATGCTGCGCGGCAAGCCGGTAACGATATCCCGCCCGCGGATTTCCATATACAGCTTATCTTCCATATACAAAGCCGAGCCGATATTGACCTTAATCTCTTCGGCTGTCCGCTCGCCGATGGCCAGATTATATTTCTTGCGGATATATTCTAGGATTGCGGCGTCGAATTTATTGCCGCCGACGCGCACCGAAGTAGAGGCGACGATACCGCCCAAAGAAATAACCGCCATTTCGGCCGTGCCACCGCCTATATCGATCACCATATGCCCCGTCGATGATCCGATCGGAATATCGGCGCCAATCGCCGCAGCTACCGGCTCTTTGATGATATAGGCGGCTTTCGCGCCGGCCGCGATCGTCGCTTCGATGACCGCCCGGCGTTCTGTAGACGAGATACCGGCCGGTACCGCCACCATCACTTCCGGCCGGAAGAGCCGGATGCCGCCCAGAGTCTTATTGATAAAATAACGGATCATCGCTTCTGTCGCCCGATAGTCAGCGATGACCCCGTCTTTCAAAGGGCGGACGGCCATGATCGTATCCGGTGTCCGGCCAATCATATCTTTCGCTTCATTCCCGACCGCCAGGATCTTGTGGTCGTCAAGAGACACCGCGACCACGCTCGGCTCATTGATGACGATACCCCGTTTCGGGACATGGATTAAAGTATAAGTTGTGCCCAGATCGATGCCGATCCGCTTGATAAACATAAGTAGTAATAAACAAAATAAGACACTAATCTATATTAGTATTTTATATTGGTTTAGTCAAACCCGAAAGATTCCTGTGCAAATGGAGAAAATTAATAGAAAAAGTCTGCAACGTTGTCAAAAAGTCAGCCTATTTTTACCATAAATATGGAGAAGTATGAGGGATGCCAAAGTGAGTTCTGAAATCTATATATGTATATAAATAAATAAATAAGGCACTACCAATCCCCAAAAAATAAATAACAATTTAGATTTTGGTTTAGACAGTAAGTATGGGACACAATATAAAAATGGGGCGATAAATATAATATACAAGGCTATCCAGCCGGACATATTGCCGTTATCACGCGCAATAAATAAAAGATAAAACATAACTAAAATTGGCATAACCACAAATACCAACCAATAACCAAGTATATACCAAATATTTTTTAACTGCTCACTTGTTAAAATCTTCTTCATAAAGTTAATTATTAATTATTAAAATCTAACTTCTCTTTGATCGGAAAGATTAAGCTTTTTAGCATCTTGATTGGCTATAATATCCTGCTCTTTAATTATCTCCTCATTCCCTGCCCGATCAGTAGATTTATACTGAATAGCAGAGGCATCTGAAATACCAGAGATACTAATAGGCCTAGTATATAGAGTCCAACTCTTCCCTCCGTCTAAGCTGTATTCGGTCTTAAGGATTTTTGAATTATCGTCGGAAGAGGTTAACTTTATAGAATTATTGACTAATTCTGCCTTGGTCTTCGGTTTCACTCTATCCGCTGACTCTTGCGCGTCAAGCATGGCATTAGGCTGCATCTTCTCTCTAAATACTTTATCCCCTTTCTGGTCAATCTTCATTTCGTAATTTGGTTTTTTGTTGATAAAATCAATCTCGATATTAGTCTGCAGTGATTTAATGGGCACCGCATTGTAGTAGGCGGTAGAGATGGTCATTCCTTTTTGGATATCCTGGATGCGCGCATTGAAATGGCCTAAGCCGGTGGCTTGGCCTACTATCTTATAATTATGACCCTTGGGCACAAAGGCAAATTTATTATCACCAATAATGTCATAGGCGGCACCGGGAATGTTTATTTCGATATGGCCTTTGGCGTCCGGGCCGATGTGGCGACCTTGGTCATCTAAGAGCTAAAGTTATCAATCAATCTATGTCAAAAACCTGGATGAAAACTTTTTCTAAATTCAAAATAAATAAATAAATAAATAAATAAATAAGGTATTAACAAACCAAACAGTAAAAATAAAAATCTACGATTCGATTTAGTATTATTATACGGAATAAAATACAAAAACGGTGCGATAAAGACAATATATAATGTCAACCAGCCAGACACGCTGCTATTATTGTCTTTAAGCCAAAGAAAACGAGCCACTATTGCTGGCGTAATCACAAATATAAACCAGTACCCCAGTATATAACTAACATTTTTGAGCGACCCGCTCGACAAAATTTTCTTCATAACATTAAACAAATTAATTGTATAATTAATTAAAATAAAAATACTAATCAAAATCTTATCTTGCTCACCTCAAACAGGCGGGACTTACTGATGCCGGTCGATTTTGAGATATTCTGTTTGTTCACTATCTCTTCATTCCCCGCCCGATCAGTCGATTTGTACTGAATAGTTGATTCACCTTTGATGCCGGAGATGTCGATTGGCTTGGTGTAAAGGTTCCAGGTCTTGCCCGCGTCTAAGCTATATTCGGTCTTGAGGATTTTAGAGTTATCGTCAGTCGACACTAGCTTAATTGTCTGGTCATTGATTATAGCCTTAGTTTCTGGTTTAATCCTATCTTCTGACTCTTTGGTGTTAAGAATGGCACTTGGTCGTACCTTATCCCTAAATACTCTATCTCCTTTCTGATCTATTTTCATCTCATAGTTAGGTTGCTTGTTGACAAAATCAATCTCAATATTAGTCTTTAGTGACTTAATGGGCACTTCGTTATAGTAGGCGGTAGAAATGGTCTTCCCAGCTTGGATATCCTGGATGCGAGCGTTGAAATGGCCTAATCCGGTGGCTTGGCCGATTATCTTATAGTTGCGGCCTTTGGGCACAAAGGCAAACTTATTGTCGCCGATGATGTCATAGGCGGCGCCGGGTATGTTTATTTCGATATTGCCTTTAGCGTCCGGGCCGATGTGGCGACCTTGGTCATCGTAGATATGGAGGGCGATGGGGCTATGGTAGCTGACTTCCCAGCCGTCCAAAGGAGTACAATCGCCGCTATCTATAGTCATTTCAGGATATTGAGTGTAATTAAATACAAAAGGGCTAGAGGTAGAATTGAGGATATCATATATTAACCACTTATTGTCGTCAAAGCTTGGCAGGAAGGCATGTGTGGTACTCGTCGTATAATAAGTTCCTAGTGAATTATTGAGAGCTTGCGCGCTCTTTAGCGGGACCGTACCATCACCGTTTACATAACCCAGACCATACTCATAGCTGCTGGAGGCATAATGGTTAATAATATAAATTCGGCTGATGGTCGGCTGATTGCAGCCGATTATATTATAAGCTTTAACGCCATAATTATCAGGATCAAAGTTATCCAAGTCGTTATGCAAAGTATCGCTAGAGCTGGCCATGCTGGAATTTAAGTTATTATTATTTAGAAAGTCAATTGATTCATCATAATCTAAGTTGCCGGTCACGCTATTATTATCATAGTCATATAAATCTGCTATATAAGCATTATATATCGTGCTACTAGCATCAAAATAACCTCGGCTGGGCAAAAGGTTATAGGCTGATGAAAAATTCTGAGAAATCTCTTTCATTTTTGTTTCATTGATACCAATTGGGCCAAATAAAGTAAAGCCAAAATCATCACCATATAATAACGCCTTAGCGGCCTTTGGCGCTCCTAAATGCGGCGTAGCCACATCAATAAACTTGTCTACCGTACTTGTATTTACGTGCTCAATATAATATTTAGCGACTAAACCGCCCATACTATGGGAAATAATGTCTACTTTTTCCGCGCCAGTGCTGTTTTTTATTTCTTCAATCTTAGCTCTAAGCGATGTAGACGAGGCGTATGGGCTGCTTGAGGCAATCCAATCTATGCTATAGCGCCAGTCGTACGGAAAAACAAAGAGATTGGTATTTTCTGTATAGCTGCCACTCGACGTTAGCTCAGTAATTAATCCTTGGAAAATATCATTAAAAGCGATTTCTCTAAAAATATCCGTTGGCACCATTAAAGACGGCGAAAGCGGCTCTCCATACGCATCCATCTTTAAGTCGTCTAAATATGAATCATCTCCCGGTAGAGCCATTTGCACTAGGTTTGGCCAAACTTCCGGGAAACCATAATCGTCTTTATGTAAATAACTACTAATAATCCCCGGAATGATAATCACCGGCTTCTTCAAAAAATTCATCCCGTCGCTGTAGCTAGTTACATTACTACTGCTTGCGACTAGCTGAACCCCGTTACCAAATTCAGCCACGGTAGTTGTGCCAGACCAATAACCGCCGGTCATACTGATTTGACTGGGCGTAGTCGTCGCGCCATTAGTGGCTGATAGAGCGATCGTTCCGCTATAGTTATAGTTATTCCCATTAACGTCTTTAGCTTGCAAAGTCAGCGTAAACGGCGCGGTGGCCATAAGTGACCGGCCGGCAGGTGCGCTGGCGTTGAAAGAAAACCCGCCGAAGCCTGAATTGTTTATCAGCTTGATGCTTGACCAAGGCGAGTATAACCCGTTACCTAGATCCGCACGGATGCGCCAATATCTTGCGCTGCTGACCAAATCGGAGATTTCATAATAAGTATTGGCCGTGGTAACGGGATCCGGCCAATTATCATTATCGGCAGAAACATTGAATAGATACCCTGTCGCGCCGAGTACGGCCGGCCAAGCAACGTCAGTCTCTGAAGCGCTCCAGGCACCATTATTGATTATATTGCCAAAAATAGTTAAATAAAGGCTAAAAGTATGATATGGGATGTTTACTTCTGTTATCGTCCCCTCATTAACCACATCACCAGTAACCGAAAGCCGGGGAGCTGTCCAATAAGCGCTCTGTAAAGTCGCACCGGATTCAATAGTTAACGGCCCGTTAAAAGTAGTATCGGCATTGATGGTCTTGCCACCTTCACCGCGCATGATAAAATGGTCGGCTACGAAATCGCCATGGAATACCGGCGAACCAGTAGCAAACACCGTGCTGCTGGCGCTGACTATACCGCTGATACTGGTGCTGCCGGAAATAATAAGACTGCCAGGCCCCGGTATTTGGCCTGATGCCGTTCCGACAGCCGAACCTCCGGTCAAAGACAGGCTTTGGCTATCGGAAACGGAAATAACCGTACCTGATAATATCGAGTCTCCGCCGCTGATAACTATTCCAGTACTGCTGGTCGCCAGTATGATGTTATGACTGTTAAAATCCACGCCAGCGGCAAAATTCGGGCTATTCAGTAGCACCATATCATTCAGGAAAGTCACCGGACTGTTGATCGGCACGGAACCATCTATAACACGGCTCTGCGAGGAAGCAAGATCCGTCCAGGAACTGTTCCAAGTTCCGTTATTCGTGATATTGCCGGAAATAGTCAGATAAAGCCTAAAAACATTGTAAGGAATACTTATTTCTGTGATAGTTCCGTCATTAATAACATCGCCGTTAATAGTGAGTCGGGGGGCCGCCCAATAAGCGCTTTGTAAAGTCGCGCCCTGCTCGATTATTAAGGGGCCATTAAAAGTAGTATCGGCATTGATAGCCTTGCCGCCTTCGCCTTCTATAATGAATTGGTCGGACGTAAAATCGCCGTGGAAAGCCGGTGAGCCGGCGGCGAAAACAGTAGTACTAGCTACTATTGTTCCTCCGACACTAGCGCTCCCAGAAATGACAAAACTAGCCGGACCGGGGATAGAACCTGATCCAGTCCCCGTAAACGATCCGCCGGCCACCGTCAGGCTTTGATTACTAGAATTAGAAACGATCGTCCCTGATAGGGTAGAGCTTCCTCCAACTAAGGTCAGGCCGGTGCTGGTGGCACCAAAGGAGACCGTTTTACCATTAAAATCAACCCCGCCATTAAAAACGGGGTTGTTTAAGATTTCAAAATTATCCAGGAAAGTCACCGGACTGTTGATAGGGTTAGCCCCGTCAATGATTCGACTCTGGGTCGATGACAAATCAGTCCAAGAACTGTTCCAAGTTCCGTTATTCGTGATATTGCCGGAAATAGTCAGATAGAGACTGAAAATATGATAAGGGATACTTAATTCAGTGATCAGGCCGTTATTAACGACATCGCCATTAACGGTGAGTCTGGGCGCTGACCAGACATTACTTTCCAATGTAGCACCGCTGGCAATGACCAGGCCAGCGATAGTCGTATCATTCGTAATGTACACCGTCCCATTAATTTCTACGATATCATCTGAGCCAGGCACGGCATCTTCTACCCAAGTGCTACTGTCGCTCCAACTGCCGCCTGTGGCGACAGAGTGAATCGTGGGTGTTTGAGCTAAAGCGGAGGGGGGTAGACTAAAAAACAATAGAACGCCAGAAACTGCCACTATCGGCAGTAACAAGGCTTTTCTGAACATAAATTTGATTTATAAAAATTAATAAAATTTTTATTTATGAAATTTCTATTTATGTTAGCTGATAGTTTTTTAGCGTCTTTGTTTTTTTATTCTTCGTAATCCCGATCCTCGCCTTCCACGGCGACTTTTTCCTGGTTAGCGATGATCTTCTTCACTTTTTCCGCGAATTCAAAAGTGTCGAACTCATCCTTCAAAAATAAGAAATCCGCCCCGAGATCCAAGCTGCGTTGGCGGCTATCTTCATCGCTGACATCGGTAAAGATAAAGATCTGCTTTTCGCTCAATTCGCTGTCCGCTTTCATCCTTTTGATTATGTCAAAGCCGTCCACTTTCGGCAGGATCAGATCCAAGATCACATAGCTTGGATTAAAATCTTTCAGCTGATCCATCATTTCTTCGATGTCTTCATCCCCCGCGGATGTTTCCACCTCGAAACTGTCCGCGCTGAACTGCGATTCCAACCCATAAAGGAGGTTGGCGTCGTCTTCGATGATAAATAATTTTTTTTCAGTCATATTGATATTACCGGCCGCGGCGGACGGGATTAATTATTGCTTCCGTTATTTTTCTTCAATCTTTTCCACCAAGCTTCGTTATTTTTATACCAAGCGACGACCTGTCCCAAGCCGAGCGTAAAATCGATCTGCGGTTCCCAGCCTAATTCCGTCTTGGCTTTGGCGTAATCGATCGCATATCTAAGGTCATGGCCGAGACGGTCGGCGACATATTCTACCTGGTCTTCGCTCTGGCCCATCAGGCCTAAAATTAATTTGGTAATTTCCAAATTAGTCATCTCATTGCCGCCGCCCAAGCAATAAGTTCCGCCAATCCGGCCCTTCTGGATGACGAGCTCGACGCCGCGGTTATGGTCATCGACATGGATCCAGTCGCGGATATTCTTCCCGGCGCCATAGACTGGTACTTTATTCCCTTCTAATAGATTGGTAATAAACAGCGGAATCAATTTTTCCGGATACTGGTAGGGGCCGTAATTATTAGAACAATTGGAAATCGTGATCGGCAATTTATAGGTATGATAATAGGCGCGAACCAAATGGTCCGACGCCGCTTTAGACGCGCTATAGGGCGATCGGGGATCATAGGGCGTAGCCTCGCTAAACTTCGGCGCGTTAAAATCCAGGGCGCCGAAGACTTCGTCGGTAGAAATATGATGGAAGCGGATACCGCCGTTATTCTTAGCCGCTTCTAAGAGGACACGCGTGCCCTCCACATTAGTCCTGATAAAATCGGCGCTATCCTTGATCGAACGGTCAACGTGGCTTTCGGCCGCGAAATGGACGATCAAATCCAAGCCTCTGGTTAAATCATTGACTAAAGTGGCATCGCCGATATCGCCTTTGACGAATTTATAATGCGGGCTGCTTTCGACATCCCGCAAATTTTCTAAATTGCCGGCGTAAGTTAAAATATCCAGATTGATTATTTCGTCGTCTGGATGATTATTAAGCCAATAGTGGATGAAGTTAGAACCGATGAAGCCGGCGCCGCCGGTAACGAGTAATCTCATATTAGCTAGTTAATTTTTTTAAGATGGCGGCCGCTTCGCCTTCCTTATAATCTATCTTCGGCCAGGGTCCCAGGCCATCGCCGGCGCGGCGCGGGATGATATGGAAATGGATATGCGGTATCTCCTGACCGGCCACCGGATCATTATTTTCTGAAATATTATAGCCGACGACGCCTAATTTATCTTTCAACAAGCGGCCGATCCGTTTAACCTTGATCATCAAGTCCGCCAGCTCTCCCTCCGGGGTCTCTTCCAGATTCTGATAATGTTTTTTCGTGATCACCAAGGTATGGCCCGGGCTAGCCGGATAGATATCCAAAAAAGCCAAGACCTGATCATCTTCATAGACTTTATAGGACGGAATTTCCCCGCTGACGATCTGGCAGAAGACACACATATAATTTAGGCTAATCTATCTTATAAGGCGAGGCCGGATCGATTTCCCAGCGGATTTCGTCTATTTCCTCTTTCTTCCCCGCACCTTTATATAATTGGTCGGGCAGATTGATGCTTAAAGCCGGCGTATCGGAAATACATTTATAACCGTGGACGATGCCGGGCGGCACGATCACGAGAATCGGGTTATCCGCGCCGACCTCTAGCTCCATAGCCTCTCCTTTAGTAGTCGAACTTTCGCGCCGATCCCAGAGATACAGACGGAAATTACCCGGCCCAAGAAAGACGAAACAATCGCTCTGGCTGACGTGCTCGTGCGGCCCGCGGACGATGCCGGGATTAGTCAGGCTGACATAGGACATCGCCGGCGTAAAATCTAGTTCGTCGCGCCGGAAGATCTCGGTCAGCCAGCCGCGCTCGTCAGTATACTTTTCTAATTTCTTAATGATAAGATCCTGCATATATTTTAAATCGCGTTGATTATTATTTCCAGATTACCGCTGATTTTTTCCGACGCGGCAAACGGAGCAAGCCGTTCTGAGCGCCCAGATGCGCTACTTTAGCGGCCGCGTTCCGGAGGCTCAGGGCGAAAGCCCGATCGATGTCGCCGTTATATAAAGTCAGACCGGCGGCAAAAGAAGAATTAAAAACATCGCCGATGCCGGTCGTATCTACCCGCTTCTTTTCTTTGATGATACTATGGCGATAAACCTGATGGCCGTCATAGGCGATAACGCCGTCGCCGCCGAGCGTAATGACCGCGATCCGCGGCCCGAAGCTCTGGATAAGCTTGACCAGATTCTCTTCCTGATCCAGGAACTTTTTCCCTAGATGACGGTATCGGGGAGAGGCGAGCGCTAATTGCAGGGCTTCATCCTTATTGCAAGACAAGACGGTCGTCTTCTTCAAGAAAGCGGCAATCGGCTTGACGCCGCCCAAGAGCTGGGTCATGCCCGGGTTCCAAAAGATATGATGGCTGTTATGGCCGATGGCGGAAAAGATCTGGCGCAGATTAGCCAGCCAATTGCCGGCCAAAGAAGCGATGTAGACATTATTCGTCTTTTTCAAAGCGGCCAGGGCGGAGCGGCCGATCTTCATCCGGGTATTAGCGCCGCGCTGGGCGAAAATTATGCGCTCGCCGGAAGGGGCGATCAAGATGAAAGAAGAACTGCTTTCTTCTCCCCGGATCGTCTGTAATAGGCTGACGTCTACGCCGCGCGCGCACAGATTCTCGGTAATCAATTCGCCGTCACGGTCGTTGCCGATCGGAGCAAGGCAAGCCGCCCGCAGACCGAGCCTAGTCAAGCAGACCGCCGCGTTAGCCGCGCCGCCGCCGTAGGAATAATAGAACTTGTCTACCTTGATCTTGGCGCCCGACTCGAAAGCTAAGACTTTTTGCTTCAGGATATCCCGACGATTATCCAGTAAGACGCCCTGGTCAGTGAAAAAAGAAACGTCGCGGGTCGTCCCGCCGATAGTGATAAAATCATGCATAAATTTACAATTATTTACAGCTACTTTGTCTATATTACCATAAATCCTACTTCTTTTCCAAAAAGAAAGGCTTGAGCCGCCGCGTCGCGGCGCCGGCTAAACTGAAAAGCAGAAGAGCCGCTAGCCCGCTCCAGAGGCACTGGTAGCCGAGCGAGCGCCAGAAAGCGGCCTCCGTCAGGAAAAATTCGGACGGGCCGGCGGAAAAAAAATAGGCCAGGCAGGCGACTAATAGGTTATAAAGCACGGTCGCTAGCAGGATCAGAAGTCCGAAAGAATATAAAGAGCGGTTAGTCAGCCAGCCGCGCAAGACTGCCTCCATCGGCCAAGCGGTCAAGAATAGGGCTAATATATAAAAACCAAAAAAATGGAAAGAAAATAAATCTAAAACTAGGCCGCCGATGAACGCGACGCCTAAGGCCGAACGGAGATCATAAAAGAAGAGCGCGAAAATCAGGATAATCAGGAGTAGATTATTCGCCGCCCAAAAAGGCGGCAAAGCGAAGATGAAAGAAAACTGGATGATCGCCGCCACCGCGACGATACAGGCCAAGATTATTATCTGGGTAATTTTCCTGAACATAGTTTAAGGGATGACCACTGAGACGACCGTCAGATTATTGGAATTGACCAGCGGCTCGATCGTCGCTTCCTGCCAGACCTCGTTACTGGCATTATAGACCTTGGTCACGCGGCCGATGACCAGCCCGCGCGGGATATCTCCTCCCAAACCGGAAGTGATTACCGGATCGCCCGGCGCGATTTTTTCTAACTGTGGGATATAATTCATCTTGATGGTCAGTCCGAGGTCGCCATCGGTCATCCCCTGCGTCCGTTCCTGGTTCTGGAGAGTCGCGGCCAGCTGACAATTAGGATTAGTCGTCAAGCAAACCCTGGCCGTCGACGCTTTTACTTCGACAACCTTGCCGATGATCGCTCCCTCTTCGCTGATGACGCCTAAGCCGGCTCGTAAGCCGTCGCCCGTACCACGATCGATAATCAAGCCGCGGCTATCTTCGGCGACCGTTTCTTTCGCGATCACGTTAGCGACGATCGTCCGAAAATCAGCCGCGGCGCTGAAGTCAAGTGTCGCCCGTAATTTTTTGTTTTCTTCTTCTGTCTCCCGATACTGAGAATTGGCGACCGTCAAGATAGCCACTTCTTTAGTCAGCCGGTCGATCTGGGCGCTTAGATCGGCTTGGTTCTTATTGGCGCTATAAAAATCATTGAAAGATTCTCCCCAGCCGTAGAGTCGCGCGCCGAGCGGCTTGACTAAGAGCCAGAACAAATTTTCTACCGGACGGGTCACGCCTAGACTATGTAAAAAAAACAGCAGCCCAGCCGCTACTATAAAGATCAGGACAGGGTTATTTCTTCTTATCTTCATCATAATTATTCCCGGTTATTAGGCGCGATCACTTTTTCCAAAAGACCGTCATCAGATAATAAGATGCCGGTGCCGCGGGCGACGCAAGTCAGCGGATCGTCCACGATCTTGACCGGAATCTTCGTCGCGGCGGAAATCGCCTGGTCTAAGCCGCGCAAGAGCGCGCCGCCGCCCGAGAGGAAAAGCCCGCGTTCATAGATATCGGAAACCAATTCCGGCGGCGTCGTCTCTAAGATGGTCTTGATATTATCGATGATCTTGACGACCGTCCGGCTGATCGCTTCCCGGATCTGCTTATCGCTCGCCATCAGCGCTTTCGGGAGGCCGGTGATCAGATCGCGGCCGCGCACTTCTATCTCCTGCGGCGTATCGAGAGACACGGCCGAACCGACGGCAATCTTGATGGACTCGGCCAGCTGTTCGCCGATCAAGATATTGAATTCTTCGCGGATATATTCGATGATATTGCTGTCGAATTCGTTGCCGGCCGCTTTCAAAGATTTCCAGGTCACGACGCCGCCCAAGGAGATCACGGCGATTTCCGTGGTGCCGCCGCCGATATCGACGATCATGGTCGCGGTCGCTTCCGTCACCGGCAAGCGCGCGCCGATCGCCGCCGCCATCGCCTCTTCGATCAGATAGACCTTACGGGCGCCGGCCGACTTAGCCGCGTCTTCCACCGCTTTCTTCTCCACTTCGGTGAGCTCCATCGGGATGCCGATCACGACCCGCGGTCGGGAAATCAAGGTAAAATTATCCTTATGGACCTTGCCGATGAAATATTTAAGCATCTTCTCCGTCACTTCAAAATCAGAGATAATCCCTTCGACGAGCGGCTTGATCGCTTCGATGTGGCCCGGCGTCTTACCGACCATCTTCCTGGCCGCCTCGCCCACTTCCAAAATCTCGTTCGTCCGCTTATTGATCGCGACGACGCTCGGCTCGTTGATCACGATGCCTTTACCCTCGACATAGACCAGGGTATTCTTCGTCCCTAGATCGATGCCAAGATCGTGGCTGAATTTTCCGAGGAGATTATTGAACATAATTTATGATAATTTAGAGGCGAGATCGTTAATCTTGATTAATTCGCTCGTGCCGGCAGACCGTTCTTTTATTTCTACGCTATCCGCAGCCAAAGTCTTTTTACTGATCACGACCCGATATGGACAGCCGATTAGATCGGCATCAGCAAATTTTTCACCCGCCGACAAATCACGATCGTCATATAAGACTTCTGCCCCATTTTTAACCAAATCAGCATAAATCTGGCCTGACTTTTCATTCTCATTAAGGGAAATAAGGTGAACTTTAAATGGCGCCACGCCGGCTGGCCAGATGATGCCCCGATCATCATGATAAGTCTCTACGATCGTCCCCATGATCCGACTCGGACCGATACCGTAGCAGCCCATGATGGCCGTCTGTTCTTCCCCGGTCTGATCCTTATATTTGACGCCAAATGGTTCAGAAAATTTTGTCCCTAATTTAAATATGTTGCCGACTTCAATCGCCTTTTTCTCAACCAAGTCTTTATTGCCGCAGATCGGACAAATCTTCTGCTCTTCGATTATTTCCCGGTTGACCGCCACCCGGCATTTTTCACAGATGTAAACCAGGTCTTCGCCAGCCTCAGACAGAGTCTGGAATTCATGGGAATATTTAGAAAATGAGCCGCCCGAAGCATATGTCAAATAAGTCCGGTCGCCTAAACCGAGACGTTCGTAGATGCGGTGATAAGCTGTAATCGCTTTATCGTAATAAAGATCCAAGTCGGCCTGGTCAACATGGAAAGAATACAAATCTTTCATCAAAAATTCTCGGCCACGCAAGAGTCCGGCCTTAGCCCTCTTTTCATTACGGAATTTAGTCTGAATCTGATAGACGCCAAAGGGCAGGTCCTTATACGAGAAGACAAATTTTTTCGCGAGCGGCGCCACTATTTCTTCATGGGTCGCACCTAAAGCATATTCTTTCTGATCATTGCCAGCCAAACGGAATAAGACATCAAAAGTCGCCCAGCGGCCGGAAATCTCCAAATTATTTTTCGGGATGAGGGCAGTCATCAATATTTCCTGGCCGCCCAAAGCGTCCATCTCTTCTCGAACGACCTGACAGATCTTATCCAATACTCTTTTGCCTAAAGGCAGATAGGAATAGATGCCAGCGCCGACTTTATCGATAAAACCAGCCCTGATCATGGCTTGCGCGTTATAGCTGGTTTCGTCTTTGGGCAATTCCTTGACGGTTTTAGTAAAAAGCTGAGATTGGCGCATAAAATATAGATAGAGGGAATGAATTTATCTTTATACTAACGAAAAAAACCTGACTTGTAAAGAATATTTATAATCAAATTGGCGAGATAAAACTAGACTATTTCCTAGCAATTTTCTTCAGGGCCGCCTTCACCCGCTCGCCACTGTCCGTAATGCCAGGCTCCAACGCGTTGAGAGCGGCTCGCGCTTCGCTTAAAGAATAGCCGAGAGACATCAGGGCGTCGATCTCGTCGCTCCCGCCAAGAGCCGCGGAATTGATCGTAACAGCCGCGCCGCCGGAACGGATAACCTTAGTTTTCAATTCTAAAACTAGACGTTCAGCCGTCTTCTTGCCGATGCCGGAAACCTTAGTCAAGAGATTAGCGTCGCCGCGAATGATCGCTTCTTTGATATCGCCGGCTGTCGCGATAGAGAGGATCCCCATGGCCGATTTCGGACCGACGCCAGAAACCGTGAGCAGCAATTCGAATAATTCTAAATCTTCTAAAGTCTTAAAACCATAAAGATCGCTGGCCTCTTCCCGGACCTGATGGTGCGTGAATATCTCCGCCTCTTGTCCGATTTTCAGGTCATTCAAGAAAGTTTCGCCGACAAAAACTTGATAGCCGATATCGGCCACTTCTAAAATTGCGTAATTAAGGCTCTTATGGATTACCCGTCCGCGTAAAAATGAAATCATATATGAACACTAAATTTTTCTCCTCAAAACTGTTATAACTGGGATCTCTCCGATACTCGCCGGCACTTCCAAGACCGCTGTCTGCCCGCCCCCGCCGCCATGCGCTTCTCTGATTTCTTGGCCGGTTTTCGCGTCCCAAAGCTGATCCAAAGATATCTTGATTATATCATAATCCGGCCGGATAATCTCTACTGTGTCGCCGACCTTCACCGTATTATGGACTTGGAAATAAACGCGCGTCTTAGCGCCGATACCTTTCTTTGTCTTAAGCACCTGGCCGCAGAATTCCCAGGCGCTAGAATTATGGGAATTCTTTATATTCTGATCAGCCTTAGTACCTAACAAGAAACCGGTCGTATAGCCGCGATGCACTAATTTAGTTTCCAGTTCGGAGTAAAGATAGGCTAATTCTTTCTTTAATTGCGACACGGTAATTTTCTTATTCAACAAACTTAAAGCGCGGCGATAAATACCGACCGCTGTCGCCTGATAGTAGACGCTTTTCGCCCGGCCCTCAATCTTGAAACTAGTGATGCCGGCCGCCTTTAATTCTTTCAGATATTTTAGCAGACACAAATCCTTGGAATTCAGGAGATAGGCGCCATGCCTTTCCTCAACCAGTTCTAATTCTTCATCGTGACCGCCGGTTTTTAATTTATATTCCGTGACGTCATATTCCCAACGGCAAGGCTGGGCGCAGTCGCCCAGGTTGCCGCTCCGACCAACGAATAACTTAGACAGGAAACAACGGCCGGAATAAGCCATGCACATCGCGCCGTGGACGAAATATTCTAATTCGATCTTCGGGACGGCTTGATGGATTTCTTTTATTTCTTTTAAGGTCACTTCCCGACCCAGGATGATCCGACGGACCCCTTGCCGCGCCCAAAATTCCACCGCTTCTAAATTAGTGCAGTTAGCTTGCGTGGACAGATGGATTTCCGCGCTCGGCCAGGTTTTCTTGATCAACGCCAAAACGCCCGGGTCAGAGACAATCAAGGCGTCCACGCCGAAACTTTTCAGCTTCTTTAAATAAGCTGGCAGCTTTCTTAGGTGCCGGTTATGCGCAAAGATATTTATTGTCACATAGACTCGCTTACCCTGCGCATGGGCGTATTTTACTGCCTGGCCGACACCCGCCAAGTCAAAATCATTGATCCTGACCCGCAAAGAAAAGTCCGGGATGCCCAAATAGACCGCGTCCGCCCCATAGACGAAGGCGGTTTTCATTTTTAATAGATTTCCGGCCGGTGCTAGTAATTCTAATTTTATCATAATATTAGCTTATTTATTAATTATAATACTTAATAAAAATAAAATAAATATTGACATAAATAATTAAAAATTGTATAATTTTTAATTAAATAAGAATTAATTGATCTTTTCACAATAAGGACGGGTGAATAATGAAAACAAAACCAAGCCACTGGTTGGATATTGTCTTTTGGCCACTACTCAGATTTTTTTGGGAACCTTTCTCCGTCAAGCAATCTCACTGGTGGCACTGGCTGCCATATCAGAAGCCGTTGCCCGACGACAATGATTGCCTCACCTTAGCCGCTGACCCAGTGGCAAAAAGAGCAGACAAATTTTGGCCAAATTTTTATGAACGTAATTTCGGATGGCAAAAAATAGCCTTATTAAGCGTTTATGATAACGGGCGACTGGCGGGAAATTACCGCCTGGGCTACTCTTGCGGGACTAAGAAAGAAATTTGCTCTATCCTGCTCAACCGTGGAGTTAGCGTCTTAATCGGCCCGACGGACACCGCATTCTTTGCCATCAGCCAAGACGGTCGGCCTTTGCAAGTTCAGCTCCGAGGTTACGTCAATCGGCAAAAATTAAAAAATTCCAGCCTCAAAAACTGGTATCCCTTAATCTAAAAAAGAGCTTTTTAAAAAAGCTCTTTTTTCATATCTTAAAATCAATCATTTCTTAAACCTCTTCACCCTAATCAGCCCAGACACCGGGATGACCTCGATCCCCTTCTTCTCAAATTCGTCCAGCATCAGATTCATGCCCAGAGAATCCGAGGACATGTGCCCGGCGATGACGACATTAATATGGTATCTTTCTGCTTCTTTGCGATGCTCTTCCGACATATGCATACCGACGATGGTCCCGATGCCGTACTGGGCCATCTTCTCATACATATCCTTGGAACCCTCGGTGCCGCCGGTGAATTCGGTCACGACGATCTTGCCGCAGTGGTTATCCGGCGTGCCGGCGAATAGGATCGGTCCGGCTTTCAAGCTTCGGGCGATCTGGTACTCCGGGACTTCCATCAATAACGCGAGCAAGTCTTCGACGTGTTCCAGTTCCCTTTCCTTCTTCTTGATCAGTTTGACCATGAAATTGGCGCCCAAATTATCAGCGATCGTATGCGTGCACATCAGATCCAACCCCAAAATTTTCGCCATATCCACGGGTTGATTATGGTTGATCGGCGAGAAACGGCGGCTGATTTCGGAAATCCTCGGTTTGATGACCGACTCGGCGATATTGATCGGGACGCCGTAATCGGCCAGGACTTCGGCCTGCAAGTCCATCACGCTATGAAGGTCAGCCAGAGCAACGCCGGCCGGATGATGGGCAATGACCAGATCCGCGCCTAATTGCTTGGCCAATAATAATTCCGCGCCCTCCATATCGATGCCCGTCAGGATCTTCTTGACCTGCGGACGCTTATTATCGACTAGAATTCGGGAGTCGCTATACGGATTGGTCAATTTTTCTGAGTCATAATATTTTTTCGACTCCGGTTCTAATTTCTCATATCTCTTCTTCTCGCGGCTGAGATATTTCTTGACTTTCTCTTTCCCGCGCAAATCGGAATCTATGCCCAACTTAAGCGCCAGGTCAAAGATTTGTTTAGTAGTCATATCGGTAAGATTATTACATTCTTAATTTATTCCGTCTTCCCGGCCTACTCCGTTTTTCCGGCCTTATGGCCGTTAGCCTGATCGGCAAAAGTGGAAAAAGCTTTCAATATTTCCACCGGCGTAACAAAGATTACAGTGTTAGATTGATCGCTGGAAAGATCATTGATAGATTGCAATGTCCGTAGATGCAGGGCGCCGTCAGATTTGGCCAAAATGGATGCGGCCTGGGATATGTTCTCTGCGGCAGCTAATTCGCCTTCGGAATTGATAATCACCGCCCGCTTCTCTCTTTCCGCTTCCGCCTGCTTAGCGATCGTGCGCTCCATCGATTCCGGCAAAGAGACGTCTTTCAACTCGACATTATTGACTTTGATGCCCCATTCGTCAGTTTCGCGATCGACGATTTCCTTGATCCGGTCAGCAATCTCGTCGCGCTTGCTCAATAATTCGTCCAAAGTAACCGAGCCGACGATATTACGCATCGTCGTCTGCGCGTATTGGGAAATCGCGTAATAGAAGTTCTCGACTTCGATGACCGCTTTCTCGGCAAAAGCAACCTTGTAATAGATGACGGCGTTGACGGTCACGGAAACGTTATCGCGGGTGATCGCCTTCTGGTCCGGCACATCGACCGCCTTGACCCGAATATCGACCTTCTTATAAGTCTGGAAGATCGGCCAGACGATCCGCCAGCCCGGCGCCATGATGCCCTGATAGCGCCCCATGGTGAACTTAACGCCGCGCTCATACTGATTGATCTGCTTCAAGCTGATCAAGATGACAAACGCGACGACGATGACTAGAAAATAAGAGAATTCCATAGATTTTTTATTTAGTTAATTAGATTATTTTAATTAATCAGATCTTTTCCAGGCTGATCCATAGAACCACGCCATTGACTGAGACTTCTTTCGCGGCCGCGCCGTCTGGCACCTGATCTAAGAGACGGATTTCCCGGCTTAAAGTATCTTTGGCGATTTCTTCTCTCTTGCCGCTGATCGTCTGCCCAATTTCTTCATCGGCGCCATAGATAGAGGCGACTACGGTATCGGCCAAGGTGAGGTTGAGATCTTTGCGCAGACCGTTGATCAGGCGGATCAATTCACGCTTGAGACCTTCCTGCTTCAATTCGGGAGTGATCGTCGTATCGAGCTCCACCTCTAATTTGCCGTCCTGGTTGCCGCTCGCCGCCTCAAAAGAAACCGACTGGACATTCACTTCATCCTTGATGAGTTGCCGGTATTCCTCGCCCAAGATCTTCAGCCTGGCATTCTTTACTTTTAGGCCGCTGAGCATCTGCCGGATCTTGATGCCGGCGGCATCGCGTTTCGCCAGGCCTAATTCCACGATATGGCGGACCAGAGCCATATCGGCTAAGACCGCATCGGCCTTCCGGCCGGGAAGCAGGCGGTACACCGTTTTTTTCCAATAAGACAAGCGTCTTGGAACGGATGGCCAGTCTTCCAGATGCACCGACTGGTTAGGGTCTTGGAAATTAACGCCGTTCACTTTCTGCCACAGATTCTCCGCCATAAAAGGCATAAATGGCGCCATGAGTTTCGCTAGTTCTAAGAGGACATAGCGAGTGGTAGCCAGGGCGCTCTGCTTATCCGCCTCGTCTTCGGCTTTGAAACGGTCGCGGCTGCGGCGCAGATACCAGGTTGATAGCTCATCGATAAAATCGGTGAGCGGCCGGACCGCTTTCGGCAGATTATAGGCTTCTAGGGCGGCCGTAACCTCGCTCGTAAGCGCCTGGAGTTTCGCCAAGATCCATTTATCTAGGACATGGACGCTGGCTTTATCTTTCTCCCCCAGCTGGACCGCGTCTCCCTGGAACATCTCATAGAATTTATAGACGTTCCATAAGATCATGATATTCTTGCGCAAGGCTTCCTGAACGCCCTTCTCAGAAAAATTCAGATTCTCCGCCGCCATGACCGGCGCCGCGGCCAGATAGGCGCGCAAGGCATCCGCGCCGTATTTTTCCATAACCAGCATCGGATCCGGATAATTATTCAAGCGCTTAGACATCTTCTTGCCGTCCTCCGCTAAAACGATGCCGTTCGTGATCACATTCTGATAAGCATTCTTCTTGAAAATGCCGCCGGCGATGACGTGCAGATAGTAGAACCAGGCGCGGGTCTGATCGACGCCCTCGGCGATGAATTGCGCTGGAAAATTCTTTTCAAATTTCTCTTTATTTTCCGCGGGGTAGTGGAGCTGGGCGAAAGGCATCGAACCGGACTCGAACCAGCAATCGATGACATCGCTGATGCGCCTCATCTCGCCGCCGCATTTCAAACACTTGAAAGTCAGCGGGTCGACTTTATCTTTATGGATATCCGTGATCGGCTGCCCGGTTAATCCTTCCAATTCGCTGACGCTGCCGACGACCCGGCGCTCGCCGCAGGCACATTCCCAGATCGGGATGGCGCTGGCCCAGAAACGCTGGCGGGAAATAGACCAATCGCGGGCGCCTTCCAGCCAATTGCCGAAACGCCCCTCCTTGATATAATCCGGCGACCAGTTGATCGGCTTGGCATTGTTCAATAATTGCTCCTTGACCTTGGTCACGCCGACGAACCAAGAAGAGGTCGCGTAATTGATGAGCGGGGTATCGCAACGCCAGCAATGCGGATAGCTGTGTTCGTATTTTTCTTTGCTGAATAATGTGCCGTGCGCGGCCAGATATTTTATTATTTCCACGTCAGTGGAAGTATGGTCCTCGATCGGCTTCACGTGCAAGCCAAGGAAATCCTTCACTTCCGGCTTGAATAAGCCGTCCATGCCGACATGCTGGATAAAAGGCAGATTTTTCTCCCGGCCAAGCTTCATATCATCTTCGCCGAAGGCTGGCGCAATGTGGACGACGCCGGTGCCGTCGGTCGTCGTTACGAAATCACCGGCATAGATTTTCCAGCCATTAGCATGATTCGGCCAAGATTGGTCAGCAGAATAATAATCAAATAAAGGTTTATAGGCTTTCCCGGCCAGCTCGTCGCCTTCATATTTCTGCAGGATCTTATAGTCCTCCTTATCTTTAAAAACCTCAGCTAAGCGGTCCGCCGCCAGGATGAATTTATCCGCGCCGCTTAAGACCTTTACGTACTTGATATCGCCACCGACCGCTAAAGCGACATTGCCGATCAAGGTCCAAGGCGTCGTGGTCCAAGCCAAGACGAAAGTGCCCGGTTCATCCAACAACTCAAATTTGGCGATGACGGACAAGTCTTTGATGTCACGGTAGCCTTCGGTCACTTCGGATTGCGACAGGGTTGTTTCGCAACGCGGACAGATATGCATCGAACGATAGTCCTGATAGATCAGGCCGGCGTCCCATAGTTTCTTGAAAGCCCACCAGATGGAATCCATAAAATCCAGATCCATGGTCTTATAGGCATTATCCATATCGGCCCAGCGGCCCAGACGCCCGATCACCTTCTTCCATTCATCCACATAAGTCAGGACGCGTGCTCGGCATAAGTCATTGAATCTGGCGACGCCGAGATCAACGATCTCTTTCTTGGTCTTCGTGCCTAATTCTTTTTCCACGATATTCTCGATCGGCAGGCCATGGCAATCCCAACCCCATTTGCGATCGACGTGATAGCCGCGCATCGTCTGGTAGCGCGGGATGATATCTTTCATGATGCTCGCGACGATATGGCCGTAATGCGGCGTACCGGTGGCGAAAGGCGGCCCGTCGTAAAAGACATAATCGCCGCGCGGCGCCGGCTTGGCTAGGGTCTTATTGAAGATATCCGCGCTCTGCCAAAATCTTAAAACTTCCTCCTCAAATTGCGGGAAAGAATTAGCGATCGGATTTTTTGCTTCTTCGGACATATTGATAAGTTAATGATTATTTAAAATGTTATTTTAGCGCGCGCAATTCAAAATAGATCTCGTCGTAAATATTGAACAAAAAATAATTCAGCAATTTCTTGAACGGCAGGAGATTCCGCAAAAAATGCTTGGCATCCTTATACTCCGTCCGGGCAATCAGCTCCGTCTTAATAATTTCAAAGCGAGCCGGACTATAAAAATAGAGGATTATCCGCGGTAAAATACTTAAAGCTGGTTTCCGAGAAAAAATGCCGATGGGTCGGATCCGTAAAAGCGCTATTACTCTTGAAATAAGGAACCGAAATCTTGACTAGGGCGCCCGGAGCCGCCAAGCGGTATATTTCCGCCATCACTTTTATGACATCATCCAGATGTTCCAAGACATTATCCAGCATGATCTCTTCCGCCGCGTTATCAGGAAAGGGGTATGGGAAGACATCAAGATCATGGACGACGTCGACCGCCGGCGTCTTGATCCGATCCACGCCGGTATACCCTGCTAATTTTTCCCGGCCGCAGCCTAAATTTAATTTCATATAGATATTATCAGCTTATTTTCTGGCCGTCACGACCAGGTTCCCCTTGCGGTGCGGCCATAACAGGCCGCTCAGATAATTAAATAACTTCTGGCCGAGCCAGGCCGAGCCGGCATGATTAAAGTTGCGATATTTGACCTGCTCGACATTCAAGCCATTCTTAGTTAAAAGATAGGATAACTCCGTCGCGGCAAATTCGTAATAATAATCTCCGGACGGCTTGCTCTTAATCTGCCGGTGCCGCTTAAGGCTGAGCAGGATCTTGGCCAGGTGGCGGAAGCGCAAGAGATTGGCCGCGGCCATGATCACTACTCCGCCCGGCTTCAGGAGCCGCGCTACTTCGCCGAAAAAACGGGTAGCCTGATAATCGGCGGATTCCGGTATGGCGCTCACCAAGATCATATCAAATTTCCGACTGGAAAAAGGGCTTTTCTTCAAAGACAGGTCGCTCGCGATGTTTTCGATGCCGAAATACTTGAAGCGGGCGGCGAATTTCGCGACCATTTCCGGCACATCTAGGCCGTAGGCATCATAGCCGATCAATTTTGCGCCCAGGCAAGGATAGCCGAACGACGAGCCGATATCTAAAAATTTCGCCCCGGGCTCGTAATATTTCTTACAAGTCTTGAACAGATAGTTCAGCTGGTTCTTATGCGCCGCCAGATACTGGCCATCGGTCATCAGCTGCTTTTTATCCGCCGCGATGGCGAGTCCGCTATCTGCGAGCTCCGCCTGGACGCTTTTCAGGATGCTATTCATCATAATTTATTCACTCTAGACAAGTAATTTTAGTAAATTAAATTTATCGGCGCGCCTTCCAGATAAGCTTCAATATTATCGATCATCATCTTATTGCCGCGCCGGTCAGTCACGTCGGTATTATGCGCGATATGCGGCGTCGCCAAGATTTTAGGATGTTGGGCGAGCCGGATATAGAGCGGATCAGCCACATCGCCGAATTGGATAGAGCCGCAATCAGTCGCGACACCGGCCAAAAGATTACTGTCTAAAGCTTCCAGCATCGCTTCTAAATCATATATCTCCGAACTGGTGACGGTTATGAAATACGAACCTGGTTTGAAAGAGTTGAAAAAATCTCTATTTAATAGGCCGACTGTACTGGGGTTTAAACTTAAGGCATCTACTACCACATCGGCATCTTTTATAGATCCCAGCAAATCATCGCCCCGGTTAAAATATCTGACCTTCATCTCTAAAGCTTCGCAAATCTTGCCCACTCTTGATCCGATATTCCCCTGACCCAATATAGTTACGGTTTTATCCGCCAAACCTTTAGCGGACTCCGGCCGCCTGGTCGATAAGTCCAGTCGGTTGAGGTAATACGGGATTTCCCGGAATAGCTCCAGCATCATGGCCAGGATCCATTCGCTCACCGCCTCCTTATTACAGCCCGGGCATCTGGAGACTTTGATATTCCTCGCTTGCAGTTTCGTTACATCCAAGAATCCGGTGCCGACAAAAGGCAAAGAAAGAAAAATATTTTCCAATTCATAAACTTTTTGTTTCAGGCCGAAGCGACCCGTACAGACAGCGTCAGCCCCTTGGCAGCGAGTCAGCCATTCTTCCGGCGTGGCGGCTAAGTCATCATAATACTTAACGGTCCCCAATTTATCCAACCGGGCCCTTTCTTCGTTATTTAAATTTAAATTTTGCGCGACTACTATCTTCATATATTTTTTCTGATCAGCATAGCTATTTCTTGTAACTCTTGTACCGGCGATTCGCTACGCGCTCCCGGCCGATACAGGAATTGGCGCGGTTCGTACCCATAAACTCCGGTATCGCCGTTCGTCCGCGGCAAGACATGGATATGTAGGTGATCAACTTCCTGCCCGCCGGCCACGCCCTCGTTCCAAGCGATATTGAATCCAATGGCGTTAAAACTTTTTCTCAAACCCTCTTTTAATCTGATTAGAAAATCTTTGATCGCCTTTAATTCTTGATCGGACAGCTCATCAATCTTAGCGGCATGCCGCACCGGACAGATCAGAGTATGGCCCGGCACGATCGGGATATTGGTCGGGAAAGCCCGGATCAGATCGTCCTGATATATCAGCCGGGGTTGTAAATTTTTCTGGTCGCAGAAGGGGCACATAATTATTCTGTCTTACGCGCTGACTGTTTATTCTTCAACCACATTTTTTTAAAAAATGGCATCGTTAGTGTCGATAGCATAAAAGCCACGGCCGGGACGACAGCGTTCAACCAAGGTTGAGAGATGTTGATCGCCTGCAGATAAGCTCCGATGGCCAGATAGGTAAACAGCATCAATAAGCCGCGTCTCGCCCAGCTGGTTTCCCAAGACTTATCAGCCTCTACCCGGTTATTCCGATCTTCTATTTTTTGTATCTTTTGCTCTAAGTTTTCCATACTATTGTTTTATGTCTTATATAAATCTCTATGATCGGCGGGTAAATGGTCGATGCCGATAAACTCTCTGACTACTACTGATTTTATTTTTTCTTTCAGTTCTAAGGCGATATAAGGATAAGTCATCTCACTTGCCCCGCCGATGCTTTCACAGTCGTCTTCTATCAGGATGTCAGGCAATGGCCGCATCTGCTCGACAACCACCTGATAACTTTCCTGGGCAGCGCGATGATAGATGATCCCAGCCGGAAACCCATAGCGCTCCAAGACGATACTATCAGCTTTCAACCCTTCGCGGCCGACCACTTCATCGCCGCGCGCTTTCTTATTCTCGGATAAAGCGCTCAGATAACATATTTCAGCGCCCTGCTCCGCCCAAGTTCGTAATTTTTCCGGCGCTCGGCCGATCGGTATATAATTTTTAAAATCTCGCACGGAATCTTCTTGATCTCTGACTTGTTGGATGATGTCTGCCCGCGTCTTCCCGGCGGCGCCAGGATGCATGATGACGGTGCCCTGTAAGAAGATGAGGATCTTCATATTATTTCGTAGGTTTCTTCAACAAAATTCTCTCCAAGTCATTGATTACCGTCTTATCTTCCAAAATGATATCCGGACGAGCCAGAGCTTCCTCCGTCGAAAACCAGCGGCCGTAATCTCCCTCGCCTATAGTCAGGCTATCGTCCCAGTCCTTGCCTGGTTCAAACAGATAAATGTTCTTGATACTCCTCAGGAATTCATAACGATTGAACGATCTGACTTTGTCCATATCAATATCTATACCCAGTTCTTCTTTTATCTCTCTCACTAGAGCCTGCTCGGCCGACTCCTCGCTTTCCAGTCCCCCGCCCCAAAAGCCGAAGAAATTCGGCAAGCGTTCCATATCTTTGGATCTTTTTTGCAGATAGATAAAGATCTTGTCTGCTTCCTGCTTCAGGGGAATGAGGATTGATATTCTTCTTTTATCGTCCATTTTTAAAACTGTTAATAAATTATTTTAACTCTTTCTTTTTACTTAATAAAAAATTATTTTTAGAAATTACCGGGCGGCCGGTCTGTTTTTCTAATTCCTCCCTAGCCTTGCCGGCGACCCCGCCGCCCTTCTTTGCGATTTCACGATGCTGTCCAAAGGTTTTTGGCTCTTCGGCCTGAGAAATTTCCGTCGTCGACGCCTCGGCCAGCATATTCAAGACTAATTCCAGATTAGTCATATTATCGCGCAGATTCTCTTTCTTTAAACTTTTTAAATTTTTATAATCTTTCACCCTTAAACCCGCCCAAGCAAAAGTGATATCATCGGTCAAAACCGCGAATTCATCTTTGATTTTCACGCCGCGTTCCTGCCATTCATTCGTTAAATCTTTCCTGATTTCAATGCTTTTTAGCCTTAAATCGACCCAATTTTTGGAATAACCTTTTTTCAAATAAGTTGACATGGCCCGCCCGATGGCTTTTTCTGGGTCTTCAGTCTCTTCTACCCGCTCATAACCGACACGAGCCAGCCATAATTTGAATGGCTCGGCCTTAGGTGAAGGAATAGACTGAATGATGCGGAAAATAGCTTCGGTATCAGCCGCGTCTGATGAATAGTATTTACCATCTTTGGCTAAAAATTTCAGTGGTCGACAAATTGTCGATAGCTCAATTTCATCCTCACTCTTCACCCTAATTTTCATCTTATACCAATAATCGTTAGGGTTTTCGCTGTCAGTTAGCGCGGAAATGATATCGACGACCGAAAAATACCATTTTTCTTGGTTCTCATCCCAAATTTTTCTGATTTTTTTACCCTCGAACAGGGCAATTTTTTGTTGCTTGGTCATAGTCTCGCTGGTTAATAAATTATAACCAGCATTATAACATTTAGGGATAAAATCTATTTAAAATATTTATAAAGTATTTATAAATTTTGTAATTTTCTACTTCCCATGGCAGTGCTTAAACTTCTTACCAGAACCGCAGGGGCACGGGTCATTCCTCCCGACTTTCTCGCCGCTCTCGCCTTTTACTTTCTCATGGACCAGATCGATCGTATTGCGTCCGCCCGCCTCCCTCTGCATTTCCTTGGCGGCGCCGGAGAATTCCAATTGCTTGGCCGGTTCGTCGGCAAAGAGCTTGATCTGGGGCGCTTGCGCCATGATCAAAGCATCGCCGGTCTTAAAAATAGAATAGACGACTTGCCGATTTATTAAACTATTCAGCTCTTGATAGAGATGGTAAGCTTCTTTCTTATATTCTACTAGTGGATCGCGCTGGCCATAGCCGCGCAGACCGATACCGCGGCGCAGATAATCGACCGTTTCCAGATGCTCTACCCACATCTCATCTATAGAGCGGATCAATATTCCCTTCTCCACTTCTTTGAATTCCAGATTAGCAGCCGCGAACTTCTGCCGCAAAGCTTCATACGCGGCCTCCGCTTCGGCGATCAGATAATTGATAATATCCGCGCGGACAGATTCTTTGCTCTTAGCCGAATGGGCTAATTCCGCCAACTTAGCGGCCAAGCCCTCGCCAGCCGTCCAAATTGTCCGCATCGTTTCCGCGACCTCAGACAGATTCCACTCATCAAGATTCTCGCCCGAGGTATGAAAAGCGACTACGCCGGCGATTTCCGCCCGGACCATTTCCAAGACGATTTCCGCCAAGCTCCGATTGCTGGCCGGGCTCTCATCAGTGTCGCCAGTGATGCTGCGGCCTTCCGCCAGCTCTAAAATCTCCCGCCGCCGCTTATAGATCGACGTGCGGTGCTTATTGATCACGTCGTCATATTCGACCAGGTGCTTCCGGATATCGAAGTTATTCCCCTCTACTTTCTTCTGGGCGCTCTCGATCGATTTAGAGATAATCTTATTCTCGATCGGCATATCCGCCGGCACGTTCAAGGTCGACATCAGATTCTTCATCCGTTCGCCGCCGAAGATACGCATCAGGTCGTCATCAGTGGAAACATAGAACTGGGAAGAGCCGGGATCGCCCTGCCGGCCCGCGCGGCCGCGCAACTGGTTATCGATGCGCCGCGATTCATGGCGCTCCGTGCCGATGACATGCAGGCCGCCCAAAGCGCGGATCTCGGCCTGTTCCGCCTCGATCGGCGGATTGCCGCCTAAGATGATGTCGACGCCGCGGCCCGCCATATTGGTCGCTAAGGTAATCGCACCTTTGCGACCGGCCTGCGCGATCACTTCCGCTTCTTTCTGGTGATTCTTGGCGTTTAACATGCTCGGCCGCAAGCCTTCGCGTTCCATCAGTTCAGTCATGATCTCATTCTTCTCGATAGAAATCGTGCCGATCAGGACCGGCTGGCCTTTGGCACTTCGTTCTTTCACGTCGCGGATCACCGCCTGGAATTTGTCCATTTCCGTCCGGTAGATCAGGTCGTTCAGGTCTCGCCGGACATTCGGCTTATTGGTCGGGATAACGATCGTATCTAATTTATAGATCTTATGGAATTCTTCCGCTTCGGTCGCGGCCGTACCGGTCATGCCGGCTAATTTCTTATATAAACGGAAGAGATTCTGGAAAGTGATCGTCGCCATGGTCCGCGATTCTTTCTGGACTTTCACGCCCTCTTTCGCTTCGATCGCCTGGTGCAAGCCTTCGCTATAGCGCCGGCCCGGCATCAGACGGCCGGTAAACTCATCGACGATGATGATTTCGCCGTCTTTGACCACATAATCCTTATCGCGCTTGAACAGGACGCGCGCCTTCAAGGCCTGCTCCAGATGATGGACTTCCCGGACGCCGCCCTCGACATAGATATTGCCGAGGCCCAATATCTTTTCTACTTTAGCGATCCCGTTTTCCGTCAGAGTCGCGGCCCGCATCTTCTCATCGACGTTATAATCTTCATTTTCCAAGAGACCGGAAACGATCTGGGCGAATTTGAAATATTTATCGGTTGATTCTTCGGCGGAAGCGCTGATGATGAGCGGCGTCCGGGCTTCGTCGATCAGAATAGAATCTATTTCGTCCACGATCGCGTAGTTCAGCGGACGTTGCACGGCCTGATCCAGGGTATAGACCATATTATCACGAAGATAATCAAAGCCAAATTCGTTATTCGTGCCATAGGTGATGTCGCAAACATAAGCTTCCCGGCGCGGCAAGCGGCGGAAATGCTGAAGCCGTTCGTCATATTGGCTTTCATCGACATATTCCGGATCATAGATATAAGCATTATCATGGACGATGACGCTGGTCGTTAGCCCGAGAGCATGATAAACCGGCGCCATCCAGCCGGCGCCCAAACGGGATAAATAATCATTGACCGTAATCAGATGGACGCCTTGACCGGTCAGCGCGTTCAGATAAAGCGGCAGGGTCGCTACCAAAGTCTTGCCTTCGCCGGTCTTCATTTCCGCGATCTGGCCGCGGTGCAAGACAATGCCGCCAACGAGCTGGACATCGAAATGGCGCTGATTAAGGACGCGCCGCGCCGACTCGCGCATCACGGCGAAAGCTTCCGGCAAAAGATCATCCAAAGACTCACCGTTATCTAAGCGGGCTTTGAATTCCAGGGTTTTCCCTTTTAATCCTTCGTCCGATAATTTCTGTAGGTCCGGCTCAAAGCTACCGATCTTATCGATAGTCGGACGCATCGCCCTAATAATCTTTTCGTTAGCGTCTCCAAACAGGTTTAAAATATTCATATTTTACTAATTTTAGCTAAAAAGAAACAAATCCAAAATACTAATTCGGCTCTAACATTAGTATAATACGGATTAGTGATTAAATAAATATTGACTTAACTATCAAAAAATGACAAAAAACTGCCGATGCGCGGCAGCTTTTTTATTCTTAAAGATTTGCTACTTACTTCCCTCTCTTCTTATCCGTCCACTTCTCCTTATATTTCTTGATCATCATTTCCAGGTCGTCTTTGACCTTATCGATGGCTTTATATAAATCTTTCTCGGTCTTCTCTACGCGCAGAAGCTTATGCGGCACCTCCAGATTGACTTCCGCCCGGAAAATATCCCCTTTCCGTTGGCCGCCGACTGTTTTTTCTATCTCCACGTCGCAATTTAAAACTTGGATCTCGCCTAAATATTTAGAGGCCATATCCATCTTCATCTGGCAGTAAGCGCGGATCGCTTCGGTCAATTCCAGCTTCGTCGTCTTGATATTGATTTGCATATATTTTTATTTAAAACAATTTTACGATATCCTTGAAAGTCACGAACAGCACTAAAGCGATCAGCAAGAAGAAGCCGATATTATGGATCAAGGTCTCTACTTCTTTACGTACCGGCCGGCCCTTGGCCTTCTCGACAAGAAGAAAGATGATTCGGCCGCCATCAAGCGCCGGAAAAGGCAAGATGTTGACGACTGCGAGGTTCAAAGAGAGGAGCGCCATAAATTGCAAGAGATAAGTGAAGCCCAGGCGGGCGGCTTGGCCAGTGATGGTCGCGATGCCGACCGGTCCGGCGAATTCCCCGCTGACATTCTGCCCCCGAAAAACTTCCTGCAAGAGATTGGCCAAAGAGGCGATGATCTGCCATAAGACCGAGCCCGTCGTCTTAGCTCCTTCCCAAAAAGCGAAGAAAAAAGGATAACGGACAAGGCCGGAGGCGAAGATAGCGATCCCGATCGTCGCCCGTCCGCCGTTTTTAGCTTGCGGCACGACTTTGATGGCTTCTTCCCCGCCAGCGCGCTGGATGGTTAATATAGATTCTTGCCCGGCGCTCGCGGCAACCGCGTCCTGTAGAGCTTGCTCGGTTCCTACCCGGACATCATTAATACGCAAGATAATATCGCCGTCTTGAAGGCCAGCCTGGGCGGCGATCGAATTTGGCATCACCTGGGCAACAACGACCGCGGCCTCGCTGACGATGGCCTGGCGGCCGAGCGTTTCGGTCGATTGCGGCAGGCCGATCAGATAGCCGACGGAAAATAAGAACCAGGCAAGGAGTATATTCATGATGACGCCGGCGGATAAGATAATCACTCGCTGCCAGATCTTCTTAGCGGCAAAACTGTCGCCCTGATCCTTGCCGCCGCCGTCTTCACCCTTGATCTTCACAAAACCGCCGATCGGCAGCCAATTGAGAGACCAGATCGTCGCGTGTCGCGCCGGATGCAGGCTTTCATCCGCGCTCGCTTCCAGGCTTTCCATATCCCGATCGCCAACCACGCGGCGCCAGCGGCCGGCCCGGTTCTTATACCAGCCGACGGCACGCGGCGGAAAACCGAAACCGAATTCCTCCGCGCGAACGCCAAAATAGCGAGCCGTGAAAAAATGGCCTAATTCATGGACCGCCACCAAAACCGATAAGACGAGGATAAAGATGATTATCGTTAATAACATATAGCTTAAATTTCCATGATATCCTTCTCTTTCCGATCGCGGATATCTTTTAATTCTTCATTCTTCTTGGCGGAAAACTCGTCCAGCTCCTTGATAAAGCGGAATTTATCGTCTTCACTCATCTCCTTATCCGCGAAGGCTTTCTCGACCGCGTTCTTGACATTATCACGCGCGCCGCGCAGGATGATCCGAACCTTTTCCATCTTTTCGTTCAATTTCTTGACTAATTCCTTACGGTTCTCTTCGGTCAGAGGCGGCACAGTCAGGCGGATCTTGTCGCCTTCATTGACGACGCCCAGGCCGAGGTTAGCTTCCACGATCGCCTTCTCGATGCTCTTGATGACGCCTTTATCCCAGGGCGCGATAACGATGCTGCGCGCATCGGAAACGGCGATATTGCCGACCGCGTTAAGCGGATTAAGGACGCCGTAGGCTTCTACTTGGATAGCGTCCAAAACAGCCGGATTAGCCCGGCCGGTGCGGAGCGCGGCGATTTCTTTCTTGAAGAAATCAAGCGCATTAGAGAATTCTGATTGTTTGTCTTGCAGATATTGATTCATAAATTTAAATTATTTTAATTTTATCGTACCAAGATAAATGATATTCGGCTCGTTAAAATCGATGAGCAGGCTGCGGCCGGCGCGCGCCGTCGGCAACTTTTTCGTCGTCCAGGTCGCGCCGCTATCCGTAGAACGGAAGAAGGTAGTATTGGTAACATAATATAAGTCGGCCGGATTTCTTGGATTGACGGCAAAAGCATTGATGACCGTGTCCTTCTCCGGCTGGAGAAGCTTAATATTCTCCCAAGTCACGCCGTTATCAGGCGAACGCAATATCACTTTGTCCGTAGCCAGATAAACGACGCCGTCAGAGGGGTTGATCACGATATCCCGGAAATTATTGCCCAGATTGAAATCGTCCAGGACCAAATTCAGGTCGGTCCAACTATCGACCAGGAAATTCTGCTCTAAATCCTCGGAAGCGGCCGCATTAGTATTAGTATTGGAGATAAAGCTATAGATCTTGTTCTTGCTGCTGGCCACGAAAACCAGCCGGCTATCTTGCGGGGAAACGATCAGGCGCGCCACGCCTTCATTCAAACGCTGGATCGTCCGCCAGGCGGCTCCGGAGTCGATCGTCTTGATGATCTCCCCGCGGGAAGTGCCGATATAGATATTACGCGGATTATAATGGTCGATGGCGATCGTCGTGATAGTCACTTCGGTATTGCTATCGAAATAGACCTGCGTCCAAGTCCGGGAACAATCATTAGAACGGTAGAGGCGGTTCGCCAAAGCGGCATAGATGACGCATTTATTCTTAGGATCGACCCGCACGTCGCCGACCGTCCCGACCGGCAGTCCCGTTGCCTGGCTCCAACCTTCCGTAACCTTATAAGTATAATACAAACCTCGTTCGAAGCTGGCCAGATAGACGGCGCGGCTGTCTTGCGGATCTAAGCTCATGACATTGACGTTCAGGTCGGCGATCGTTCCTGGCCGGCCGCTCGTCGTCGGCACGCTCACCATCGGTTTCCAATTATCGCCGCTATCGACGGAGACGAAAACGCTGCTGTCGACGCCGGTATTCACGCCAGATGAAGTGGTTGTGATTGAGCAGGCGGATAAGGACAGGCCGACGAGCAACAGGATGATCGGGATGATTAAGAATTTTAGATTTTTGAAAGTCATATTATTTATAAATTCAGACTTATTATTTCATAGATTAATGACCACTTGTTCTAGGACTAGCCGCGGATTGACGTTGGCGGCCAGATACTCCTTGGCTTGCGCCAGCAACTTCAATTGGCGCAAGACCAGGGGCGCGCTGTCTTGGCCGTTCGTTCCGCCCAGCGAAACCAAAGCTTTTTCTAGGCTGGGTGCGAGAGCCGAGTGTTGCAAACGCTCAGGCTGGCCCAAGCCCAGCAAGAAGAGATCGCGGGCTAAACCTTCAGCCAGCGCGATGATTTCTCCGGCGCCGTCTACCGCCTGTTTGCTCCAAGTCTTATCCTTGAACAGCTGATCTAAGACATCCAGGCGCGCATTCAGATCGCGCGCCGGCAGAGACAGCCAAAGCTCGGCTTTTTCCAGATAAGCGCTGTATTCTTCAGGGTGCTCCAGCAAGCGCAAGGCAACGAGCGGGCGCCCTAAGGACAGATTCGCCAAATCCTTGGCCAAAGAACGATTAGTGCCGTAATTATCGATCAGATAATCATAGATTATTTCCGCGGGAACCGGATAAAAATACAGGACTTGGGCGCGAGACCGGATGGTGGCTGGCAGGCGGTCTTCATCCGCGACGAGCAAGATAATCACGACTTGGCCTCTCGGCTCTTCCAAGGTCTTTAGGAGCGCGCTTTTCGCTTCCTCGCTCAGGAGCTCCGCTCCCTTGATGATGCCGATCTTATAAGAATCCAGGAAAGAGCTTAAATCCAAAAGCTTGATAAATTCCCGCGTCGCCTCGATCGAGATGCCTTTCTGTCCGGCTTCCGGCGCGAGCACATGCAGATCGCTATTGAAACCTTCCTGATGGCCCTGCAGATTACGAGCGAAAGCCAGAGCGATCGTGGATTTGCCTAATTCATCAGCGCCGGCAAAAATGTAAGTTTGCGCGATCTTGCCATTTTTCAAACTGCGCTCCAAGAACTCAATGACCTGGTCATTGCCGATATGCGGCCAATTGTATTCCGCTTGCGCCATATCGTCAAGATTTAATTGACACCAGCCGTAATCTTCCCCAAGTCGCTAGTCTTGATTCCTAAACCAAGCGACCGCATCACGTTAAAAGCATCGGCCGGACGGCCCAGATAATATAATTTCAAGCTCACTGGATCAAAGTAATACGCTTTGCCGCTGTCTTCCGTCTTAAGGAGGATCCGGCCGGCTAATTTCTGCCAAGCGCTAGGATTTTTCTCCAAGGCGGCAAAATCCTGATTGGATATCCCTAAGCCGACGCGGCGCATCACCGCGAAGGCATCAGCCGGGCGGCCGAGATAATAACGCTTGCTATCAATGGGATTAACATACCAGGCTTGGCCCTTGTCTTCGACCTGAAGCAAGATCCGCCCTTTCAATTTAACGGCTAGAGACGCGGTAACGGTTGACGCGGTCGAAGAGACAACTGTCGGCTGTGAAGACCCGGCGGATAAGGTGAAAGATTGCCCGGCACTAAGCAGATATTTAGAATTGGTAGCGATATAGATAGTTTGCGCCTTGCCGTTATTCGCATAGAAAGCTTGGCCGAACTCTTGGTTATTCTTCCCATTATAGACCGCCAGATAGGGCCCGGCGGCCAGAGAAACCGCAGCTGACTTCCCGCCCGTCAGCTTGACCGTGCCGACCTGCTTCTCTCGGAAATAAGTATTGCCGCCGCCGGCAGACAAAGAATAGATTGTTAAAGAAGAATTAGTATCAGTCAATTGAGAATTAGATAAATTAAAACTGATCGCGCTTGTCAATAATTTCGTATAGTTGGTGCCGCTCTTGATCGCCACGGCGCCAAAAATATTTTCCCGGTTAAAATCATCGAGAGCGGTCAGGATGAAAGAGCCGGCCGGATATTCGAACTGGAAATAACCCTTGGCGTCGGTCTTAGTCTTGAGCAATTGCCGCCCTAATGATCCGGATGAGCCTGATTCGTACAGGCGGATCTCCCGGCTGGCGATCAGGCGCGACTGGGCGTTCCGCAATTCGCCGCTCAAGCCGCTGAAGACGGATTGGAAAGAGTAGTCTTTGGTCTCCGGGATCTTGATGTTATAGAAAGTCGCCAGATTACCGTTCGCATCCTTGGCGCTGATCGCGTAATCGCCGGTCTGGCCGCGACGATAAGTATTAAAAGGGGCGACATAGACGACGGCTTGGCCACCGCCGTCGGTCGTCAGATTGGCAATCAGATTCTTGCTCTGGAAAAAAGGGCGCAGATCCGCATCATATTCCTGGGCGTAGAGGGAAAAATTATAATTACGGCGCAGGTTCCCTTGGTTATCGCGCAAAACGACCTTAAGAGCCGGCAGATATTTAGTGACGGACCGGTCATAATCACAGACGAAACGGACTACACTAAAAAACCAGAACTCACCCAGATCGGCGCGCCGATCCCAGACTTTTAGGGCGTAAAGCTTGCGCGGGTCCGGCTTGAAGCTGATGGAGGCCTGCCCGGAACTGGCGATCGTCCCGCCGCCGACGCGGTTCCCGGCTGTCGGCGAACCGTTGGCGTCGGTATTCTGCTCATATAATTCAAACTTCAAGCCAGGGATGATATCGCCGCTGTAATTCCGCAGAGTCAGAGTAAATTTGGAATTATTCTGGCAGCTGGTGGTAACCGGCGATGAAGTCTGTTCCGAAGTCAGAGTATATTGGTTCGCCTTGCCCTCATCGACAGCGACGTCCCAGAAATATTGGTAAACATTATTCTGGCCCTTGATACCTAGGACATAGAGCCCGGCCGGCACTTCAAAGCTGCCGTATCCGTCCGAAACTAAAGTCATGTCACCGACTTTTGTCCCTTTCTGCCGGCTATTATCCTGATCGACTTCCTGCTTGAAGACTTCCACTTTCGTCCCGCTGGGATATAGGGCGCCGGTCGTATCCTGCAATTTAACATTCATGGCGCTCAGATAATAATTGACTGTGGTCAATTCGCCGTCCCTGACTTGGATATTATAATAATCGAATTTCCGACCGCTCCGGGAAATTTCCAAAGTATAATAATCACTGGGCGCACCGTCTAAACTGCGAATGCTCCCCTGGGGCAGATAAACCTTGACCTGGCCGCTCGTGCCGGTATTAGGGCTGACTAATAACTCCTTGAGCTGTTTCGCCGGCTGGCCGCTGGCATCATGGATCTGGGAATAAACGCTGAAACCGGTGCTAGTCAATAATTTTCCGGCCGAATCGCGGATGACGAAAAGAATGCCGCTCAAAGTCTGGCTCAGAGAAGCGGCCTGGCCGCAGGCCATGGTTTGGCCGTAATACCAGAAGCTGGCATTATCCTTGCTGACCGTCTGGACGCGGATAGCATAATCGGCGCTTGTCGCCTCGCTATTGCGCCAGCTGAGATGGACTGAGCCTAAAGTCGCGCTGGTCGTGCCACCAGCCACTCTGGTGCCCGGCCGCTTATGGCCGTTAGCGTCGATTACTTCTTTATAGACATCAACGCGGGCGTTGGGGATAAAAGAGCCGCTTGGATCCTTAGCTACGAAATCCAAAGTCGTATTTTCCGTACAAACATCTGCAGCAAAAACAACGCGCGGCGAAAAAACCGCTAGAGACAGGGACAAAATGGCCAGGAAAATTCCGAAACCGAAATTAAGGCGCTTAATCATAAAAATAAATTTAATTTAAAGTATGAGATTCACTGATATTATGTATTTCCGGATTGACCGTCAAGTTATAAGTATTCCCGACCGCGGTCAACTGGCTCACCTGCAAGCCGTAAGTCGCCTGGGGGTTATAGGCATTAATCAGCCCGGCCTCGACCGTTAAGGCGGCGGACCCGTCTTTAGCGATACGCAGATAATTAATATTGAAATCGATCCGGTTATTAGAGTCTACCGTCGCAACCCGGGCAATCACTTGCCCGTCTTTGAGTAAGCGAAAATTATCCCAATCGTTCTTATTAGCCGAACCGTTATTGCGGAAGATGATCTGCTTGATGATCGCGTCTTCCTGCCCGGAATCTTCATAAATCTTAAATTTAGCGATCACCCGGCTGCCACCGACAATCGAACCAGTGTCGCCCAGGGTTTCCGCTTGCAAGCGTACCTGCGCCAAGAGCTTATCATTAGCTAAAAGGGTAAAAGCTGTGCTCTGGATCGGCCAGACAGCGGACGATACAGGTAAAGAGGCCTCGATATCAGTCGCGGCAGATAATTCCAGACGCATCGTCTGATTAGTGCAGGTCGGGCAAGCGCCCAGATCAGCTAAAATTTTAACGACTTTTTCTTCACCCGCCAAGAACTCTAGCGGCGGCCGGAAATTAATGACGATCTGATGTTCATTCTGCCGCCAGTTGACATTGGCATCATAATCGCGGTCGTCCTCATCGCGCGCCATGATGCTGCTCACGATGCTGCGCGTATATATCCCGCCCAGATTAAAGGTTATGGAGGTCAGTGTCGCGGTCTGGTCGGGCGCGCGAAAACGAAAGATGCCGAGAAGGTTCCGGTCCGTATTCGTCACCAAGGTATTATTGTGCGCTCCTTCGAGCGTATCGCAAGATACGGCGAAACTTACAACGCTCGCCGGCTCTTCCCAGCCGATATCAACATAAGACGCGCTTTGATACTGCGCTAAATCAACCGTACTCACTTCCAGGACCGGATCGCCGGTCAAATTGAAACGCATCAGGTCGGCAGGAGATTTGATCAAAATCTTGCGATAACCGCTGATATAATAGATATCATCTGATCCAGACGCCTGAAATAGATTCGCCTCCGGCCACATAGCTAGTTCCGCTGGATCGATAATCTTAATCTCTGACCATTTATTGCCATAGCTAAGGTAGGACGCGGCATTGATATAAGTCTTCCTGACGCTATGGCGATTGCTCAGAAAATAGACGGTCGGGCTGTCCTTAGTCTTAACCTGGACGGCCGGAGCCGTGAGCGCCGCGGCTGGCTGAAGATTAAAAAATAAAAATAGCCAAACGGAAAAAATTAAAAAAGCAGAATAAGCGATTTTTCTATTTAATATTAGCATAATAAAAATAATAGGGATAAGCTGGTACCACTCTGATTCTATTGTAGCATATTTTCTAATGATAATAAACCAATATTGACGTAATGTTTCATTGATTTTTAGACATCAAACTGATATATTTATAAACGTCGACCAACCTGATCATCATGCCTAATCTTTTAAAAAAAACTATCCTCTTTTTAGGCGACCTATCCGGGCTGCACCTGGCTCTTTTCCTGACCTTGGCGATCCGCTACCCGCTCGCCTCGCTCGACCATTATTGGCGGTCCCATTGGCCGATTTTCGGGCCGGTTTTTTTCATTTGGCTCCTCCTGATCTATATCAATAGCCTCTATAATCTTAATTGGCGCGTCCGGAGCCGGGAATTCTTAAACGCCACCGGCAGTGTCGCTCTCCTGAGCGTTATCTTATCGGCTCTGTATTTTTACCTATACGCCGAGACTGACCTCGCGCCAAAAACTAACTTAATTATCTTCAGCCTGCTTTTCTTGGTTTTTTTCCTGATCTGGCGCCGACTCTGCCAAGCCGCGCTCCATTCCCTGCTCCTCAAAGAAAATCTCGCTCTGATCGGCGATAACGCGCGGACGCAAAAATTACTGGCCGAGTTAGCGGCTCAGCCTGGCGCCGGCTACCAGATCGCCTGGACCAGCACCCGAGCGGAAGATTTGGCCGCTCTCCCGGACGCTATAAAAAATAAAAATATCCATACCGTCGTAGTCGGCGACGACTTCGGCGATAGCCGGAAGATCAGCGCCGCCCTCTTCGCCTGCCTCGCCGATAAAATCAATTTCTTTAATTACCCGGATTTTTACGAACTCTTGACCGGCAAGATACCGGTCGAAGAGATCGGGCCAGATTGGTTCCTGACCAACCTCCAGGAAGGCAGAAAAAATTATTTTAATTTTCTCAAACAAGCGATCGATTACGCCGCCGCTCTGCTAATCCTGATCATTTCCTTGCCCGGCTGGCCGCTCATCGCCGGGCTGATAAAATTAACGAGCCGCGGCCCGGTCTTTTTCCGGCAAGAACGGCTGGGACGGCAAGGTAAAAGATTCCTAGTCACGAAATTCCGGACTATGCGCGTAGAAAATAACGATGGACTGCCGACCGCTCCCGCCGATGAACGGGTAACCGGTTTCGGCGCTTTCCTGCGGAGCACTCGCCTAGACGAAATTCCTCAAGTCCTCAATATCCTGGCCGGGGAGATGAGTTTGATCGGACCGCGGCCGGAACGCCCGGAGATCGCTGAAGAACTGGCGCGCGCCATCCCCTTCTATCTGACCCGGCTCCTGATCAAGCCTGGGCTCACCGGCTGGGACCAGATTTCCGGCAAGTATCATTCAACGACCATAGTAGATAGCCTGGAAAAATTACAATACGATCTCTACTACCTGAAACGACGCTCTATCTATCTAGACATCTCTATCACGCTCAAGACCATCGCCACGATGCTCAGCCGCGGCGGGAGATAAAAAAATATATATTACATCGTATTTGACGTCGCAACGAAAAAAACAATAGTCATAAAAAAATGCCCCCGAAAATCAGCGTAAATATTATAACCCATAATCGCGCCCGACTCCTAGGCCGAGCGATAAATAGCGTCCAAGCGCAATCAGAGACGGACTGGGAACTGATTATCATTGATGACGGGTCAGAAGATGACACGGCAGAAGTCGTCAAATCTTTTAAAGATGCGCGGATTAAATATACCCCGGTAGCCAAACATGATAGTATCGGCGCTCTTAGGAATATCGGCTTGAAATTATCACGAGGGAAATATGTGGCGGTACTCGATGATGATGATTATTGGACCGATCCTGATAAGTTAAAGAAGCAAGCGAATTTCTTAGATCGAAGCGGATATAATCTTGTCGGGACAGCCTTTAACCTGATTGATAAAGATGGACGGATGATCGGAAAAAAAAATCATCTGATAGATAATGAGGATATCCGAAAAAAAATGACGGCCCAAAATATGTTTGCTCATTCGACAGCTATGTTCCCGCGCGCTATCGCAATTGAAGTCAACGGCTATGATCAGATAAATCTGGCGGAAGATTATTCTTTATGGTTAAAATTAGGAACTAGGGGCCGAATTGCCAACTTAGCCGACCAGACCACCAACTATACGGCCAATAATTCAAATTACCGCGATAATGATCAAAAAATGATAAAAATGGTCTATCAGGTGGTTAAAAATTACCTGCGGCATTATCCGAATCGATACCAAAATAGTTCCAAGTGGCTATACCGGAGAATAAAATCAAAAATAATATGACCAAACCACTAGACACCCCAATATTATTTATTGTCTTTAACCGGCTCGATACCGCTAGTGTCACCTTGGCGGCCATCAGAAAAGCTAAGCCGCGAAAATTATTCATTGCCGCCGACGGGCCAAGGCTAGATATAACAGGCGAAAGGGAAAATTGCCAGGAAGTCAGAGATTACCTGCTTAAAAATATCGATTGGGATTGTCGCGTAGAAACTTTATTCCAAATTAAAAATCTAGGCATCCAAAAAGCTCTCAAGGAGGCGCTCGATTGGTTCTTCGCTACAAATAAAAACGGCATAATCCTGGAGCATGACTGCTTGCCTAATGATTCTTTTTTCTTATTCTGCGAAAAATTGTTAGAAAAATATAAAGATAATGAGCAAATCATGCATATTTCAGGAAATTTTTTCCAACCGGAAAAAGTCGGACAAAGTGACTATTATTTTTCCCGTATCCCTCATATCTGGGGATGGGCGACTTGGAGACGGGCTTGGCAAAAATATGATCTAGAAATGGCGACCTATCATGATTTTTTAAAAAATCAGACCCTCAAAAAATATTTTAAGAGCGATCGCGATAAGATAACCTGGAAACAGCTTTTTAATCAAGTGTATCATCATAAATCGGCGACCTGGGATTTCCAATGGACTTATGCCCTGTTTAGAAACGGCGGCCTGGCTATAACGCCCAATCGAAACCTGGTCAAGAATATCGGATTCGGATATCTAGCTGAAAATTGTCGAGATGAAAAAAATAAATTTTCCAACTTACCGACGACGGAACTCAACTTCCCTTTGCGGCATCCAACCGGCTTCGTCGCCAATCAAGCCGCCGACGAATACACAACTCGACATAATTTCGCGTTCGGCTGGCTTAAATATATTCTGGCTCGATTGGGCTTATTCGACCTAATACAGTATTTTTATCAAAAAATAAAATAATTAGATGAAGATAGTGTTGATCAACAATAAAGAAATCAGCGGCGGCAGCGCTCAAGTCTGCCAAGAATTGATCCATAGGCTAGAAAAAGATGGGCTAACGACAACTTTTTTCTGCGCTCATAAAAAAAGCGCGAAAAACAATGTCATCCCGCTAAAAAATCAACCTTGGAAAAAACTGCTTTCTTATCTAACTTCTAACGATCTGGACCACTATGACGGCCGAGAATTGATCGAAACAGCGGAATTTAGAAAGGCCGATATCATCCACCTACATAACATCAGCGGGCACTTCTTTCCTCTTCCGGCGCTTACCGAAATTAGCCGGTTGAAGCCCGTCATCTGGACTTTCCACGACATGCAACCGATTAACCATTACTTTGCCCATAGCTTTGAAGAAACGCCAAAAGACGGATTATTTACCGGCGCGAGCCCAAAAAAAATATCAAATCTAATCTGGTGGAACCGCCAATATCTGAAAAAAAGGAAAATCTCTGTCTACCAGAAATCCAATTTCCAAATCGTCTCGCCTTCGTCTTGGCTAGCTGCTAAAGTTAAGATGACAGCTTTAACGAATAAGCCGATTGAAATAATAAATAACGGGATTGATGCCGATATATTTTCCCCCGGCGACAAGACTCAGGCTAAACTTAAAGTGAGATTACCAACCGATAAAAAAATAATTTTAACAATCAGCGATCGGGGCCGAAATAATATACTTAAAGGCTGGGATTTTATCCGACAGCTGGCAGATCATTGGCCTGAAATATTATTTATCAGCATCGGAAATGACATCAGAGGAAAAGAAAAAAATATTTATTTCGAAAAAGAAATATACGATAAAAATATATTAAAATCATATTACCAGGCAGCCGACCTCTTGCTCCTGCCGTCATTAGCGGAAAATTTCCCGCTTACCTCCTTAGAGGCAATGGCCTGCGGAACCCCGGTTGTCGCTTTCGCGGTCGGCGGCTTAAACGAACAGATTAGCCACCAACTTGACGGCTATCTCGCAAAAACTCTGGATATTGATGATCTTATAAACGGCATAAATTTCATCTATGCTGAAAATTCTGAAAAAATATCGAAAAGATGCCGCTATAAAGTTGAAAAAAAATTCAGCGCCGCAGATATGTTTAAAAAATATCTTGATTTATATAAACGCACTATTAAAGAACATGAAAATCGCCATTAACGCACTATACTATACCAGTTGGCAAGGAATAGAAGTATTCCTATCCAATCTGATCAACGCCTGGCCGAACAACCCGGACGACGAGGTGGTCGTTTTTGCTAATCAAAAATCAGCCGAATTCCTGCGTCCTTTGCCCGACTATATCAGGCTAGAAATAAAAAAATTTAAAAAATTAGATCGTTTAAGGCTATTCCTTTATCAGCAAACTACGCTTCCAGCAATCCTAAAAAAAGAAAAATTTGATTTATTGTTCTGCCCCTCCCTGATCGCCCCATGGTTTTACCGAAAAAAAATCATCACTATCCATGACGCGGCTCCGTTCATCATTAGGGAAGAATCTGGATTCCTAGGCAGGATATTCTGGCAAATCAATCTTTTTTTCGGTTTACGTTCTTCCTTAAAAATAGTGACCGTTTCAGAATTTTCTCGTCAAGAACTAATCATTAAATTAAAAATCAAAGCGGATGAAATCGAGATAATCCGCAACGGCGCGCCGCGGCCATCCAACATCTTGCCGCGGCAAGGTATAATAAATCCTTACCAGGATTCGGAGTATCTAGTCGCGGTGGGCAACAGCCGACCCAGGAAAAATCTCATTTCCCTTTTACGGGCTTTCATAATCTTGGCTGAACAATTCCCCAATTTAAAACTAATTTTAATCGGTAAATACGATAAACGCATGGCAGAGATACAAAAAGTGAGCAATCAATTAGGCGCTAAGAACATTGTCTTTCCCGGTTTCATTAATGAGGCTGAAAAAAATAAAATAATCAGAGATGCCAAGGCCCTTATCCTTCCTTCTCTATATGAAGGTTTCGGCCTGCCGATAATTGAAGCCAACGCCTTGGACACTCCGGTCGCCTGTTCCGACATCCCGGCTTTCCGAGAAATCGCTAATGATGCCGCTTTATTTTTTGCGCCCCTTGATAAGAATGATATAGCGCTGAAAATAAAAAATATACTTGAATATCAATCTCTTGCAGATAATCTAATAACGGCCGGACGTGCTAACATCCGGCGTTTTGATTGGCGAAAATCTGCGACATCACTGATAAAATTAATTCACTGTCATGAAAATACTCGAAATCAATAAATTTTATCACCCCTGGCTGGGCGGCGTAGAAAAAGTCGTCCAAGATATCGCCGAAGGCTTGAATGGCCAAAACGAATTAACGGTTTCAGTTTTAGCTTGCCAAACGCGAAATAAGCGAAAAATAGAAGAAATAAATGGTATAAAAATCTATCGCGCAGGCACGATCGGAAAATTATTCGGTATGCCTTTATCTATAGATTTTTTTCGCCTCTTAAAATCTATCCGAAGCGATTACGACGCCATCTTAATCCATCATCCTTTCCCTCTCGCTTTTCTGGCTCGATCGCTCGGTCGAGACCAAAAACTTTTCATTTGGTATCATAGCGATATCATCCGCCAAAAATTAAGCAAATGGCTCTTTCTCCCCTTTATTAAAGCGGGATTAAAACGAGCCGACCGAATTTTGGTTGGCAGCCAGAAGCTAGCCGACTCGTCTCCTCTCTTACAAAAACACGAGACTAAATGCGAGGTGATCAATTTCGGCGTCGACCTTGATTATTTTACCGCCGATACAAATATTAAACAGGCGGCTATAAAAATCAAACAAACTAATGACCAGCCGTTGATCTTAAGCGTCGGACGCTTAGTCCCTTACAAGGGATTTAAATATCTAATCAGCGCCTTAGCCGAAAATATTCCGATTAAAGACGGACTAGCGGCCAGGATCCAAGCTAAATTGATCATCATCGGCGCCGGACCGGAAGAAAAAAGATTAACCGCTCTAATCAAGAAACTTAATTTAGAAGATCAAGTCACAATTATCAAGCCGGTCCCTGACCTGCGACCATTCTATGAAGCTTGCGACTTATTTGTCCTCCCTTCTATAAGCGCTAATGAAGCTTTCGGCTTAGTCCAGATAGAGGCAATGGCTTACGGCAAGCCAATCATCAACACTTCCCTGGCGACCGGAGTAAACGAGGTCAGCCCACATAATGTCAGCGGGCTCAGCGTGCCACCGCGAAATCCGCGAGCGCTGGCTCAAGCAATCGCCCGGATCTTAAGCGATCCGGAATTAAAAAACAGCCTCGGATCAAACGCCCGCAGCCGCGTTGTCGATATCTTCAACCAAAAAAACTTCATCAAAAAATTAACAAAATTATTATCAATCAGGCTGAGCAACGTTCTCAAACCGCTGGAAAAAAGTGACCACGAACGGAATCGCTAAATAAGAAATTAGAGTAGCCAAAGCAGCCCCCGGCAGAAAAAGGCGCGGAATGAGAATCAGATTCAAACCAATATTAATAAAAACTGTTAAAAAATTAGTAATAAATACCGTCCGGATCTTATTCTCTGTAATCAGATATTGATTTAGCGCCAAGCCCAAAAATAAGCCGACACAAGACCAGGCATAAATCCTTAAAATCGGGACAGCGGAAGCGTAAGCTTCTCCGAACAAGAACTGGATAATGGGTCCGGAAAAAATGAAGATAGGCAAAGCCAAAATGACGGCGCAAACCAAAATAAAAATATAAAAAAATTTCAATCGACGCCGATAGAGCCTAGCGTCGGTTTTTTTAGCATTAACGAGCGCCGGAAACAATGAGGCGCTTATGATATTCGGAATAAAATATAATCCTTCTACAATCCGCACCGCGGCTGCATAAATTCCAACCGCGGTCTCTCCCAAGATCCAGCCGATCATCACCTGATCTATCCTAATATAAGTAAAGGCGGCCGCGCCAGCCAAGATCAGGGGCCAGGCATTTTGCCAGAGATTTTTAGCTAGCAGAGCATCGAAATGCCAAGCGCCAATTGACAAACCATTTCTTTTGTACGCGGCGATGAGCCCCCAACCGAGCCAAAATGTATCTAACACATAAATAATAATCAGCCAAATCATCCCTAGGCTCGAGACAATAACCAAAATTTTTAACAAGGAGCTAATTACCGTTGCGACCAGCTGCGCCTGGATATTATTCTTAGCGGCAACCTGAGCTTGAAAAAATATATAAATTACGTTGATCGCTTGGAAAATAAATATAAACGAGTACAGGATGATCAACAAGCGAATAGCAGGAGCCGTCCGGATCAAAAAGGCGGCCAAAATAGCAGCGACAAAAGCCAGGCCGCCGCCGATCATCTTCAAGCGCAACGCAGTACCCAATAAAACATCTCGCCGTTCCGGAAATTTAACTAATTCTCGATTTAAAATGCTGTCTATCCCCAAGGGAGCGATAAAACTAAAAAGGCCGACGAAAGCGACAACATAACTAATAATGCCATAATCCCGCGGCCCTAAGTAGCGCGCCACCCAAGCGCCGATAAAAAAAGATACCAAGAGCGAAAAAATTTGGCCTGCGAACATCCAGCCAGTATTGACAAAATACCGCCTAAAACCGGCGTGTTCCAGAATCCAATGCCATCTCTGGGGTGCGCACTTGGTAATGGCGGCTAATATTCTATCTGACATCTTAACGTATTATATCGATCCGGCCGCGGCCGATCTTCTTAAATCTTTCCGGGAACCGGTCCAGCGTAAAATCCATGGCGGTCAAAGAGTCTATCCCGATCCCGCAAGCGACGCCTGATTCGGCCATTTCCCGCGCCAATAGCTCCTGCCGCTTCCGCTGCGTATAATGCGGCTCGATAATCGTATCGCTTAAGAGGTTCAAGCCACGGGCGAGAAGAACGGTTCCATCCGGCCTTTTGACGCGCAGATATTCGCCCAAAATCATCGCGCCCGCGGATTCGCCGATCACGACCTCGGCCTTGCTGATCAGCTGCCGCAGACGGAGGCTGGCTTTGAGTTTTTTCAGCAGATTAAAATTCTGGCCGCCGCCGCTGATAAATACCAGGGGCGATTTAGCCCGCGCCGTGTCTGCCCTATTTTCCGCGTTCAGATATTCTATCCCCTTGGCCAGCCGGACATAGCGCCCGAACCAATCGCCGCTCCATTCTGCTTCATGCGTCGTCAGGCGCGCGAAAGGAATATGCAGGATCTGGCGCGGCTTGATCTGATTAATGATCCGCCCGATCATCCTGACTTCCCGTTCGGCTTGGCCGCTTTCCGCGCCGCCAAATAAAATTATTCGCATATTATATAATGCCTATGATTACTGCGCGACTGGCCGCCTGATGACCAAATCCGCTTCCGGCGCGGCTGATTTTAAATTAGTAATTACCAAAGCCGCGACCTTGTCAACGGACATATATTCTTTAAAATCAGCCGGATACTGCTCCTGATAAATATCGGTTTGCATGCCGCCCGGATGGACGCTATAGATATTGATGGCCGTGCCCGCAATCTCTTGCCGAATCGTTTCGGTCAAGCCTCTAACAGCAAATTTAGAAGAAACATAGGCGCTAAGATCAGCCTTGCCTCCCAAGCCGGCCGTGGAATTTATATTGATGATCAGGCCCCGGCCCTGTTTCTTCATCAGACGCAAAGCGGTCTGGCAGCCATAAAAATAACCGAAGAAATTTACGGCGAATAACTGCTTTAATTTATTTGTATCTACCACCTCGGTCAGGCTAGGAGCGATCTGGATGCCGGCGTTATTGATCCAGATATCGACCACGCCATATTTATCAGCGACATAGCGACCTAAATCGTTTAATTGTTCCGGAGCGGCCACGTCGGCCACGAAATAATCTAGCCCTAAATCTCCAGCTGCTCTCTCCAGTTCCGTCCGATCATTACTGGAAATGATGACCCGGCAATGCTCCTGACGGAAAAGCTTAGCTAAGGCTAGGCCGAAGCCCCGGCTGGCGCCGGTAATGACGACAACTTTATCAACTAATTCCATATAATTATATCTTATGGCCTTCATTTTAACAAAAATAACCCTATTTTCATAGGGCTGTCTGTTTCGCGAAGCGGCACTATTTCGATTATAGCCACGGCAACGCGCCTCTCTTAATCATTTCTTCCACATCTCCGCTTTCGAATCCCCCACAGACTTCAGCCTAAACAAAAAGAAGCTAGCCTGCGTTAGCTTCTTTTTGTTTGCGGAGAGTGCGGGACGCTATCAGAACTGGAATCTCTAAAAATCCAAATAAAAATTAATGATATCGAAATATCATTTATCCTTATGAGGGCTGATAATCCTCCATCCATGAAAGCATCTCTTCCCAGCTATCAAATACTTGATCAAAACCTTGTTCTCTAAAAACTTTTTCGATTTTCTTTAAGACTTCTTGCTGGGTTTTTAAATCTCCAGTTTGAACAATATTTAACAAGATTCTAATAAACTCATCTTTCGGCCAAGGTAATTTCTTAAGAGGAAACTTTGTTAATTCCCAGTCTAAATATTTATAAAAAGGTTTAACCCTTCCTTCTAGACCGAATATGGCATTAAGAAGTGATGGCAATCCGTCGGCCGCTTCTAATTGAGAGGCAATTTTATTCCCATCGCGGAAGCATTTTACCGAACGAAAAACTTGATTTATAAAACCATCAATCGATGCGGCCACGAATTCTTTCCTATTTTCTTCGGGTACAATGCCTTTCTCATTAATCAATTTTTGAATATCTCCAGTCTTATCAACTTCGGCCTGAAGATGAGTATAATTATACCTATCCCAAGACATCGGACCGCCCCATACAGCAGCTTCTTTAAGATCCGCCATGGTCTTAACCGTTAAATCACAGAGAATACCACCAAATCCTTTATACTTCTCTTTGTAATCATTTAATACCTCATTTTTAACTACCATGGTGGCATCAAAGTCCGATTCATCAGTTATTAGCCCTTTGCCGCAGGATCCGGTTGAAAATAAACCAATAATATTAGGGTCATTCTTCGCTGTCTCAATTAAGTTATCGCGTAAATCTTGGACTTCTTTTTTCATAGATATTTTAATAAATATAGTTATATTATAGACGATTTTAGGCTATTATCAAAACGGGCTAGTTGTGTTATAATTTTCGGCATGAAAAATTTCGATGAATACCAGAATCAAAGAAATAATGCCCAGAATTTTTATAATAGTATAAATTCCGTCTTTTCGCCTGTCCTGCAATTAAAAATTACTTTCTCGGCCGAAGGCTTCAACCATCTTATCTTTAAAAACGCCCGCTCTGAAAGAGAAAAATCTTCGCAGTTATTACGTTTCAAATTATTACCGCTAGCTAAGAAGTTAATAGAAATATCGACCACCTACCAAGAATATGAAGAAATCACCGGAGAATTCATCTTTAAAAAACATAAGAAAAAAATAAAAGAAAGCCGAACAGCGAGATACTGGGGGCTAATCGCTATCATAAACGGTCAAAAAATAAAAGTTATTTTAAGAAAAGTTGGTGATAATGGATCGACACATTTTTGGAGCGTAATACCGGCCTGGACAACGAACAAATTTAGAGATACAAAATTTTATACTACCATGAAAGGTTGTCCGCAAGAAGACTAAATATTCAACATACAAAAAAGGCTTCATTTCTGAAGTCTTTTTTATTATGCCTGCCTTCGGCTTATGAATTAGCCGAATAGGGCTGACGCCCCACAAGCATATTAGTATTATAGGTTATTTGTACTCTAAAGTCAATAAAATTTAGTGTTAGTCTCGAACTGGACTTTGGAACAGAAAAAAATTGGAATGTTAGCTTATAAATGGCTTGAGCCGATAGAAAAATCACAAACACTCAAACACGAGAAAATATTAAGATTGGAACTGGCGAAAACCCCCATAAACAAAAGACAAAGCGAGCTTTTAGACTCACTTCGTCCCGTACTGCGGAGAGTGAGGGACGCTATTCGAACTGGAATAATGGGTTTAAAGGTTAAAGATAGTTTTAGCACTAAAACCGCTTTAATTTTATACTATTATGCGACTGGCTTCCCTGCTTAATGACGTTCGCATGACCGGGTATAATTATATCGTAGCCATTAATTATATATCGCCTGGTTTTTTTAAACATTTTTAAATTATAGGGTGGAACATCTGGTTCAATCTCAGCTAAATCAGCTGGCGTTTTTATCGCGTCTCCCGCGACGATGTATCTGAGTCTGCCTTTATCAAAAGTTAATGAACTATGGCCAGCGGTATGGCCGATTGTCTCTATGGCGCGGATATTTTTAGTTATATTAAAGGCCCCATCAAAAAGGATCAGAGACTTCCGGCGGATCATTTTCTTAAATAAACAAAAAGTATAGATATCATTCGACCTAATTTTTTCCAGATATTGCCACTCTTTACGATTGAGATATAATTTTATTTTAGCCTGTTGGAAAAGATCAGCATTCAAACAATGGTCATAATGCAAATGAGAAAGAAAAACCTTAGTTATCTTATATTTTTTCATTATCCGGATAATCTCCGCACGTACCGCATAATGGCCGACATCAAACAGGATGCTATCCTTGCCATCATTCAATAATACGATCGAGGAATAGCCCAGGCTGCCGACATCAGTTTTATAAGGCAATCCGACGATTAATATTTTATAATTTACTACAGCCATATTATTTATCTGCTATCTTATATACCGCCCTAATCAGCTCTACCCGCCGGCAAGCGGTATCAAAATCGACCAGTCCAGCGTCTCGTCTGCCGGTCTTAGCATAATTTGTCAGATGGCTTATCAAAGTCTTATGCCCGAAACCATAAACATCGCTGTTTGGTGGCGATTGATAGCTTAATTTATGCCGACCGCCCAGGCTGTCTATGTCTAAAGACGCCTCTAAAGATTTTCCGTCGACTAGCGCCCTTCCTTTTTCCGTCAAGATAAGCAAGCTGCTGGCCAGATTATCCGGCAAAGCGGCGGCAGTTATTTCTAAATTGACCAGGGTATTACCGGACTTGAATTGAACCAGGATAATGTCCTCTGTCTGGATATCCTTATGATAAACTTTATCCCGCCAAGCGTTGATTATTACCAATTTTCTCCGAGGCGACAGGAAATCCATAATAAGATCGATGATATGGGCTCCCTGATTAAAAAGTATCCCGCCTTCCTTATCTCTATCTCCCTGCCAAGAGTTTAAATAATACGAGCGGGGCCTGAACCAGCGGACGCTGCCAGAGATATATATGATCCGGCCTAATGACTCTTTCCTAATTATCTCCGTCAACTTAACGATTGGTTCGTTATAACGATTTTGGTAAACGATAAAAAGGTTTTTTTTATAATTCGGCTGACGTTTTACTAAAGCGATGTCGGACTGGCGAATTGAACCGGGTTTCTCACAAAGACAGAGCTTGCCCTGCCGCAATACTTTAGCGATTATCTTGGCATGAGTATAATGCGGGGTGCAAATATTCACTATATCGACATCGGCTATAAGCTGATCCAGACTAGGATACGCTTGGCAATCAAAATGCCGAGCAGCGTCTTGTGTTCTTTCCGCCACTAAATCAAATACGCCCGCCAATTCCGCCCCGGAACAACTCTTGATAGCCAGGGCGTGTTTCTTATAGACCCGACCGCAACCCACGATTCCATATCTGAGCCGTCTAGGCCTCAGTAATTCTTTAAGCTTTACCAAAGAGGCGGCAGTGTCAACCAATCTCCTCTCTGGAGACACATGCGTTTCCAAAGAAAAAATAATATCTGATCTCCCATCCTTATTAATCCAAGAAAAAAAACGCTTATAATTTATACCGCCTTTCGCTAACTGGATATAACCGCCAGATTCTTTAGAATAGTCCTTGATATGGACATAAGAAATTAGGCCTTTGATCGGCTCTAAGCTAGAGTAATCCAAATAGTCACCATCATGATAGAGATTGCCGGGATCCAAGAGAACGCGGAGGCGCTTACTAGGGAAACGATTAATGAAGTCCGCCAAATCGCGGCAAGTTTTAATATTGCAAACTGGCTCATTCTCAATGAGCAAGATTTTATCATATTTTTCCGCCAATTCCAAAAGTTTCTTAATAGCCGCGTCGAGGTCAGCGATGTTGAAGCCTTCGTATCTTAAAAAAGAGAATATCCTAATGAATCTAGTCCGAAACACGTCAGCGATTTTAAATATCTTTTCACAACCTTCAGCCTGATGCTTATAGTGATGGCTATTTAAGATATTCCCTTTGGCCGGGCCGCCCTGATAACCCCACTTTAGCAGCGGGGAGGCTAAAGCCGAAACTCGAATCTTATTTTTTTTAAGATAAGCTGCGTGCCGCATTAATTGCACAAACGGGAGATTGGCTACGTTTTTCTTACCGAGAGAACGCATTTCTAGTTGCGATAATTTATGAGACTTCAAAAAAGCGACTGTTTCTTTCAGGTTATCGCTGATTTCGTCATTAATGATAGAAATAATCGGCATATTAATATTTTAAGGCGCGCCGCATGATATTGTTCACGGCGGCGGCGTTGATGGCGGGGACTCGCCGTCCCGTCCAAAGCGCAAAAGCTTTCTGGGCTTGATAAATCATCATATAGGTGCCGGAGCAAGTCTTAGCGCCGGCGCGGTGCGCGTATTCTAAAAATTTAGTGTGGTAAGGATTAAAAATAGCGTCAAAAAAATATTTACCATTAACCGGGACATCCTGATAAATTGTCCGACTAATTATTTCTCCTCCGACTGCCGGATACATACCGACCGGCGTGGAATTGATTATAATATTGCAGGCCGGTAGGTACTGCCTGATATTACTATCGGATAATTTTTCATATTTAATCTTCCCTCCTGACAAATCGCGAGATAATTCGGCCGCTTCACCAATATCGCGATTTAAAACAACGATATTCTTGGTTATCTTATAAAGAGGATAAATAATGGCCCGTGCGGCTCCGCCTGCCCCCAGGATCAATATTCGATCAGCGGCCTTAACCTTCTTCAGCTGGGTTTCAATCGCTTTTAGAGCACCATAAGCATCGGTATTATAACCGAACAAGCGACCTTTTTTAAAAACGACTGAGTTAACCGCTCCGATCTTGCGAGCTTCCGGACTCACCTTATATAGGTATTTCTGCATAGTAAGCTTATAAGGGAGTGTCACGTTAACGCCACAAAAACCAAGATCCGCTAGTGCTGATAGAACGTGGCTAAGTTTTTTTTCAGAAACGACATCTATCTTAGTGTGGCTATATTCTAAGCCGGTTTGTTTAGCTAAATAAGCAAAAAGGACCGGGGAGATACTATGCTCGACTGGATGACCGATGAGAGCTGAGTAATACATATTTTTTATTGACCAATTTATCAATCTGCCTGGTTTGGCAATTAATAACTCGTTCTGTTTCGACGGCTGTACATTGGCGCGCTTCATTCCAAAAACTTACCGCCCGAAAAGCAAAGAATGATAACAACTCATCGGCCGCCTTACTACTAACGGGGCTCTCTTTTACAAATCGTGCCAGCCAACTCGCCAGTATTAACGACCAAAGCCCTGAGTCCAAACTTTTATTAGCCAGAGCTGACTTAACTTTAATTTTTATACTATCATCCAACCAGACTGATCGATCGATTTGCTTGGACAATATCTTAAGATGGCGGATGAGGATCATTTTAGCTTGCTCATGATGGCGGAAGATTTTATCAGCGCTGATACCTCCGGAAGCGATGGTGTTAAAAATCTGCGGTGAGTGGCCAGAGCGAGGTCCACTACTAATAGCCTGAACAGCGGCCAAGACGATCTGTGGAAACATCGTCTCAAGCTTGGAAAAGCTCGGCTTATGTATCTTATTACCTAAATCAATCTGATAGGCGTGCCGAGCGGATTGCATAGCTCTAATGGAAAAAAGGATATCAATGCCATAGCGGTAAGCCGTCTTAGGTAATCGCTGGGACATTATCTGGCCAGCGAGACGCCGACTGAACGCAAAATCTCCGGCAATCGGCTGACGAATATCATAACCGAATAAAGCTTTGATAAACGGACGGGCAAAATGGTTGGTAGTACTACCCTCAAAACGGCTTCTCTTATATAGCGGCCAAACAAAATCGCATTGGTTATCATTTAAGAAAGGGGTAAGGAGCTTATTGATCCAATCCGGTTTCAAGCTCTTCAGATCAGCATCCAGAGTTATAAAATAATCATATTGTTTCAAAGATTTCTTCAAAAAGAAAATCAAGTTTTTCCCTTTACCAGGGCAGCCCTTAGTCTGAAACGATAATTTTTTAAATCTTGTCGGTTCTGCCAAAAAAACTCGGCTGGTTTTATCCGGACTGGAATTATCAACGTTTATAATCGCCGCTTCCAGACGGGGAAATATCCGGCGAAGTTTATCCAAGCCCCGATCAATCCCGGCCACGACAAAAGCGATATTATCCGCTTCCTGGTACGACGGAATAATTACAGCGACTTTCATAGCCGGCTACTTTTTAAACGTTCAGACTCTTCCTGCCCTCGACACAACAAATCAGACCAAACTTTCTCCGCGCCGATTAGTTCTTTAGATATAGCCAAAAAATAATTAAGCTTATCAATTAAAAACTGCTGTTTTTCTAAATCTTCGACTAATCTGATATATAGGCTATTTGAACAAATATCAGCGCATTTAACTATTAGTGCCTCCCGGCCGTCTGCTTTGATACGATCAAACATCTCTTTATAACGAGCCTCCTTATCTTCAATCGCGACCTTAAAAGATAAGGCCTCAACCCGAGCAGCAATCCGCTCTCCAAAAACTACCGAGATATCTTCTTTAGTAGTATCGCTATCCTCAATCAGGTCGTGCAAGATGGCCGTCTCTGCTATATCTAGCCCATAACCAAGATCTAACAGATAAAAAGCTAGGGTCAAGCTATGATACACCACCGGCTTGGGGTTATTACCTGTTTGCATGTAATGGCTGACCAGAAAGCTGATAGCTTTACTTAAGCGATGGCCGTCTTCAGGTTTTATAAAGCGCATATTCATATTTTTTACTATAATAACACAAAATACATAATAAAAAAAGGTCGGCACTCATGGCACCGACCATTGTTAACTTAGTTACTTATACTGGCTATATAATCAGATACTAATTTCAGTGGACCGGAAATATATATTATTTCTGCCAGGATGGCATCAATTAAGGCTCTTCGGAAAACAAATAATTCAGAAGAGTCATAAGAAGGAACATAACTTAGTTGATCAAATTTTTCACCGCCCAAGACATTGATACAACTGCCTCTTATATAACGGGAAAAATTCTCGATCAGAAATAATTTAGTGGCTAATTTTTGATCATGAGCATAGTAGAGCCCTGACTGTTCCTCATCAATATGCAAGGAAAAAATCTTCCGGATAGGAACCCGGCCTAGCATAGTATCAATGCCTAATTCTGAGGGAGCGACTTTAATTTTATGGCTCCAAGGCTCAGAATCCGTCGGTGGAAATAACCGGACCAAATCTGGTAAGGATTTACGTATAGAAGTAAGGCGGAGAAGAAAAAATTTAGTTCCGCCTTTCAGCAATAAGCTATCCTCTGGCCGCCCTAAAACGGTTAAATCATTCCCGATCAATTTGGCCCCATAACGGCGGCAAAGATCGATTGTGACAGAAGTTTTGCCAGCGCCAGACTTCCCTAATAAGAGGATGCCTGACCCAGCTAATGAAACGGCGGCGGAATAAGCGGTTAACCAGCGCTTTTTTTGTCTCTGGAGTTCCAATAAAGGGTAGGCGGCATAGAGCAAGGTTTCGCCTCGATTCATCTTAGCCCAGGGATAGGAAACACAAACGCTTTTTTCGTAGTAGGTCACCGCAGCGTCATCCAAGCTACAGTCGTAATAATACAGTTTATGCTCGGACTGGGCGTATTTTTGACTGACGGCGAAATCAAGGTGATCTTCTAGCAGCTTGGGTTGGTTCAATTTTGAATATAAATCTACTTCACTGTAAAAATCAATCATTTCGCCATCGGACGCAATCGAACAGTTAAAATCCATCTGATCCTCCTCAGGCTATCCGCCTTTGATTAAGTAATTCATTAAGGTAATCTACTTCCATAAAGTTTTTCTGGACAATCTCCTTGACCACCATCTCATCGATTATTTGATCGGTATCGATGGATAGCAAGTATGGTGGCACCAGTGAACCGCCATTCTTAGTTACTGCTAAGACCGTATTCTTTGTCCCCAACTGGTCATAAATAGCTTTAGACAGCTTCATAGTCAGATAATTGAGAACCCGACCGGTATGATATACTGGGTTCTTGCCAGAAGGAGCTTCCACGGAATGGGGGCGGAAGATAGAAATCAGGCCGGAATTAGAGTTGCCTCGACCGACCAGCCCTTCTTCGCCGCATTCAATGCAGCTGCCTATACCTAACATATATGGGCGATGGGCGTTCACTTCCAAATCAAAAGAGTAATCCGCGGACAGCAGCGAAGAGATAAATTGATTCAATTCCTGAGCTACTGACTGTACTATCCCAAGATACTCATCATGATCTTTAATCTGGGTAGTAATCACTGGCACCCGGACGCTAATATTGATATGTTTTCCCTGCCGGATCGCCATAACCTTTATATCCTGGCCCAAGAATCTGAATCTTGGTTCCGGAAACCGGCCATCTTTCTTCCAGAAATAACCTTCTACGTCAGAAACCAGTTTTTCGGTAGTCGTCAGAGGCCAGCTAAAAACACAGACCGCATTATCGCCGGCACTCCGGTGGGCATACTCGGGCAGGTCGTTTATATCGCGTGGTGCAAACCAGTGCGGCAAGCGAGAATTCTGAGTCGCATTATGATTGATAATAAAATCAGATTCCTGCAGATTCGGTAGGATAGACCTTAAATATCCGATTATGCTGTCCCGCTGTAATGACTCTAAAGGTATTTTTTCGTCTCCGAAAGAAGCGCTCATCCGGCCATTGATATTGATCGTGACCGGGACGACCCGACGGCAAAAACCATAGTTGCTCTGGAATAGCCCGGCGCCGATATAGAGCTTATCAATATTGTGATGAGGGATTGCCTGAAATTTTTCCTGACAATATTTAGAGTACTTGATAGAAATAAGTTCAGCTAAAGCATCCGCTAGAGTATCCGGATGTCCCAGACCTTTCCTCTCGACGATTTCCAAATCCGCGTAACCCGGATCAAAATAGGCGTTTCCAAATCTTAAATTTTCCATCTTAACCTCCTAAAATATCAGAAATTTTAGCATTATTACTCCGAGTATAATTAACGCCCCGGATAATTACTACTGGAACCTTTTCATCAGCCTGCCCCATCAGGACGGAGGCAGCTGCCGCTAACTCATCAATTAAAGCAATCTGGCTTTTTGCAGGATTGCCAAACAGATCGTTCTGTGATCTTACTTCCAAAGCGGCGATACCGGCTAGACCAATAGCAATACCAACCGAACCTTCCCGGTCTGGACGACCGCCAGAATCATTAATAATGACAGCGACATCCTTATTTGTCTCTTTGTAAATACCTTCCCGGATATTTTTAGCGCTCTGGTCAGGATTTTTGGGCAACAAAACAACGATTTCATCCGCGTGAGAAGCGACGTTAGAACGGTCAACGCCAGAGCTGGACATAATAAACCCCAGCTTATGGCGAGTGATGATCATGCGTCCTTTGGTATAAAGTAATTCTAGTGATTCATCCAGATACACCTGGACCAGGCGGGCATCGCGGCCAGTCTTTTTCGCTAGATCTTCTGCTTCCTGCGACGGAGTAATCGTTTTCAAATCAATGATTGCGTTCTCCGACTTGGAAATTATTTTCTGGGCGATCACTATGATATCTCCATCTTCTAAAATAATATCCTCACTAAGACAGGTTCTAATGATTAGTTCAGCAATATTATCGCCGGAGACTATGAGCGGCAAACCCATTAACGGATACAAACTTACACGTTTTGTCATACTATTTTTCCTTATGATATTGTGGTTTATTTATTTATTAATGTTCAAATTAATAAAAAATAATACCATTTTTTTAATAAAAATGTCAACTACAACGCAATGGCTTAATAACGCTAAACCAAAAATAATATAACTGAGGATTAAAATTAACATATAAGACATATACCACCATAGCGCCAAAAGGGCGAGCCTTGCCATTACGCGGTATCAATAAAAAACAAAAAATAGTCTAATAATAGCTTATTTTCCACTCTGCGGAGAGTGATGGATCTCCGCCTCATTCGCTCGCCGTCGCTCGCTCATTCGTTGTCCAGGGATTGCGGTAAGCATCCCCCGGATGCTTACCGATCGTTCGCTGCGTCGTCGCTCTGCTTAGCGCCGACTGGCTCACTTCAATCCTGTTCGAATCCCTTTTCCAATCAGAAAATAAACTACCACCGGCAAAATAGCCGGTGGTATTTATTCTGCCCACTCTGTGGGCGTCATAGCGGAAGTTGGGGAACATTCACCTGATGATGCTCCTGATGCTGGACATAGTTTCTGATTGT